>OGCL01001583.1_pt1 | contig 18642 bp, 11 predicted proteins | sample 1570041 | NCBI WGS metagenome assembly OGCL01 (sample SAMN06266162, study PRJEB24511) | hot springs metagenome | isolation source: Hot spring water | place: South Africa: Limpopo | collected 2015-06-22
ACACGCTCAGCGTGGAACATTGATCGCGCTCGTCCCATACGCACAACAGTCGGGCGCGATACAAGCGCCAATCGGCGCTGTCGTAGAAGACGCGCCGCGACGTGCTGTGTGACAGCTCGGCGAGCGCGAATTTACCGGACAAACTGGCGATGAGGCGGTCAGCGGACAGCGTATCCGGCAATGCCAAACGCCAACGCGGCGTTTCTGGACAGGACGTAAGGTGGTTCAATGCGCATCGCCTCCGTGGTGGATTGGTGTGCAGGGCAAATGAATTCGCATCGACAAGTCTACAGGTCGTGCTGGGTCCCTGTTCATTCGGCCATTGTCGCGCCAGATGGCGCATCGCGAGATGACTTGCTTTCCGCTTATCTGCTGGCGGTTAGGTGTTTTCTAAACGGGCGTCATAGTAATCGCAACGCTGCGATGACCAGGCCACTGCTGGTAGCAATGAAGCCTACCAGCCAAAGAAAATGTTGATCGTGGCGCTTGAGCATTTCTTCGAAACGTTTATCGACTTGTTCGAAGCGCTTGTCGATCTGCTCGAAGCGTTTTTCCATTTGCTTGAAACCTTCGAACATCAGTTCCCGTTGATGCTTCAACTCTTCTTCGACGCGGACCAGGCGTTCGCACAATTCCAGATCGTAGCGCACCATGCCGGTTTTGCTTTCGCGTTCCGCCAATACGCGATGAATCAACGCTTCGATTTGCTCGATATCTTGTGCGGCCAAAGTCATCTGTTGATTTCTCGTAATCGATGTCAACGGTGTGGATTATAGCAAGTAGCATGTGCTGCGCGTACCAAGTGGATCGATGGTACGCGCCGCGTACCCTACGACGACGAGCTGTCTCGCCACAAGGTATCGATGTGTTCGGGGGGCATGGGGCGCGCGAACAGATAACCTTGTCCTTCCTCGCAATCCAATCGCAACAGTAATTCGGCTTGTTCGGGTTTTTCGATGCCTTCGGCGATGCAGCGGATGTTGAGGCTCCGCGCGAGTTGAATGATCGCTCTGACGATATTGACGTCTTCGTTGTCGGCTTGCAGATCGCACACGAACGATTGGTCGATTTTCAGGCGATCGATGGCGAAGCGTTTCAAATAGCTCAAGTTGGAATAGCCGGTACCGAAATCGTCGATCGCGAAACGCACGCCGAGTGATTGCAGTGTGTTCACTACTTCGAGCACTTTATCGGGTTCGGCGGCGAGCGTCGATTCGGTCAGTTCGATTTCCAGATAGTGCGGCGGCAGGCCACTGTCTTCGAGGCATTGGCGCGTGATGCCCAGCAGATTGTTGCGCGTGAATTGCACGTAGGAGACGTTGATGGCGACACACAGCGCTTGGCCGCGATCGAGCCAAAGCTTGGCTTGGCGGCAGGCTTCACGCATCACGAAATGGCCGAGTTCAACGATGAAGCCGCATTCTTCGGCGATCGGGATGAAATCGCTCGGAGGAATCCAACCCATGTGCGGGTGCTGCCAACGCAACAGCGCTTCGACGCCGATCAAGCGTCCGCTGCGCAAGTCGAATTGCGGTTGATAGTGCAATAGAAATTGCTGTTGCGCCAGGCCTTGCCGCATTTTGTTTTCCAGATTGACCCGGTGCTGCATGTGTTGGTGCATTTCATGGGTGAAGAACTGGTAGTTGTTGCGGCCACGGGCTTTCGCTTGATACAGGGCGGTATCGGCTTTTTGCAGCAAGGTGTCGAAATCTTCGCCATCATGGGGACAGAGGCTGATGCCGATACTGCCGGAGATATTCAGCGAATTGCCGGCGATGTCGAACGGTTGCGCCAGCGCCAGCAATATTTTTTTCGCGACGTCGGCGATAGCGTCGGGATGGCGCACGTGGCTAAGAATCAAGACGAACTCGTCGCCGCCGAGTCGGCTGACGGTATCGACGCCGCGCACGCTATGCGTCAAACGCTGCGCGGCTTCGAGCAGCAGTTGATCGCCCGCAGGATGACCGAAGGTATCGTTGATGTGTTTGAAACGATCCAAGTCCAGATACAACAGCCCCGTCAGTACGTTTTCGCGGCGTCCGAGCGCGAGGGTTTGCTGGAAGCGATCGCGCAGCAGGACGCGGTTGGGCAAGCCGGTCAAGGCGTCGTGATGGGCCAAGAATTCGATGTGCTGTTGCGCGCTTTTGTAGTCGCTGATGTCCATCAGTACGCCGATATAGCCGGTGATCGTGCCATTCGGCGCACGCACCGCCGTGATGCCGAGCCATTCCGGATAAATGTCGCCGTGTTTTTTGCGATTCCAGATTTCACCCTGCCAATGGCCCGTTGCAGATAATTCTTGCCACATTTGCTGATAAAACGCGGCGTCGTGGCGGCCCGATTTGAGTAAAGCGGGCGTTTTGCCGATGGCTTCTTCGGCAGAATAGCCGGTGATTGCCGTGAACGCGCGATTGACCGAGAGAATGCGCGTCGCGGCGTCGGTGATGATGATGCCTTCGCGGCTGGAACGGAACACTTCGGCGTGGAGTTGCAATAATCGTTCGTGGTATTGCCGTTGCAAAAATTGCCCGATGATTTCGGCGATGCTAGAGATAAACGTCTGTTCTTCGTTGAAAAACGGCCCGTCGTCGAGCAATGCGTGCACGGATCGATAGGCGACGCGCAGCGAACCGGCGATCTCGCTGCCGTCGTGAATGGTCGCAGACAAAATGGGGCGCGTGCCCGGGAAGTCTGCGGTTTGCGGCGTTTGATATACCTGGCCTTCCAGCTCGATACGGACCATGGTGTCTTCGGGATACCGCATTCCAGACGGTACGACGCGCAATACTTCGGCGATCAAGTTTTTGCGATCCGTCGAGCGATCGGCGGCGCGCGCGATCGTGTACACCGCGCGCAGCTCCTTGATGCGCGCGGTCAATTGCGCGGATTGTTCCTGAAGGCGCTGTTCGTGGTCTTGTAATTGGCGCTCGGCGCGTTTGCGCGTGCTGATGTCTTCGATGATCGATACGAAATAATCGATGCCGCCTTGCGCCGAACGTAGGCAGTTGGTCGCGATATGCACTTCGAGCACGGCGCCGTCTTTGCGAATCAAGCGTTGATCGAGCGCGTAATGATCGATTTCGCCGGTCAGCACGCGATTGAACAGCACGAGCCGCTCGCCGAGATCGTCCGGGTGGGTGAGGGTTGACCAATCGAGTCGCAACAGCTCGTCGCGGGCAAACCCTAGCATCTCGCACAGGCGGTCGTTGACTTCGAGAAAACGCTTGTCGGAGCCTGTCGCCGCCATGCCGACCGGCGCGCGTTCGAAATACGCCATGAAATGGCGGCGGCTCGCTTCCAGCGCTTCTTGTTGACGCAAGGCTTCGGTTTGATCGACCAGCGTGAGGATGATCGAGTGTGACGGCGTTTCCGTCACGGATAATTGCGGCAGCAAGCCTGCGTGCATATCGGCAATGAAAGTTTCCCGATCGGCGGTGTGCAGTGCAATATTTTCCAGCGAGGCTACGCCCTGATCTTGCACGCGCTCGAGGAGGTCGCGCAAACGTGCGTGGTCGCGTTTGTGGACGAGGCGCGGCAGAAAATGCGAACGCAATTGACTGGGGCGCAAGTCGAAACGTTGGATCGCCGCGTGATTGCATTCTTGGACCACACCCCAAGTATCGACGACCAAGGCTGGGAGCGGGAGCGAAGCGAAGAATTGGCTGAAGCGGTGCAGCGCGGTTTCGGTTTGTTGTTGGCTTTGGCGCAGTTCTTCGTTTTGAATTTCCAGTTCGGCCTGATAGATTTTCAAATCTTCGACCATCTCTGGAACGCTGGCTTCGCCGCGCTCGATCGCGTGCAACGCGAACGCGAAATCGCCCCGGCGCAACGCGCTGAGCGCGCGTTGCCGCAACTGCTGTTGTTCCGGAGTCAGTTCTGCGGAAGGTGTGGTAATGGGCGATTTAGTCATGGTCGAGTTGATTTTGGCACCACGGTGTGATGTCGCTGTGGCTGACGATGACGCCTTCTGCCACGTGCTGGATCGGCGCGACGTGCAAAAGCTGCCAGCGCAGTCCAGCGGCGTCGTGGCGGGGGTATTTCAATGCAAAGTGGGGTAGTTCACCGGTCAGCACGCGCTGCACGCCGCGATAAATTTGCCCGGTCCAGCTCTCGTCGGTGTCGTGTTGATTCATACACTGTTCCAAATAATTGCTCCCGGTTCCGCCGTGGCTGAGTAGGCGATCGCCGTGCTGTGCGGCATCCTCACGCCAGGCTTGATTGACCAAGGCGATGCATCCTGTTTTATCTAGCACGGCGAGGCGCGCCGGTAACGCATCGACGATCGCTTGCAGGTGTTGGATGTCTTTGAGTTGCGTGATGTCGAAAAAAGTGACGACCGCACCGCTGGTTTTGCGGGGCGGACCGTTGTAAGGCAACGCGCGCAGTAGATACCAGCGCCCGTTCCAGGTTTTGACTTCACGTTCCAAGCCGTGCAGCGTCATGATGACGTGCTGTAAGTCGCTGAGGAGTTCGGGGTAGTCCAATTCATGGCTGAAATCGCTGAGCGGACGCCCCAAATCGCCCTCACGGATACGAAATATTTTACTGGCTTCGCGCGTAAAGCGCGTTAATTTCAAGTGACCATCGACGAACAGCATTGGGATCGCCGCTGCGCGCGTCATATTGTCCAAATCGGTGTTGAGTCGGTGCAGGATTTCTATTTTTTCCTGGTTTTCGGCGTTGACGGTGTACAGTTCCTCGTTGACCGATTGGAGTTCCTCGTTGGTGCTTTGTAGTTCCTCGTTGGATGCCATCAATTCTTCGTTGGTGGCTTGGAGTTCCTCGTTGGCCGTTTCCAGCTCTTCGATGGTCGCTTGCAAGCTATCGCGCGTGGTCGCTAGATCGCGCTCCAACGTTTGGATGTGTTCGTGGGTCACGACGTCGAGATCGCGCATCGCGGGGACGATCGGTGACGGACCGAGGGTTTGGGTGCTGAACGTCATCAAAAAATAGCGTTCTACGCCGTTGTCGCTGGCCAAAGGCTGTACGCTGACCCGAATCGTTTCAGTGACGCCGTGAGCGAATTCGACTTGCTGCAATTCTGAACAGATCGGCGCGTTTTCCTTGGCGGCCTTGTGCAATAGTGCGATACCGACTGGCGCCAGTTTTCCGACCAGTAGTTTGCTGATTTCCAAGCTGGCGCTGCCTTCCGAAATACATAAATAACGCTGCGCATTGCCATAGACGTGCACCAGTTCGCGATCTTCGCTGATCAATAACGCCGGTGGCGCGTGATCTTTCAACAACTGCGCCATGCCGCTTTCGATGATACCGGCTTCTCTCGAATACCGACGCTCGCGGCGCTGTTGCTGAATGTGTTGGCGAGTTTCCTTGTATTTAACGCTGCCGCGAAAATCCAACGGCAGCGTGGCCGGACGCAACACCCGATAGAGTTTGTGTTTGGCGTTGAGTACCGTGAAATCCTTGTGCAAATTACCGAGCGATTCGCTGGAACCAAGCAATAAATAACCGTTGTGGCCGAGCGCGTATTGAAAGCGCAACAAGGCTTTTTCTTGCGCCGACGTATCGAAATAGATCAAGGTATTGCGACAACTGACCAAATGGATGCGCGTGAACGGGGGGTCTTCGAGGAGATTGTGGCGCGCGAACACGATGTGCTGGCGGATGTCGTTCTTAACGGTGAATTGAGTGCCGGTGCGCGTGAAAAAGCGCTCCAGCCGTTCCGGTGATAACTCGTTGACGATGCCTTCCGAATACAGCCCAGCGCTGGCGTTGTCGATATAACTCTGTTCGACGTCGGTCGCGAAAATTTTCAACTGCGGCCAGCGTTTATGGCGATCGAACGCTTCGGCGAACAGCATCGCCAAAGTATAAGCCTCCTCGCCGGTCGCACAACCCGCCACCCAGACCCGTAGCGGCTGTGTTTCGCGATGAGTGTCGATCAATGGGTCGATGACGTGTTGCGCCAGCAGTTCGAACGTCTCCGGGTCGCGAAAAAAGCCGGTGACCGGAATCAAGATATCGCGTTTCAGTGTCAAGACTTCAGTGCGGTCGTTTTCCAACAAATGTAAATACTCGTCCAAATCGCGCGCATGGCGTACTTGCATGCGGCGTTCGATGCGGCGCATCACCGTCGTCGATTTGTATTCCTTGAAATTGACGCCGCTAGCTTGATACAGCAGGTTAAAAATGGTTTCCAGCGGATTACCGGATGGGGGACTGACCGTATCGCGCGGCGTTTTGTGCAACAACGGATGGCTATTGTGCAAATGCGCAACGATACGCCGCGCGAGCATTTCCGGCGGTAGGATTTCATCGACCAATCCCGTTTTGATCACGCTGCGCGGCATACCGTCGAATTTGGCGGTTTCGGGATCTTGCGCCAGCAAAAAACCGCCGGCATCGTTGATCGCGACCGCGCCGCGCGAACCGTCGGAGCCAGTACCGGACAAAATCACGCCGATACAGCGATGGCCGCATTCCTTGGCGAGCGAATTGAAAAACAAATCGATCGGCAAACTCAAGCCATGCGGTGGTTTGGGGATCAGGTGCAAGTGATAATTCGTGATCGTCATCGTCATGCCGGGCGGGATCAGGTAAACATGATTGGCGGCGATCGTCATGCTGTTCTCTGCCATTTGCACTGGCATCGGTGTATGCCGTGCCAATAGATTGTCCATCATGCTTTTGTGATCGGGCGACAAATGTTGGATGACGACGATCGCCGCGCCGCAATCGGCGGGCAGTTCGTCGAAGAAACGTTCCAAGGCTTCCAAGCCCCCTGCCGAAGCGCCGATCGCGACGACATAGCCTTTGAACGCCCGCGGGCGACGTGGCGTTTCGTCCTGTGCGGGTGCAGCGGAAACGGCGTCTTCGATCTGTGGCGTTGTCGGAGTGTCGTCAGGGCGGGAGAGGGAGGCTTTCTTTTTCGGCATGTTCGGGCGAGGGGATAAAAGATTGAAAAGCTGTTGCAGGGGAGGCAACGCGTGCTACCCAATTGGTGGGGTTGGATTTGTCCCGGCCAGTGTTTAGCGGTGTTGCCGTAACCAGCGTCTCAATATGAAAGTATAAATTACCCCATTACCGAGCAACAACGCACCGCCCAGTACCCATTGGATTTCCTCGGTCAGGCCCGCAGGGTAAATGATCGGCCATAAATAATGGCTGATGAAACCGCCAGTGTAACCGTTTTGCCCAGCCAGCGCGCGCAGATGGTTCTCCAACGGTGTGAGCGGGCAAATCCAGTGATTGATTTCGACGAGCACGCCCCAGACGACGGCGGGAAGATGCAGCCACATCACGCGCGGTGCGCGCCATACCCAGAAACCGCCGAAGCACGCGAAGGCGATGAACAGAAAATGCACCAGTACGACGGCTTCGGCAGCCCAGGCGTAGTAATGGGTGGGCAATGCTGCGCTCATCACGCGCCGAGCCGCGTCAACGCGACCAACGCGAACAGCGCGTCGCCGTTATAGCGCAGCGTTGCGCGATAGGTGACGCCATCCACCGTCAAGCGCGGAATGGTCAATAATTGTTCGCCGGCTAGAAAATACGCGGGGACGGGATGCGGTGCGCCAAAGCGGCGGGTGAGGGTTTCCAGCATGAATACACCGTCATCGATGCGACTCAAGCGCATCCGGTACTGTTGATCGCCGAGCGCGACGGCGTAGAGATCGAGCGTATGCGTCGCTGTTTGATATTCACCGCTATCGGCAGTACTGTCGGGGCCGCGGGTTTGAGTCACGGTTTGCGTGACCGGCGCGCCGATCTGGTGTTGCGTATCGAGCAGATAAAAATGCAGCAGGTAATCGCCTGGCTGATTGAAGCCTTCGTAACGGCCTTCACAATAGCCCAGCGCATCGCAACGCAGCGGGATTTTCGGTAAATCACTGACCGGTTCATCGCTGCGCGGATGGTGGTAGTCGGGCGGTAACACGCTGACCCAAGCCCGTTGCAAGGTTTCCGGGCGATCGACGCGCAAACGCAGCGCCAAGGCGGTGCCATTCGGCAGGATGTCAGAGGCGGCTTCGGTGATCGCCGGGGAAGCGAGCGTATAACTCGCGCAGCGCCCGAGGCAAAATCCGCCGAGCGCGTCCAAGTCCTCGGCGGAGAACCGGCCATCGCCATTGCTATCGAGCTGCGCGTTTTGCGGGCGGTTTTCGATCGACTGGCTGCTCATGGCTTGGCGGGCGAGCCGGAACGCCTCGAGCACGGGGGTGCCGTTGCCGATTTCGCTCCAAAAATAATACGAAAACGAATTCAGCCCTTTGTTGCTGACCACCGCCGGTTGATCCGCGTTGGCGCTACTGATGAGATGACGTCCGGCGCGCGCCAACGGCGGTAAAAAACTCCCCGATTCGCACGCTTCGATGATCACGGTGACCTTGCCGGGAATCACGCGCTCGGTTTCGGCGATCCAGTCGCGCAGCTGTGTAGCGGTCAAGGTTTCATCGGCGTTCAGTTGAAATTGCTCCCGGCTGCCGTGTCCGATCAAATACAAGGTGACATGCTCCGCATCGCGCGTCCAAGTGACGAGCGCTTGCCGTAAACTCGCCAATGTTGCGGCAGCCGAGTCGTCGAATTGTCCATTGTGATCGAGGTCCAGCGCGGTATTGCCGGCGGTCAAGTAAGTGAGTTGGATTTTGTTCAAGCCCTGAGCGCGCAAGGCCGTATAAGCGCGATGCGCCAAGAGTTCCGTGGCGTCCCAGATCGGGTTGGGGCGGGGGCCGAGTCGTGGACCGCCGCCGGCGACGAGGATAGCCTTTTGGCGATAGGTGGCGGCGCTGGGCGCATCGAGCCGGAATTGTTGAATGCGGTGATTGTTTTGGTCGGCGACCCACAACACCCCCGCCGCATCGAGGGATACCCCCGTGGGCAGATTGAATTGGCCGGGTTGCGAGCCGAATTCACCGACTACGCCGAGCCATGCGCCGGCGGCGCTGAAAAACTGGACGCGATGGTTGAAGCTATCGGCGACGGCGATGCGGCCCGTCGCGTCGGCGCTGACGTGATGCGGGCGGTTGAACTGCCCCGCTGCCGCGCCGAAACCGCCCAAGCTACGTAAGTGTCGTCCGTCGAGCGTGAACAGCTGCGCGCGGTGATTCCACGGTTCAACGACCCATAGCGTGTTGTCGGGGGCGATCGCGAGGCCATACGGCGAATCGAATTGGCCATCACCGCGTCCTTCCTCGCCCCAGGCGAAGAGAAAGCGCCCCTGCGCGTCGAAAGCTTGGATGCGGTAATTGCCACTGTCGGCGATGAAAATACGACCATCTTTGGCGATGGCGATGTCTTTGGGGTAATAGAATTCGCCAGGATTTTTGCCGAAACGCCCCCATTGCGCGCGTGGCCTGCCCTCGGCGTTCAGCAGTTGAATGCGGTGATTACCACTATCGACGACCAGGAGTTCGCCCTGCGCCGTCCACACCATACTGCTCGGCCACTGGAACTGGCCAGGGCCTCTGCCGGCCTCGCCGAAGGTGCGCAACCATTGCCCTTGGGTGTCGAAGACTTGAATGCGGTGATTGAGCATGTCGGCGACGTATAACGAACCATCGGGCGCGCGTGCAACGTGATAGGGATTTCTGAATTGTCCTGGTGCGGTGTCGAAGCTGCCCCAGGCGCGCAACCAGACGCCGTCGGCTTGATAGAATTGCAGGCGATGGTTGCGACTATCGGCGACGATCACCTCCTGTTGAGCGTTGCGAGCCAGTCCTTGCGGGCTATTCAGTTGCCCTGGCGCAAAACCGGCTTCACCCCACGCACGCAGGTAATGGCCTTCGCGGTCGAAGACTTGCACGCGGTTCAGCGTGTCGCTGATATAAACTTCGCCGCGTGCGTCGATGACGATCCCCGTAGGACGCACCAACTCCCCCGGTCCCGCGCCTTTGTTGCCCCAAGCGCGCAAATGACGGCCGGCCGTGTCGAACACTTGCACGCGGTGATTGCCGGAATCGAGGACATAGACTTCCGCCGCCGTGCCCAAGCCTACGACGGCGAGTGTTTGTGGACTATACAACTGCGCTATACCACTCCCTTGTTCACCCCACACACCGAGCAGCGCGCCGTCGCGATCGAACACTTGCACGCGATGATTCAGCGTATCGGCGATCCACACCCGTCCCGCATCGTCCACCGTCAAACCGTTCGGCGTGTTGAACTGTCCCGGCGCGCTGCCGCGTTCGCCGAAGGCGCGCAACCAGACCCCGTCATGGCGGTCGAACACTTGCACGCGGTGGTTGCGGGTATCGGCGACGAACACTTCATCCCCCCAAATCGCCAGCGCGCCGGGTTCGCGCAATTGGCCGGGCGCGCTACCTGGTGCGCCCCAACTGCGCAAAAAGCTGCCGTCCTCGCTGAACGCCTGCAAGCGATGATTGAGCGTGTCGGCGACGATCACCACGCCATCGGCGGCTACCGCCACCGCGCCCGGTTGATTGAAATACCATGGCTGCGCGAGTCTCGGCCACAAGCGTTCGAATTCCCACGCCGCTGCGGCGTGGCCAAGTGGCGCAAAACAAGCTGAGAACCATAGACACAGCAAGAGGAAAATGGATCGCGACGTGGACATGATGCGTGACCTTCTAAGTGGAGGGGATAATGATCTACTATAACCCAACGATAAATTCACTGACATCATTCCCGACTTGACTAATTTAAAACTTTGAATTTGACATTAGAACTCCTAAATGGCACGACGTAATCAACACACTTTGGCACAACTTGAAGCATTAATCATCGACGCTGCAGAGTTAATTCTCCGCCACGATGGGGTTAAGGCGCTGACGGTACGTCGTGTAGCACTAGAGATCGGCTATACCGTAGGTAGCCTCTATATGGTGTTTGAGAGTATGGAGTGCTTGATTGCGCGCCTCAAACAGCGCGCTTGGGAACGGTTAAGTCAAGCATTGACAATGGTAAGCGCTAACGAAACGAACGAGATCACGGCGTTTTTGCGTGCTTGGGCCGAAGCGTATTGGCACTTTGCGCAACAGGAGCGCCACGCCTTTTTAATGCTATTCGAACAGCGCGGTGGAGCGAACGACTGGTGTGATGCGGCGCGCCGCGACGCTTTGTCGTCACCGTTGGCAGCAGTGTTGAGGCGTCATCATCCCGGCCTCACGAGTGATGCCGCTTTGTATGCGGCGCGCGCTTACTGGTGCGCGGTACACGGCGCCTGTCATTTGGCGTTGACCGACCGACTTTCGTCAGCCGATACGGTGACGTTACTCAACCACTATGCCGCGTGTTTCAGTGCGTGCGAGGTGTTCGTGCCGGACGCGGCAAACTGCCAACGATGAGCACGCACAGGGCGATTACCAGTACGCCGAGTACAAACAGCGATGCGGTGGGGGTCGCGCCGTGCGCTTGCGCCAGCGTATAAAGGCCTACTGCGAGCAACATCGCTGCGTTCTGCAAAAAATTCTGTAATGCCACGGCGCCGCCGCTGCCCAGCGTGTGCTGTCCCCAATCCTGTAGCGCGGCATTCAACGGTACGATGAACATGCCGCCGGCGACGCCGATCGACCACAGCGCGAGGCGCGCCGTCCACAGATCGCCGCAAGCGCTGAGTAGCGTGATCAACAACGCCATCGCGAATGCCGGAAACTGCGCGCGTCGCAGCTGTTCGAGCGGGATCAAACGCGGCACCAGCGCCGCGCCGGCGACGATGCCGATCGCGAGGAACAAGGTCAGTTGCGCGATGCCGCTGGCACTGTGGAGGCCCAGTACCTCCGGCGCCCAGGCGACCAAGATCACGCGCAGCGTCGCGGCGCTCGCCCAGAATACCGCGCCGCCGAGCAGCACGAAACGCGCGCGCGCGTGTGGCCAAAACGCGCGGCATTGTTGCAAAAATCGCGCGAATGGGGCGTGTAGCGTTGCGGTGCGCGCCGGTAACCGGGGTAACGCCGCGGTGACCACCGCCGAAACCAGGAACAGGACCCCGATGGTCAGTAACGCCAGAGGGATCGAATAGTCGGCGAGATGCCCACCGGCGAGCATGCCGGTCAGAATCGCCAGAATCGTCGCGCCTTCCATCCAACTGTTCGCTTTGACCAAGCGCTCCGGCGCCAATAATTCCGGCAGAATGCCATATTTGGCCGGGCTGTAGAGCGCCGCGCCCAAGCCGACGACGGCATAGGCGAGCAAGGCTTCGACCTCGCATAGTAATAGCACGGCGCCAACGGTTTTGATCAGATTGGCGCCGATCAACACTTGGCGTTTACTGTAGCGATCGGCCAAAGCGCCGGCCCACGGCGCGCTGACGATGTAGGCGAGCAAAAACACGCTTTGCAGTGCCGGAACGTACCACGCCGGAATGTCTGGCGTTTGCAGTACCATTGCGATGACGGCGAATAAGATGGCGTTGTCGGCGAACGCCGACAGAAATTGGCCAAGCAAGAGAATCGACAGTGCTCGGTTCATGGGTGGTCCTCATCGGCGTCGTCATCGGTATGATCAGCGCCGTCGTCCAATAGAGCGCTTGCGAGCGCGGTGACTGCCGGATAGTCGATTTTGCCGGTCGCGAGCAAAGGCATGTGCGCGACGAGGTGTAGTTTGCGCGGCACGTGCAACATGCCAAGTCCCGTCGCGCTGGCCTGTGTTGTCAAAGCCGCTAGTGTGGCGTTGGGGGCAGTGGTGATAAGCACGAGCTGTTCGCCTTTGCGGCGGTCGGGTAGCGCGACGACGGCGTGCAAGGCACTCGGCCAGAGTTGGCTGGCGAGTTGTTCCGGGACGGCGAGCGACACCATTTCGCCGCTGATTTTCGCGAAACGCTTGCTGCGCCCGATGATGCGCAAATACCCCCTCTCGTCGAGCGTGACGATATCGCCGGTATCGTACCAGCCTGCGCCATAACACGACGTCGGCGGTTGCAAAACGCCTGGCGCATCGATTTTTAGATAACCCTGCATGATGTTCGGGCCTGTGACGTGCAATTTGCCGCCTTCGGCGATGCCGGGCACCGATTCGATGCGAGGCGTGATGCCCGGTAGTAAACGACCGACGCTGCCGGCTTGGTATTCCATCGGCGTATTGACTGCCAGTACCGGGCTGGTTTCGGTTGCGCCATAGCCTTCGAGGATGCGGATGCCGAATTTGTCGGCCCAGGTTTGCCGCGTCGCGTCGTGGAGTTTCTCGGCGCCGGCGAACACGTAACGCAGGCTGTAAAAGTCGTAGGCATGGGCTTTTTTCGCGTAGCCCGCCAAAAAGGTGTTAGTACCGAACAGCACCGTGGCGTTGATTTCGTAGGCGATCTCGGGAATCACACTGTAATGCAGCGGTGTCGGATAGAAAAACACCCGCATGCCATTCAATACCGGAAACAAGCTGCCGGTCGTGAAGCCGAACGAATGGAACATCGGCAACACGTTGAGCACGATGTCCTGGGCGTTGAAACTGACGCGCGCGCCGAGTTGCTGATGATTGGCGAGTATATTGGCGTGCGATAACACCACGCCTTTGGGTGTTCCTTCCGAACCCGAGGTAAATAAGACCACGGCGGGGCTATCTGGCGAATACTGATCGTGGCGATACCAGTAACCGACCGTCCGTGCGCGCCACCACGCACGGAGTTTTTGCGGCATGGACAACGGATGGGCGATCGCTTCCATCTCGATGACGTGCACACCGCGTTGCATGAGTTGCGCGACCGTGTCGTGCAGTTTGGCTTTGTCGATGAAACGGCGTGAGGTGACGACATAACGCACTTCGGCGAGGCGACACGCGGCCAAAAGCGCTGCACTACCGACTGAAAAATTCAACATCGCCGGTACGCGTCCGCGGCGTTGCAAGGCGAGGATCACCAGCAAGGTCATGACGCTGTTCGGCAACAACACGCCGATGTTTTCGCCGCTCGCGCCGTAGCGTTCGAGCCAATCGCCGACGATCAAGACGCGCGTGATCAAGGCGTCGTAGGTCAAGGGATGGCGTTCCAAATCTTCGGCGACCAGGTGCTTGCCACCGTGGATTTTACGCGCTTCGAGCAAGCGCGCGAAAATCGTCTGCCGATAATGACTGGTCGTGAACATCATTTCGGTCATCAAATCGGCAAGCACCTGACCACTCTGTTTGCGGCGTTCCTTGCCTTTGAGCGCAGCGGGCAAGGCCAAGCGTGTCGGTGGCAGGATGTCGATGGTGATTTTCGGAAACCAGCGCAGCCGTACCAGATTGCGCAACTTCGAGAAATAAGTGTATTCGGCGCCGTTAATGCGTACTGGCAGGATCGTCGCGTCGGCTTTGTCGGCGACCATGCCCGGGCCGTCGTAGATTTTCATCAACGAGCCCGTTACGGTGATGCGGCCTTCCGGGAAAATCACCGTTTTGTTGTCTTCGCGCAAATGATGAATCAGCGTCTTCAACGACAGCGGATTGGTCGGATCCATCTCGAACACGCGGGCGAACTGCAAAAACGGCTTGACCCACCAGCGCTGGGCGATTTGTGTATTGATCGCGAACGTCACGCGACCCGGCAAAAACACGCCGAGCAGCAGGGGGTCGAGAAAGGAAATGTGATTGGCGACGATCAGAACGCGCTTGCCAGCGGCGGCGAAATGATCGATTCCCCGGACTTCGACTTGGTACAACAGGGTTAATAGCCAGCGAAACAGCGATTTGAGCATTGGTATCTCCTGGAAAGTCGTCGCTTAAAGCGCGTTCAGGGCTTGAATTGCGCGAATCGATCCCCATAACCGCGCCGTGCATTTGTTTTTCATCGATGGAGTTTACAGCATAATGAGTCACGAACCAGTCAATACTGAATCCGAAGAAGAAACGAGTCGCGTGATTACCCACGACGAGGCGACGGTTCCTGATGGCGCTGCGGACAGCGTCAACAGTGCGTCCGAAGTCGCCGCACTCACCGAGCAACTCGCGCAAGCCGAGCGCAAAGCCGCCGAAAATTGGGATAGAGCCGTGCGCATGCAAGCGGAAATGGAAAACTTGAAACGCCGCGTGCAAAAAGACGTGGAAAATGCGCATAAATTCGCCTTGGAAAATTTCGCGCGTGAGCTATTGCCAGTGCTGGATAGCTTGGAGTTGGGTATACAAGCTTCGACGGGCGAAGTGACGGAAGTCGTCAAACTGCGCGAAGGCATGGAATTGACGCTGAAGCAATTTCATGCGGCGCTGGCTAAATTCAATATCGAAATCATCGATCCAGTCGGTCAAGCCTTCAATCCGGAATGCCATCAAGCGATGTCGATGCAAGCGACGGCACAGGTTGACCCCAATACTATCTTGGCGGTATTTCAAAAAGGCTATGCGCTCAATGGCCGTTTGTTGCGCCCTGCCATGGTCGTAGTATCCAAAGCCATAGAGTCACCCGCAGAAAACTTGCCGTCGATCGATGAACAGGCTTGAAATGCCGGACCTTGAGCCGCATATTCGCTGCCGAATCCCGAATATCCCGAGGCTACCGTGTCTCTGTCCGCTGCGAGAAAGGACGGGAAAGTTTGAATCAGGCTATTGCGCGTCCAAATTTTGGATTCTCGCGGTAAGCCTCTTTAGAGCAAAGTTTTTTTGGAGAACACTATGGCAAAAATTATTGGCATCGATTTAGGTACCACCAATTCGTGCGTGGCGATCCTCGAACAGGGTACGGCGCGCGTCATTGAAAACAGCGAAGGCGCGCGCACCACGCCTTCGATCGTCGCGTTCACCAACGACGACGAGGTGCTGGTGGGGCAATCCGCGAAACGGCAGGCGGTCACCAATCCGCAAAATACCTTGTTTGCGATTAAACGCCTGATTGGTCGTCGGTATAACGACGATATCGTACAAAAAGACATCAAAATGGTGCCGTACACGATCAGTATGGCGCCGAATGGCGATGCCTGGGTTGATGTGCGCGGCAAGAAAATGGCGCCGCCGGAAATTTCCGCGCGCGTGCTGATGAAGCTGAAAAAAGACGCCGAGGCCTATTTAGGCGAAGAGATCAAAGAAGCGGTCATCACCGTGCCGGCGTATTTCAACGACTCGCAACGCCAAGCGACCAAGGACGCCGGACGCATCGCCGGATTGGAAGTCAAGCGTATCATCAACGAACCGACGGCAGCGGCCTTGGCTTTCGGCATGGACAAGCCGAAAGGCGACTCGAAAATCGTCGTCTATGACTTGGGCGGCGGTACCTTCGATGTGTCGGTCATCGAGATCACCGAAATCGAAGGCGAGCATCAGTTCGAAGTGCTGGCCACCAACGGCGACACCTTCCTCGGCGGCGAAGATTTCGATTTACGCATCATCGATTATCTGGCTTCGGAGTTCAAAAAAGAGAACGGCATCGATTTGAAAAACGATCCTTTAGCTTTGCAACGCTTGAAGGAAGCAGCGGAAAAAGCCAAGATCGAGCTATCCTCGGCGCAACAAACCGACGTCAATCTGCCTTATATCACCGCCGATGCCTCAGGCCCCAAACACTTGAACATCAAACTAACGCGCGCCAAATTGGAGTCCTTGGTCGAGGATTTGATCGAACGCACCCGTGGGCCGTGTGAAATTGCGATGAAAGACGCCGGGCTGAGCATCAAGGATCTCAACGACGTGATTTTGGTCGGCGGTCAAACGCGCATGCCAAAGGTTCAAGAGTTCGTGAGAAACTTCTTTGGCCGTGAACCGCGCAAGGACGTCAATCCCGACGAAGCGGTCGCGCTCGGTGCGGCGATCCAAGCCGGGGTGTTGGGCGGCGACGTCAAGGACGTACTGCTGCTCGACGTGACGCCGCTGTCGCTCGGTATCGAAACCCTCGGGGGGGTGATGACCAAATTGATCGAAAAGAACACGACGATTCCAACGCGCGCCGCGCAAGTTTTTTCGACCGCCGAAGACAATCAAACCGCAGTGACCGTGCACGTATTGCAAGGCGAGCGCGAAATGGCGGCGGGTAACAAATCGCTCGGTAAATTCGACTTGACCGACATTCCGCCGGCGCCGCGTGGTGTGCCGCAAATCGAGGTGACGTTCGACATCGACGCTAACGGTATTTTGAACGTTTCGGCGAAAAACAAAGCCACTGGCAAGCAGCAATCGATCGTCATCAAAGCGTCGAGCGGTTTGTCGGAAGACGAAGTACAGCGCATGATCAAGGACGCCGAGGCGCACGCCGCCGAGGATCGCAAGATGGCGCAATTGGTCGCCGCGCGCAATCATGCCGACAGCATGATCCACGCGACCGAGAAATCGATCAAGGAGCTCGGCGATCAAGTCCACGCCGACGAAAAGCAACGCATCGAAGCGGCGATCAATGCGTTGCGCGAAGCGATCAAAGGCGACGACCAAGCGCTGATCGAAAGTCGCACGCAAGCCTTGACCGAGTTGTCCGGCAAGCTCGCCGAACGGGTTTATGCGCAAAAAGCCAGTGCGGATAGCGGTTCAGCGGAAAGGCAGGGCGGTGGCGCGGAGGCTTCTTCCGATAGTGCGGGCGAGAATGTCGTCGATGCCGAGTTCGAGGAAGTCAAGGACGATAAAAAATAATGGGATAATGGAGCCAATTGTAGGGCCGAATTGATTACGGACGGAGGAATTCGCTGTGCGTGCGTGCCCACAATGATCCCCAAAAGCCGTGTGATGCGGCATGAAAACATGTGGCGCGCCAGGCAAAAGTTCTGGCGCGCTTTCTGTGTTCAAGAAGACTTGCAATACCCCCCCATGGCCAAAGAAGACTACTATCAGTTGCTCGGTGTGGAGCGTAACGCCAGCGAAGCGGAGATCAAAAAAAGCTTCAAGAAACTGGCGATGAAATATCATCCCGACCGCAATAAGGACAACCCCGAGGAAGCCGAAAAAACCTTCAAGAAAGTCAAGGAGGCTTACGAGGTATTGTCCGATCCGAAAAAACGCGCCGCTTACGATCAATTTGGTCATGCGGGTGTCGATCCGAGCATGGGCGCCGGTGCGGGCGGTTTTCGCGGGGAAAGTTTCAGCGACATTTTCAGCGACGTATTTGGCGATATTTTCGGCGCGGCCGCTGGCGCGGGACGGCGTAGCACCGTGCAACGCGGCGCCGATTTGCGCTACAACTTGGAACTGACGCTGGAAGAAGCGGTGGCCGGCACCGAAGTCAAGATTCGCGTACCGACGATGGTGACCTGTGGCGATTGTGGTGGCAGTGGCGCCGCGCGCGGTACTAATCCGACGATATGCCCAATGTGTCATGGACATGGCAATGTCAGGATGCAGCAAGGCTTTTTCTCCATCCAACAAACCTGTCCGACGTGCCGCGGCAGCGGCAAACAAATCAAAGACCCGTGTCGCAAATGTTATGGTCAAGGACGCATTCAGGATACGAAAACCCTGTCGGTCAAAATCCCCGCTGGCGTCGATACCGGCGACCGCATTCGCTTGGCCGGCGAAGGCGAGGCCGGCGAGAATGGCGGGCCGCCAGGCGATTTGTACGTGCAATTACACGTCAAGGAGCATCCGATTTTCTCGCGCGACGGCGCCAATCTCTATTGTGAAGTGCCCATTAGTTTTCCGATGGCTTGTTTGGGGGGCGAACTCGAAGTGCCGACGCTCGATGGCAAGGTCAAATTGAAAATTCCGCCGGAAACGCAAACCGGCAAACTGTTCCGCTTGCGTGGCAAGGGCGTCAAGCCGGTGCGCGGCGGACCGGTCGGCGATCTGATCGTGCCGGAGGTCTGACCATGCGCGACGCTTTCATCTGCGACTATGTGCGCACCCCGATCGGCC
>OGCL01001585.1_pt1 | contig 18628 bp, 12 predicted proteins | sample 1570041 | NCBI WGS metagenome assembly OGCL01 (sample SAMN06266162, study PRJEB24511) | hot springs metagenome | isolation source: Hot spring water | place: South Africa: Limpopo | collected 2015-06-22
GACCTGCCTCTTCTTTTCGATCTCAAAGGTCAAATGGACAAGGAGGTTTTGAGCATCGGTTGCAGTCAGTGGTGAGATCTCCACATTGGCATAGCCCTGGTTAGAAAATTTTTCGGTCAGCATATTGATATCTCTCCGGATGGCGGAGGTGCTGTAAATATCGTTCCGTTTGGTTTTGATGCTTCTGAAGAGGTCCTCTTTGGTGGTCAGGACATCTCCCTTAAAGTCAATCTCTCCAATCCGATATTGAGGCCCTTCGAATATCTCGATCTCAACCAGAATCCGCTTGGGATCCTTCAGGTCAATCTTTGGTTCGGAGAGCTTCACATCGAGGTAGCCCTGGTCAATATAATAGGCGGTCAGCATCTGGATATCATTCTTCAGAACGTCTTCATCGAGGATACCGGTCTTGGTAAAGATGGAAAAGATATTTTTCTGTTTGGTCAACATGATCTTTTTCAGATCAGAGGATTTGATCTTCTTATTTCCTTTAAAGACGATCTTTTGAATTTTTCCCTTGACGCCTTCTTCAATCTGATAGGTAACGACCGCCTCATTCGTTTCGAGATAGTCAATCTTATGCTCCACCTTTACCCCATAATACCCTTTTGAAAAGTAGAGTCTCCGGATCTGTTCGCCGTTTTCCTTTACTTTCTCGAGATTGAGAATGGAACGGGTGGTTAGGGTCACCTTTTCCTTAATATCATCCAGCTTCACCTTCTGGTTTCCAGTGATCAAAATCTCTTTAATCGAGGGCTTCTCCATCACAATAAAGATGATCTCTTTTCCCCTGGGGGTCGTCTTGATATCCACCTGGACATCAGAGAAGTATCCTAAATTGAAGACGGCGCGAAGATCCTCCCGTACTTGGTCAGCGGAAAACGGACCTCTCTCTCGACTCTTCACCGCTGCTCGAATCGCTCCTTCTTCAACCTTCACATTCCCAAGGACCGTGATTTTATAGATCCCCTCTTCTGAACCCTCCCCGATCGAGATGTTCAGAAGGAGGATGAGAATGGCGACCCCAATGCTTTTCCTAAGGTTATCTCCCATCTGTCTTCTTTTAGGCTCCTTTTTTGATTCGAGTTTTATCTTCCATATCAGATCCTTCTCCATTTGTCCACTCCCATCTGCAAGGGGAGAGGAATCAGGTTTCCTTAGCCCATGACTTTACCATCTGCCAGTAGGATCTGCCGGGGCATCTGGGCAGCCAGATTCGGGTTGTGCGTCACCACAATGAGCGTTACATTCTTGATCCGGTTGAGCTCCTGAAGAAGATCGAAAACCGCTTCGCCTGTTTTTGAATCAAGATTTCCCGTAGGTTCATCCGCCAGGAGCACGTTGGGTTCGAGAACCAGGGCTCTGGCTACAGCCACCCGCTGCTGTTCTCCTCCCGAGAGTTCTCCGGGCTTATGGGGAAGCCGATCTTTTAAGCCCACCAGCGCGAGCATGGCCTCAGCCCGAAGGGCGGCCTCCTGTTTGGACATCCCCTGGATCAGACAGGGCATCATCGTGTTCTCGAGGGCATTAAACTCCGGGAGGAGATGATGGAATTGAAAAACGAATCCGATCTCCCGGTTTCTAAAAACGGCAAGGTCCTTTTCATTCAGTGTGAAGATGTCCCTTCCTCCATACAGGACCTTTCCAGCTGTAGGCCGATCCAGTGTCCCAAGGATATGGAGCAGCGTCGTCTTGCCCACCCCAGAGGCTCCCACAATGGCGGCCTTCTCCCCCTGGGAAAAGGTGAGATTAATCCCTTTGAGGACTTCGACCTTCTTTGACCCATTTCCGAAAGACTTATAGAGCTGTTGAACCTCAATCCACTCCTTCACACCAAGGGCTCCTTCCCTCTCTCCTTTAATGTTTGTGAAAGGGTTTCTCTCATCTGGATGAGACGTTTTGAAGAGATCTCTTTTCCAATCGATTGAAGATGTGGAAATTTCTGGGCGAGTTCGTCGAAATCCCCTTTTGGCAATTTCAACAGTTCGGTGTCACGGACCGTTTTTGCAAATGCCATCCTGGGCGTATTGAGAAGCACGCCAATCTCTCCAAAGAGATGACCACTCCCCAGTGTTCCGAGGACCACTTTTTTCCCACGGCGGTCCTGTGTAAAAATTTCGACCTCACCGCTTTTAATCAAATAGAGGCAGTCAGGCGGGTCTCCTCCTTTAAAGATGAATCTCCCTCCGGGGAGGTTGAGGAATTGAAACCGTTTTAACACTTCCTCCCGGTCTTCTCCAGAGAGAGGGAAGAAGAGAGGAGAGAGGGCCAGCAGATTGTCGAGAACCCGTTTTTTAAAAAGGTCCTCAAGCACATCCCTTACCCGGGGGTGGTGGTTGATGATTGCCTCCAGTTCGTTTCGGGTGATCTCCATGATTTCGCATTCGGTGAGGCTTTTGACGCTGGCATGCCGTTTTTGATCGAGAAAGAAACCGAATTCTCCGAAGCAATCTCCCTCTCTGAGATTACGGATCCAGACCTCTTTGCCTTTGAGATGTTTATAGACCCCGACCTCTCCCTGGCAGATCACCATTAAAGAATCTCCGGTTTCACCTTCATAGCAGATCAGACTTCCCTTTGGATAGGTCCGGAGTTGGACCCGGCTGAGCAGGGCCTGGAGTTCTCCTTCTTTTAAGTCAGAAAGCAGGGCAATGGGCGGCAGGGATCGAGAAGGTTTCGCCTCCCGGGCTTTGGCCATATAAAGCTCGGCCAATCGTTCGTTGATCTCTTTTAGAGAGGGATTGATCCTCAGAATCATCTTATTTACGGAAATGGCTTGGAGCAAGAAACCCTCTCTGGCATAAGCCTCGGCCACCTGCCGATACTCAGCGATTGCCTCTTGTTTTCTACCCAATCGCTCTGCCAACTCGGCCTTTTTTAACCGGGATCGAAGATCTTGGGGGGCCTGGTCGATATGTTTTTGCAGGGCCTCCATGGCCTTCTTCCATTCACCCCGGGAGAGAAAGAAAAAAGCTTCTTCCTTAAATGAAATTCGTTCCTTATTCATACCGCAATGCCTCAGCCGGGTCGAGCTTCGAAGCCCTCCAGGCAGGGTAAAGCGTGGCCAATAGGCTGATCAGGATGGCGGTGACGATGATCAGCGAGACATCGAAGGGATTGACCTGGGAGGGAAATTTATCAATATAGTAGATATCCCTTGCCAGGATCTTAAATCCAAAAGTACTTTCCAAGAAATCAATGATCTTTTCCAGATTGAAGGCAACCGCCAATCCTGTAAGGGTACCCAAAGCCGTTCCAACGAAACCGATCACTCCCCCCTCGATGACGAAGATTTTGAGAATGGATTTGGAAGATGCCCCCATGGATTTTAAGATGGCCACATCCTTATTCTTTTCCATGACCACCATGATCAGCGTGGAGATGATATTGAAGGCCGCAACCAGGACGATCAACACCACAATGATAAACATGATGATCTTTTCCAACTTGAGGGCGGAGAAGAGGTTTCGATTCATCTCCATCCAATCTTTGGTCCAGAAGGGAAATCCCATCGTCCTTCGGATCTCTCTGCCGATCTCCTTCACCCTGTAGATGTCTTCTGTTTTGATCTCGATTCCTGTGATGCGGGCCTCCATGGCGAAAAACTTCTGTGCGCTCTCAAGAGAGACATAGGCCATGGTATTGTCATATTCATACATTCCCGAATAGAAGATTCCTTTGACCTGAAATCGTTTCATCTTAGGCATCATGCCCATGGGGGTCATCGTGCCTAAAGGGGAGATGACCTGAATGGGATCATTGAGGGTGACGGAGAGGTGTTTTGCCAATTCCACACCAAGGATGATGCCCGGAAGATTCTTTTCAGTCCTTTCTTTGTCTGTCTCTTCTTTGAGGTCCTCAAGGCGACCTGCCTTAAGGTTACGGGCCAGCTCCGTCACCCTGGCCACACGGGCAGGATCAATTCCCTTGAGGACGACTCCGGACACTCCTGATTCCGAAGAAAGCATCACCTGACTGAAGATGAAAGGCGAAGCAGAGAGAACACCCTTGACCCCTTCCACTTTCTGGATCGCCTCTTCATAATGGTCCATTCCCTTGTCGCTGGCCTTGAGCACGACAATATGGGCCTGAGTGCCAAGGATCTTTTCTTTGAGAGTCTGCTGAAAGCCGTTCATCACCGAGAGGACGACGATGAGGGCCATCACTCCGAGCATCACTCCAGCAATGGAGATGACCGTAATGATGGAGATAAAAGTCTGTTTGCGTTTAGCTTTCAGATACCTCAGGCCGATAAACCATTCGTATCGCATAGACAGATGCCCCATTGGTACTTCGTTTTCTAAGCGTTTGCCCGTATTATTATCAACCGGCGACTAACACCCAATCACCCAAATCCCCACTAATCACACCCATCCCATTGCCAATCACTAAAAATTTGTGTTTTGGATATGGGAATATATTGGGTTAGGGGGGCTTGGAATTTGGTACTTATCCCTACTCCAACCCTTTGAATGACCAAACTTATTCATTGGTTCAATCCATCACTGTTTCTCGGGTCGCAGCAGCGGGAAGAAGATCACATCACGGATCGAAGGGGAGTCGGTCAGGAGCATGACCCACCGATCAATCCCGATCCCTTCGCCGGCGGTGGGCGGCATTCCAAATTCGAGCGCGGTTAGAAAATCTTCATCAAAGAAGAGAGAGGGGTCCCCCTCCTCTGTTTTTTCTCTCAACTGCTGTAGAAATCGTTCCCTCTGATCGAGCGGATCATTGAGCTCTGAAAAACCATTGGCGATCTCCCGACCTGCAATGAAGAGCTCAAACCGATCCACCAGATTGGGATCTTCTTCATTACGGCGGGAGAGCGGAGAGACCTCGGTCGGATAATGGGTGATGAAAGTCGGTTCGAGAAGATGGGGTTCCACCCGTTCTTTAAAGAGATCGGCTAAAACCCGGCCGTGGGAGGTTCCCTTTCTCAATTCCAGACCGAGTCCTCGTGCGACCTCAGTCGCCTTTAAGGGATGGTCCAATATTTCCGGATGGAGCTTTCCTATCTCGAGAAGAGAATCCTTAAAACGCATTCTCCTCCAGGGAGGGTTAAAATCAATCTCCTTTCCCTGATAGGTAAGACAGAGCCTGCCGTACATTTCTTTGACCATGGAACAGAGAAGCTCTTCAGTCATCTCCATCATTTCGATATAGGTGGCATAACTCTGGTAGAATTCGAGCATGGTGAATTCGGGATTATGAAATGTTGAGATTCCTTCATTTCGGAAACTCCGGTTGATCTCGAAAACCCTCTCGAACCCACCAATGACGAGCCTTTTTAAATAGAGCTCCGGAGCCACCCTGAGAAAGAGGTCCATGTCCAGGGTGTTATGATGCGTTTTGAAAGGTTTGGCCGTTGCTCCTCCAGGAATGGGATGGAGCATGGGGGTTTCGACCTCACAGAATCCTTTCTGGTTAAAGAATTCGCGGATCCTCTGAATGACCCGAGCGCGTGTCAGAAAGACCTCCTTGATCTTCGGATTGGAGATCAAGTCGAGATATCTCTGTCGGTAGCGAATCTCGATGTCCGTTAAACCATGCCACTTCTCAGGAAGGGGTCGGAGTGACTTTCCAAGGAAGCGAAACTTCTCTACCTGAAGGGTGAGTTCCCCGGTTTTGGTCCGGAAGACTCTTCCTTCCAATCCAATAAAATCTCCGATGTCAAATCTCTTAAAGAACCTGAAACGTTCCTCGCCAAGGCTCTCTCTCTGAAAGTAGGCCTGGATCTTTCCCTCCCGGTCCATGACCTGAATAAAACTGGCCTTGCCAAAATTCCGGATAGCCACAATCCTTCCCGCCAGACAGAAATGCTCCGAAATGGATTTAAGTTCATCTTCAGATAGCTTCCCATAGGCCTTTAGGATATCTCCAGAGGTATGGGTGACCTTAAAATCATTTGGATAGGGGCTGAGTCCTTCTTGTTTTAAAGCCTCCAGTTTACGCCTTCTCTGTTGAATCAGTTCGCTCGTCTCATCCATTGCTTTCTATTGCTGTCTCCTAATTAAAAATAATGTAAGATTGAGGGGTTATCCCACTTCTTTAAAGATTACATAAATTAACCCATTTTCAAAACCCCGTCAAGGTAATAGGACCGTTTTGAGAGGGGGTCAGACGAGAATCTTTTCAATCTCTCCAACCAGATCATAAGGCAGGGCCTGGGTGATTTGGGCCTCCACCCAATCACCGGCCCGGGCTTGTCCTTTTAAGAAGACCATGCCGTCAATCTCAGGAGCCTGAGTTTGAAGCCTTCCTCTCAGAAAGGTTGTCTGATGATCCGCCCCCTCAACCAGAACCTCTCTCTTCTGTCCGATCATTCTGCGGTATTTCTGAAAGGAGATCTTCTTCTGGACTTCCATCAGGGTTTGGAACCTCTCTTCTTTCAGTTCCTCGGAGACTCTATGGGGAAACCGGAAGGCAGGGGTTCTTTCTTCTGGAGAATATTTAAAAGCTCCAAGGTGATCAAATTGAACCTCTTCAACAAAACGGAGCAAGGTTTTAAACTGGCTTTCTTTCTCTCCTGGAAATCCAACGATCAGTGAAGTCCGAAGGACCACCTCAGGGATAGCGGTTCGAATCCTATAAAGGAGGTCCCGGATCTCTTGGCCTTTTGTTCTTCGGCCCATCCGCCTGAGGATATCGTCATCAATGTGCTGGATGGGAAGATCGAGATATGAACAGATCTTTTTTTCTTCCTTAATCAGCTTAAGAAGGCCCTCTGAGAAATGGGCTGATCTGGGATAGGCATAAAGAACCCTGATCCAGCGAAGCCCATCAATACGGACCAGCCTTGTTAGAAGTGCTTCAAGGCTTACTCGCTCTCCAAGGTCTTTACCGTAGGCTGTGGTATCCTGGGCTATCAGGGTCAACTCTTTCACCCCTTGCTCGGCTAATCTCTCTGCCTCTTGGCATATTGAGTGAATCGTCCGGCTCCGGTAAGGGCCTCTGATCTGGGGAACCGTACAGAAGGTACAGGTCCTGGAACATCCTTCTGCAATCTTTAGATAGGCGGAGAAGGGGGGGGTTGAAAGAATCCGCGGGGTCTTATCGTTATAGAGAAAGCTTGGCCTCAGAAGGTGGCTTTTCTTCTTTCCGGTCTGTGAGAGAAGATCCGGGATCTTTTGAAAGGTTCCAGTGCCAACAAAAAGATCCACTTCCGGCAATTCCTTCTCCAGAATCCGGCCATAACGCTGGGGAAGGCAGCCAGCAACCACGAGAAGGCGACAGCGTCCCTCTCGTTTGTAAGGCGTTAATTTGAGGATGGTTTCAATGGCCTCCTGTGTTGCATCTTTGATAAAGGAACAGGTATTGACGATAATGATTTCACCCTTTTCGGGATCGGTGGTGAGCGGGTGTCCTGCTTTGGAGAGAAGACCTAAAATGACCTCAGAATCCACCAGGTTCTTTGGACATCCCAGACTGACCAGACAGACGGTCTCTTTCATGAATTTGATTATAGCCCAACTATACACAATGTCCAATTCTTTAGGGCCGCCATCCTTGTTTTGTCCTTTGAAAAGTTGCAAAATGAGAGGCAAAAATTACGAATGGCACCAAATTTCATCAATTCGATTTCAAGGAGATTTTCAGATGAGCCTAATCCGGAAGCAGTATGACTCCCTAAGAAAGAAGGTCAAAAAATCCGAGCTTGAAAACCAGAGGCGTGCCTTTCAAGAGACCCGTTCCCGTCAGAAGCAGAACCGTTTTCTCTTCGATGATCTTGATCAAGCCAAGGAGGAGATCAAAAGGATTCGATCTTTTTCACTCGGAAATCGGAATCTTCTTGAAGAGACGATCGAACATCTGAAGAAAAATCAATTCAAAGTGCTTTTCGCCAAGGACGGTCAGGAGGCCTGTGAGATCTTCTTAAAGGAGATCGGTCAGGAGAAGCTCATCGTCAAATCGAAATCGAACCTCTCTAAGGAGATTGGCTTGACCCCTTTTCTTGCGCGGCACGGGGTCGAGGTCATTGAGACCGATATCGGTGACCGGATTAATCAGCTGATCGGAGGACGTTCTTCCCATTATACCGGGCCCATTGTCCACCTGACTCGCTATGATGTGTCTGAGATTCTCTCGAAACATTTGAAACGAGAGATTCCACCGGTCCCGGAAGAGGAGATGCAGGCGGTCAGGGAAGATATTGAAACCTATTTGCAAAGAGCCCATGTGGGCATCACGGGTGCCAATGCCATGGCGGCTCGAGAAGGAGCAGTCCTGATCGTTCATAACGAAGGGAATGTCACGCGAGTACGAACGCGAAAGAAACACCTGATCATTGCCTCCATTGATAAAGTCTATCCCAATATTCAAGATGCGCTCTTCATGGCGAGGCTGGAGACCTATTTGGCCACCGGTTCGATCTTTCCCTCCTTTATTGATATCGTCGGAGGAAGGTCGAAGTCCTCGGATGTGGAGAAGATCCCATTTTTCGGAATGCATGAACCGAATGAACTGGTGATCGTTCTGCTCGACAATGGTAGAAGTCAGATTTTTGAAGAGAAGAAGGACTTCTCCGATCTTCTCTATTGCATCGGCTGTGGGAACTGTCTTCTTGACTGTCCCACTTATAATTCGATCGGCCCTTCCTTCGGGGCAGATGGCATGTTAGGTGGAAGGGGAGTGGCCCTTTCCTCTCTGATGCATGGCCTGAAGGAAGGGGTTGAGAATGGACTCTTTCTCTGCACCACCTGTGGTCTCTGCGGGGAGGTCTGTCCGGTTGGTATTGATGCTGGAAAGAGACTAAAAGAGCTGAGGCGTTTGAGCTTAAAGAGTCCAGACGTTTCTTCCGAACTCGATGAGGTGAGACAACTTCAAACCACGATGGATCGGTTCGGAACACCCTACGCCGAAATGGAGCGGGCAAACCTGTCTCCCCTCATGAAACAGGCGCCTGTAGTCCTCTATGTCGGGTGTGTCGGCTTAACAACCGAGGTGGAGACTACGACCAGGGTGGTCGAGCTTCTTCAGAGGCTGGGCATGGACTTCACCATGATTGATGAGGTCTGCTGTGAAGCGGTTAAGGCAGACACAGGATCCAACCCGAATCCGGAAAGGATCGGGCAAAACCTGAAGAAGATCAAAGAAACCGGCGCCAGGGAAGTTCTCTTTACCTGTCCGACCTGTCTTAAGACGTTCTTAGAATATGACGATAGAAGCTCCACCGGTCTTGTATTTAAAAACCTTCTCTCCTATTTGAGCGAACATTTCAACTTCAGGGCTTCTGAATCCGATTTGGCTATGATCACCTATCACGATCCCTGCCACCTTGGACGCGGGCTTGGATCCTTTGATGGGGCGAGAGAAATTTTGAAAAGCATCGGGGCCAAGTTCGTCGAAATGGAACACCACCACAGGGAATCACTCTGCTGCGGAGCCGGTGGAGGGGTGAGAGGGTTTTACCCCAAATTTTCGAGAGACATTGCCCGGAGACGAATCAAGGAGGCAGAGACGGTGAGGGCAGATCTTCTTCTTACGGACTGTCTTTCCTGCAAACACAACCTAAGACAAGGCATTTCACTTCAAGGACGGATTAAAGTGCTAACCACTCCGGAGTATCTTCTGGAAAGGATAAAGACAGAACAGGTGACCTACCAACTGAAGTAAATCGTAATTACGGCCAAATGGGGTCACATCTTCATATGTCATTAGATTTCCTTGACATAAAAACTGCATTTGTATAAAGTTTCAACATGGCCAGATCCCTCCGAATAGATTACCCTAATACTTTCTACCATATCTTGTCGCGAGGCAATGAAAAGCGGGACATATTTTATGACAAAGAGGATTACCTTCGGTTCCTTGATACTCTTGGGAAAACAGTGACACGATTTACGTTGGAGGTTCATGCTTATGTATTGATGAAAAATCATTATCATCTTTTAGTTAGGACGACCGAAGCCAATCTTTCTCGAGCGATCCAATGGTTGGGTGTAAGTTATTCTGTTTGGTTTAACCGCCGCCACCAGCGGGCTGGTCACCTGTTTCAGGGGCGCTTTAAGAGCTTTATGATTGAGAATGACCGTTACTTTACTGCGACATGCCTTTACATTCATGGGAATCCTATTCGGGCTGGACTTGTAAAGAGAGTGTGGGATTATCCATGGAGTAGCAGTCGAGCATATATGAATAAAAGACATGATGTCTCATGGTTGACAACAGAATTAATATTGGGGTTGTACGGTGGAGATAGGAAGAAATTCATTGCTGCACAAGAAGAGTCATTAAGAGGCAATGAAAATATTTTAGATAAACTATGGTATGGATTATATCTTGGGAGTAAAGAATTTAGTGAAGAATGTATCAAAAGGGTAAAAAAAGAGAGCCATCAAGAAAAGCCTCAGGGAAGAGCTTTTTTACGGAGTAGAAATATAGAGGACATAGTATTAGAGATCCTTGAAAAATTGGGAGAGAAACATCCCCAAATGGTGTTGAAGGTGCAAAAGTTTCGCTGTCGGAACAGAGATGTTGCGATGTATATTTTGTACCAACTCGGTTTATATGGAAACAAAGAGATTGGAAGGGTCTTCGGGATAGGATATACGGCGGTAACAGGAGCGGTGAAACGGGCCCTGTCATACTTGAGAAAAGATCACAACCTTGAGAGAGAGGTTAAAAGAATAATTAATGACATATGAAGATGTGACCCCAAAGCCAAACCTGAAGATTTATGATGTGGTTGTGGTGGGAGGGGGGCCTGGGGGATCCACGGCAGCACGATTCTGCGCTCGGTCGGGATTAAAGACGCTTTTGATTGAGAAAGAGCTGTTTCCAAGGTATAAGGCCTGTGGAGGTTGCCTTTCTCTTAAGACGATTCATCTGCTGGATCTCGATCTCAACCCGGTCATTGAAAACACCATCTTCGGAGCCAAATTCAGCTATCGCCTTAAGGATCCATTTGTCATTGAATCCAAAGACCCCATTGCTTTTATGGTCATGCGGGACCGCTTTGATCAGTTCCTTCTGGAAAAGGCAGCGAAAGAGGGGGCAGAGATAATAGAGGGGCAAAAGGTTGTTAAGACTCAGGAGGAAGAAAAAAGGGTCAAAGTTGAATTAATCAATGGAAAGGCGTTACATTCACGCTACCTCATCGGGGCCGATGGCGCGGGAAGTGTTGTCGCCAGATCCCTCCATTTATCTCCACGAGAGAAGGATGGAAAAGGAATGGCCATCCAGAGCGAGATCCCTTTTGATGCCTCCATTCCATTTCCCCAAAATGAGCTCAACTTTGTCCATCTCGATTTTGGTCAGATACCAAACGGTTATGGGTGGGTTTTTCCCAAGAAGGAGTGGCTTTCCATAGGAATTGGGGGAATGTTCAATGAGAGAAAGAAAATCCAACCCAAGAGATATCTGAATGATTTTCTGAAAGGGTTGGCCTACGTATCAGAAAAGAAGATTTCAAGAATGAAGGGGCACCCCCTTCCCTCTTTCTATGATGAGAGGCAGAAGGTCTCACAGGGAAGGATTCTCATGGTGGGAGATGCAGCCCATCTGATGGATCCTCTCCAGGGAGAAGGAATCTATTATGCGATTCGCAGCGGAAGGCTTGCGGCAGAAGCCATTGTTCAATCCATGAAAGAGGGAATCCTTCCTTCGGACTCCTATCAAAAAGCCATCCATCTTCACATTTCTCAAGATCTGAAATGGGCCCTTTCTTTTTCCCGGTTCGCCTTCAAGTTCACTCGTCTTGCCTACCAGGTCCTCAAATATTATCCCGAGCTAAGCTACCTCTATCTTCAAGTCCTGGCAGGAAGTGAAACCTATCAGGGGTTTGTGGAAAGGGTCAAGGCAAGGATCAAGGATTTAATGAAAGGAAGATTCAGTGACAGAATCAGAAAGGCGATGGCGAAAACATGAGTTGGTGAGAACTGTCCGACGGATCGTCTTTCTTCTTGAGAAGCAATATGGAGTCCCCCGTAAAAGAACCACTCACGATCTTTTGGGTCTCCTCATTAAGACGATTCTCTCTCAGCATACGAACGATCAAAACTGTAATCGGGCCTACCAGGGCCTGAGGAAACGGTTTCCCCGATGGGAAGATCTTCTAAAAGCCAGAACTCCGTCCATGGTTGAAGCCATCCATTCGGGCGGATTGGCCGGGCAGAAGGCAAAGCATATCAAAGGGATCCTCCGCTGGATCAAAGGGAGAGAGGGAAGGTTAACCCTTTCATTCTTAAAAAAGATGAGTTCAGAGGAGATCATCAAGCTGATGGGAGGGTTGAAAGGGATTGGCCCCAAGACGATCCATTGTCTTTTACTCTTCGGTCTCGGCAGGGAGGTCTTTCCAGTGGACACTCATATCCTCAGGGTGGGAAAGCGGATTGGTTTGATTCCCGGACATGTTCATGCTGAGCAGGCGCACAGATGGATGGCTCCGCTGATCCCAAAAGGAAAGTCGCTGTCCCTCCACCTCCACCTCATCCAACTGGGCAGATCTGTCTGCAAGGCCACACGCCCTCAGTGCGAGAAGTGCTTTCTTGCAGAGGAGTGCCTCTATCATTCACAATAGATGTTAAACAGAGTCGGCGATTGAAGCGAACATGAGGGACCGTCTTTGGTTTGGCTGAGGGCGACAACGCCCTGATCTGCTGACCAGCAGGCTTTCAGTCAGGGCGATGTTTAAATAATGTTCCATAAGATAGGCCTAACCCTCTGTAAAGGATACGGTTATAGGTTCTATTGCCCAAGACAGATAGTCAAGATTCTTATTCTTTTTACCCATGAGCCAAAATCTCCAATCCATCCGATCGTGGATTGAATCCGGATCCTATCAAGGGATAAGACGTTTTGCCCTAACCGGATTGAAGGGGTCTTCGAGAGCCTATCTTCTCTCTCTCTGGCGGGAGAGGGTCCGGGGGCCAATACTTATCATTACACCTCACCTGCGTGATGCTCAACTTCTTCTGGAGGATGTCCACTTCTTCGAGAAGAAACCCAGTGGATTCTGCTCTCTCTTTTCCCCATGGGAGACCCTTCCTTATGACGAGATCCCTCCCCATCCTGCCATCCTTAGGGAGAGGGTCAATGCACTGCACGCTCTACTCAAGGGTGAAGAGGTCATGCTCTTTGCCCCTGTCAAAGGCCTGATGCAACGGGTGCTTCTCTCTTCAGACTTAAAAAGATTGACCTACCCCCTTGCAACCGGAGAAGAGATTGAACGGGATCGCCTCATCCATTTTCTTCATGAGAGCGGGTATACCACTGCAAAGATTGTAGAGGAACGTGGCGATTATAGTCTCCGCGGGGCGATCGTGGATCTCTTCAGCCCTCTTTATGAAGAACCTCTCCGGCTCGAATTCGATGGAGATCGGCTGGAATCCATCCGGACGTTTGATGTGGAAAGTCAACGATCCATTCGGGGAGCGGAGTTGAAGAAGGTGATCCTGCTTCCTGCCTGGGATATCCCAATCAATGACCCTAACCGGGCCACAGCCACCCTATTTGACTACCTGAAACAGGGAGGGGCTGTTTTTATCGTGGATGGGGAGGAGGTGGGAAGAGAGGCAGAAGCGTTTTCCCGTATGGTTGAAGCCCATTATGAGAAGGCCCGGATCAAAAAGCCATCTCTTCCTCCCCCTGGTTCGCTCTACCTCAGGGCTGAAGAGTTCCATGAAAGCCTCAATCCCTTTCAGATGATCCTTCTTGAAGAAGGCTCCGTGGCTCCACGCGGATGCGAATCTGTGATGTCGTTCGATGTGGAGAGCCATGATGACCTTCAGAGAGAGATCAGGTCAGTCCTTCAAACCGAAGGACGTCTGAAGGAAACCTCACCTCTATCCATTCTGCTGACCCACTTTCATCGCTGGCAGAGGGAGGAGAAGGGCGTGTTCATCGTCTGCCATACCTTGACCCAGGTCCAAAGGATGAGAGAACTCCTCACCTACCATGAGGTTGCTTCCCGCTGGGAGCCAGCCAAGCGATTCAGTGACGTTCTGACGGAGAAGAGGGGCCTCCTTCTTCTTACGGGAAGGCTTTCATCAGGGTTCAGATCTCCGTCAGAAGGATGGGTCTTATTGACCGAAGAGGAGATCTTTGGAGAGAGAAGAAGATTCAAAGAGGAGAAAGCGACCAGGCCGGTTTTAAAAAGGGAAGGAGAAGCACTGTCCTCTTATGGTGAACTGAAAGAGAATGATTTTATCGTTCACACAGACTATGGGATCGGTCTCTACAGGGGACTGAGGCATCTGAAGATTGGAACCGTTTCAAACGACTACCTCCTGCTTGAATATCTCGATTCGGATAAGGTCTATGTCCCGGTGGATCGGCTCAATCTTGTTCAGCGTTATATTGGAGGGGAGGGAAGCCATCCCCGCCTTGATAAGCTGGGAGGCAGTCGCTGGCAGAGGGCAAAGAGAAGGGCCAAGGAAGCGATTTCAGAGATGGTCAAAGAGATTCTGGACCTCTATGCGGCCAGGGAAGCCTTCGACGGAATTGCCTTTGCTCCAACGGACCAGTCCTACAGGGAGTTTGAGGCGACTTTTGAATATGAAGAGACCCCGGATCAACTTAAGGCGATCGAAGAGGTCATGAAGGATATGGGGCATCCGAAACCAATGGATCGTCTGGTCTGCGGGGATGTGGGATTCGGTAAGACAGAGGTTGCACTGCGGGCAGCCTTTCGTGCTGTGGCAGATGGAAGGCAGGTGGCCTGTCTGGTCCCCACCACGGTTTTAGCCCAACAGCACTACCAGACCTTCTGTGAGCGGTTTAAGAATTATCCGGTCATCATCGAGATGCTGAGCCGATTCAAACATCCCAGAGACCAAAAGGAGATCCTTAAACGATTGAAGGAAGGCAAAGTGGATATCCTCATCGGTACCCATCGGCTCCTTCAGAAGGATGTCATCTTTCATGACCTGGGCTTGGTGGTGGTTGATGAGGAACACCGATTCGGAGTGGAGCATAAAGAGAAGCTAAAGCAGATGAGGAAAATGGTGGATGTGATCACCCTCACGGCCACGCCCATTCCAAGAACACTCCAGATGGCCATCACGGGTATTCGCGATCTCAGTCTCATCCAGACCCCCCCTGAGAACCGACTTTCGATACGGACCATTGTGACACGCTATGATGACGATATCATCCGTGAAGCGATTCTGAGAGAACTCGCCCGTGGAGGACAGGTCTTCTTTGTCCATCATCGCGTTCAGAACATCTATTCGATGGCAGCCCATCTGAAAGGGCTTGTTCCCGAGGCAAAATTGGCGATTGCCCATGGCCAGATGAAGGAGAGGGAACTGGAGAAGGCGATGCTTCAATTTGTTAGGGGAGACTATAATCTTCTGGTCTGCACGAGCATCATCGAATCCGGTCTCGATATTCCAGCCGCCAATACGATTCTCATCAACCATGCCGAGCATTTTGGCCTGGCCGATCTCTACCAGCTCAGGGGACGGGTTGGCCGGGGAAGACATCAAGCCTATGCGTATCTTCTCATTCCCTCAGAACTATCCCTTTCCAGGGATGCAGCCAAGAGATTCCGTGCGATTCAGGAACTGAGTGAATTGGGGTCTGGATTCAAACTGGCCCTTCAGGATCTGGAGATCCGGGGGGCCGGCAACCTTCTCGGCCGATCCCAATCCGGACATATTACGGCTTTGGGGCTCGAATATTATACCCAGCTGATGGAGAAAACGGTCAAAGAGCTGAGAGGAGAGGAAGTAATCGAAGAGGTCACACCAGAAATCCATTTCCGCCTTCCTGCCTTCATCCCTGAGCAGTACGTGGAAGACGCTGGAGAACGGCTTCGCCTTTACCGGAGGCTCTCCCATTGCCGTACCGAGGAGGCCGTGGAGGCGATCCGGGAAGAACTGGTAGATCGCTTTGGAAAGATTCCGGAGGAGACGGATCATCTGCTCGAAGTGATTCAAGTGAAGATTCTTCTGACAAAGCTCTCGGTTCTTAAGCTCGAAGAGACCCCCTCCCAGATCGTGTTGACCTTCGGTCAAGCCACGCCACTGTCTCCTCAGAGAGTGGTGGAATGGATTCAGAGGGGGGAAGGAAAGATTCGGCTGACGCCCGATTCGAGACTCATTGTGCAGGGATGGCCCGGGATGAAGAAAGATCCTTTTGGGGCGACCCGCAGGCTATTGCAAGCGCTGGGATGATTATGATAAATTCTTAGGCAGACCTGGCAAGCCACCAATCTACTTTGGTTGAGGTGAGGTTCAGGCGAGGCCTGAATCATGTTGAACACCCCATTCGTTGCCAGACGGAACGGATAGCTCACCGAAATTTACTTTCGGGAGGAGACGTGATGAACCGGAGAATCGCTTTCACCATTTGCATCTTTCTCTTCATGACCATCCAGAGTTGCGGGGATTCAAGGAAAGGAGAACTGGGCCGAAAAGAATTGGCCAGGGTCAACCAAACTTCCATCTCCATTGAGGAATTTCGCCAGATGTCGGAAAAGCAACCCCTCGAAGGAAAGATGAGGCTTCTTGATGAGAAGGGGATGAGAGATTTCCTTGAAAATTATGTGATCACCCGAGAAGTGCTCTATCAGGAGGCCAAGAAGAGAGGCTTTGATCGAAATAAAGAGATCCTGACCAAAGTGGAAGATTTTAGAAAGGCCATGATCATTGATGGGCTCATCGAGGAGGTTTTGAAGCAAAAGAGCGAAGTGACAGAGGAGGAGAATCAGCGTTACTACAAGGAGAATAAGAACCTCTTTACCGAGCCTATGGAAGTTAAGATCCGTCACATCATCGTCAACTCCGAACCCGTGCTCAAAGAGGTGCTCACCCGACTCTCTAAGGGAGAGAGCTTTGAAAAACTGGCCTCCATCTATAATATTGATCGAACGCGGGAAGATGGTGGTAACCTCGGTTACATCCGGAGGGGCCAACTGGCCCCATCCTTTGCCCAATTCGAAGAGGCCGCTTTTTCACTGGCGAAGAAGGGAGAGATCAGCGACGTGGTCAGGACACCCTATGGATTTCACATCCTCCAGCTGGAAGAGATTCGGGGTGCGAGCGTAAGGCCCTATGAGCAGGTGAAAGAGAAAATCCGCGTCTTCCTTCAGGCCAAAAAGAGACAGGAAGCTTACATCGCCTATGTAAAAGAGCTAAAGTCAAAGGCGACGGTCCTGATCAATGAAAAATTGTGGGCAGAAGAAGAGAAGCGGGGAGAAAAAGTTAAGGAAGAGAAGAAATGAAACGGGGTTCTTTTTATCTCCATATACCTCTTATTCTCCTTTTCCTGTCTGGGTGCGGTCTATGGGAAGGAGAACTTCCAGAACATATTGTTGCACGCTTTGATGGTGAAGAGATCACGCTCGATGAATTTAACCAGGAATTTAAGGAGTTGGTGACTGATCCGAAAAACAAAGCCAGTCAACCCGGATTAAGAGAATTAAGGGAGGCCTGCCTTGATCAGATGATCGAGCGTAAGATCCTGGCCCGAGAGGGCCGGCGATTGGGCATCCAAGTCTCCACTGAGGAGGTGAACCAGGCGATCCTTGAAATCAAGAAAGATTATCCGGAAGAGGGATTCGGGGAGACCTTGAACCTCAAAGGGATGAATCTGGAGGAGTGGAAAGTTCGCCTTGAGGAGAAATTGTTAGCGGAGAAGATGATCCGAAGCGGGTCTCGGCATCAGGGCCGGATTGAGGAGAAGGAGGTCCGGGAGTTCTATGAGACCCATCGCAACCTATTTCAACTTCCAAAGAGGGTGAAGGCTCGTCAGATTATTGTGGCAGATGGGAATGAGGCACTTCAGATTCAGAAACGGTTAAAGAAGGGGGAGAATTTTGAGAAACTGGCCAAAGAGAAGTCCATCGGGCCAGAGAAAACCCAGGGAGGCGATCTGGGCTATTTCAGCCAGGGAGAGAAACCTGTCGAATTCGATCATGTCTTTTCCATGGAGGTGGGCTCCATCAGCGATGTGATCAAGAGCCCTTATGGATACCATATCTTCAAACTGGAAGAGAAAACAGAGTCCCGCGACGTCCCTTTTGAAGAGGCGAGAAAGAGTATTCTTGAGAGGCTGGAGCGGGAAAAGGGAGAGGAGGTCTATCAGAAGTGGTTCAACGATCTCAAAGCAAAGAAGAAAGTAAAAATCAACCGAAAGTGGTTGACCTCTTAAAGGGAAAGGCAAAAAGAATGTCCATTGTTTTGATTCTTCTATTTCTGTTTGGACCTCTCACTTTAAGCGAAGGTGCGGTTGATCGGATTGTGGCGATTGTTAATCAGGAGATTATCACCCTTTCAGAGGTGGATCGGCTGATTGATCATTTGAAACCCGAGATTGCTGGAGGAACCCCTCTGGAGAGGCGCGGACGGATTCAAGAGCTCTCCAGGAAGGCGCTTGATAAACTGATCGAAGAGAAGCTGATAGATCAGGAGGCCAAAAAATCTGGCATCAAAGCATCTCCCAAGGAGATTGACGGGGCGATCGAAGAGATCAAGAAGAGAAATTCCATCAGCCAGGAGGATTTAGAACAAGCCCTGAGCAAAGACGGATTGACCCTGGAAACATTTAAGAAAGAGCTCGAAAGGAGGATTATCCGGACCAAGCAGGTCCAATGGGCGGTGAAGGTGGAACCCAATGTGGGCGAGAAGGAATTGAGGGAATTCTATCAGAAGAATGCGGACCGCTACCGAACCGAGGAGATCTATCG
>OGCL01001586.1_pt1 | contig 18619 bp, 24 predicted proteins | sample 1570041 | NCBI WGS metagenome assembly OGCL01 (sample SAMN06266162, study PRJEB24511) | hot springs metagenome | isolation source: Hot spring water | place: South Africa: Limpopo | collected 2015-06-22
AACGTAAATCTTCATGTTGGCGGCGTAAATCCACCCGCACGCTGGCCGCGAGTCCAGCACTTAAAGGCAGTGTAAGTGTTGAATCCAGCAGTGCAATCCGCACCGGCAGTCGGCGCACCCGACTGTTTTGTAGCGGGGGCAGCGGATATTGCGGACGCAGTTGGGTGATATAGCCGCGTAGCGACGGCTCAGGATACGCATCCAGCACAATCTCCACCGGCTGGCCGAGCTGCATACGCTCAACCTGTGGCTCATCAAACCATGCTTCGACATAAAAACTTTGTGGCGAGGTCAGTGCCATCAGGCGGGTACCTTGGCTGACCCGACTGTTGTTCTGTGCACTTAAACTGCCGACTCGACCAGCAATCGGTGCTGCAATCTGTAACTGATGTATGGCGGGTGGCGCGGTAGCACCTTGGCGTGCCAGTTGTAACTCTTGCTCTAGCTGTGCGCGGCGATTCAGTAACGACTGTTGTTGCCGTTCAGCGGCCTGAATACTGGCATTCAGACTACCGATTCGGGCAGCGGTGGCACTGATCTGTGCTTGCACAGCTTCTACACTTTGCGCCGAGACCAAGCCCGCTTGTAACAACAGGCGTTGGCGTTGTTGCGCTTGACTTAAGCGGCTCAACTCTTGCTGTGCCACTTGTTGCTCATGACGTAAGCCCTCAACCAATTGCTGTTGTGACGACTCGGTTTGCTGATGAATCTCTAATGCGGCAGTTTTAAGCGCTGCCAGTGCTTTGATTTGCGCGTCTCGACTGGCTCGCTCGGTATCTTCAATCACCGCAAGCACCTCACCCTGCTCAACGGCCTGTTGCTCTTGCACCGTCAATTCGGTTAACTCACCAGAAATAGGCGCGACCACCCACACCACATCAGCTCGGATATACGCATTATCGGTACGCTGATGATATTGTGCCTGCCAAAAAGAAGACGCAAGCCAGCCTGTCAGCAACAACGCCAATACCAGCAGCAGACCCCACAAGAAACGCCGCTTGGGCGGGATGGCTGATACAGCAACAGGCATAGATCACTCCTTGCGAACCAACACTGACAATGCTATAGTGTACCAATCAGTACACTATAAAAATAAATAGATCGTTCATGCCGATCAACTGTGTTTGCGTATTGATCCAGTCTGTACTTACCAAGGTAGTCTCACCATGCGCCCACCCTGTCCGACCCAGCCTCTTGTCACACAGCGACGCCCACCGCAAACGCGCCGTGGTACAGAACGGCGCGCCGCATTATTGTCGGCGGCCAACCAGCTGTTCCTACAGCGTGGCTTTGCCCAAGTGAGTTTAGATGATCTGGTGGCTGAAGTGGGTGGCTCCAAAGCTGCAATTTACCAGTATTTTGGTAGTAAAAAAGGACTTTTAGCGGCATTGGTCAGCTATCGTTGTGAGTTGTTTTTTGATGAAAACGAGCCGCCTGAGCATTTAGACCATCAATGCATTCGCGTGCAATTGCTGACCACCGCACAACTGATCTATCAAGCGTTTACCCGACCCGACAATATCGCGTTTATGCGCTTGATTATTGAAGCCTCGCAAAACGATCCCGAGATGGCCGAACTGGCGTATGACGCAGGGCCTCGGCGCGGCCTGCAGAATATTGCAACCTTACTGCAAGAAGCCCATGACGCTCAGCAGATTGACTGCCCAGAACCCTACGAGTCGGCGATTTTATTTTTAGGGATTTTGCGGCATGCCCAGTGGCGGCTGTTGGTGGGTCTGCCTGCATTTGAGCCTGACCTATACGATGATCAACTGATTCCCAAATTGATTGATCGTTTTTTGGCAGCCCACCGGTATGTCGAGCGCAACCCGTGAGCAAAACAATCGCCCAGAACAACCGGTTCAACCGCTAATCGCATTAAAAATCCCATCGTTGGCTTTGCCGGTTGGGGTCGCTTTGCGTATACTCCAAGGTTTTTCCGTCATATGATGCTTGGCACACTGCGGCCAACCGTTGATCAGGACAGATCTTCCCTCTGGAGGCAACATGGCGCTTAGGCACTTTTTGACGTTAATGGACGTCAGCCCAGATGAACTGAAACAAATTTTACAACGCGCGATTGAGCTTAAAGCCATGCAGCGGCGCGGCGATATTTATCAGCCTTTTATTGGTAAAGTCCTCGGCATGGTGTTCGAAAAATCCAGCACCCGTACCCGTATTTCGTTTGAAGCGGGCATGAGTCAGTTTGGTGGTAGCGCAATCTTTTTATCGCCACGCGATACCCAACTCGGTCGTGGTGAGCCGATTGAAGACTCGGCGCGGGTGATTTCGCGTATGCTGGATTTGGTGATGATTCGTACCTTTGCCCACAGCACAGTGCAGCGTTTTGCTGAATACTCACAAGTCCCCGTGATCAACGGCCTGACCGATCAATTTCATCCGTGCCAACTGCTTGCTGACTTGCAAACATTTATTGAACAGCGTGGTGATATTGCCGGTAAAACCGTCGCGTGGGTTGGCGATGGCAATAACATGTGTCATTCATATATTCATGCCGCACATCAACTGGGCTTTCATCTGAAAGTGGCCGCGCCGTATGGGTTTGAGCCTGATCCGGACTTGGTCGAAAAATACCCACACGCGGTCAGCCTTTGCAAATACAGCGAAGATGCCGTCGAAGGAGCGCATCTGGTCGCCACCGATGTCTGGGCCAGTATGGGACAAGAATCAGAACAATCCACCCGCAAGCGGCGCTTTGCTCCGTACCAAATCACCCCGCGCCTACTCGATTTGGCCGCCGATGATGTACTGTTTATGCATTGTTTGCCTGCGCATCGCGGCGAAGAAATCTCGGAGGACTTACTCGATGATCCTCGCGCCGTCGTCTGGGAGGAAGCCGAAAACCGCTTACATGTACAAAAAGCCTTGATGGAATTTTTATTACACGAACAGCATAAAACAGGCTAAGGCAAATGCAGCGACTGGATAAAATTTTACAGTCTCAAGGTTTTGGCGGTCGTAAGCACTGTCAGCATTTAATCCACAGCGGACAAGTGCAGGTACAGGGTGAAATCTGCCGTGATGATCGCAGAATGTTTAACCCCATCGGCTTGCAGTTCAGTGTTGCAGGACAACACTGGCAATATCGTGAAAAAGTCTACATTGCATTAAATAAACCTGCTGGCTTTGAATGCTCACACCAACCGATCAAGCATCGGGCGGTGTTTTCGTTGTTGCCCACGCCATTAATTGAGCGCGGGATACAATCGGTCGGTCGCCTTGATCAAGACACCAAGGGGCTATTGCTACTGACCGATGACGGGCAATTTTTGCACGCACTGACCCATCCACGCCAGCACGTCCCTAAGCGTTACCACATCCAGACCGCCGAACCGATTCAGCCTGCCCAACTGACCCAGCTACAATCTGGTGTGATGCTACATGGCGAAAGCCAGCCGGTCACCGCCGATAACTGCACACTGCTCGACACACACCTACTGATCATGACCATCCATCAAGGTAAATATCATCAAGTGAAACGCATGCTTGCAGCGGTCGGCAATCATGTAACTGCGCTGCATCGTGCGCAGATTGGAGAGCTACTGCTCGCTGATTTGGGCTTGGCAGAAGGTGCGTGGTGCTATTTAAACCCTGCGCAAATTGAACTGGCGCAGCAGCGACTGCCGTTCAATCACGTCGCTAATGTGGCAAACGTCGACTCACCAATAAACTGATCAGCAAGACCAAGATCGCACAGCCACCAATCACAATCCACCACAGTTCCATGTGCATTTACCCCCGCAACATCCGTGTGCTGCCTGTGTTGTATCACCTAGATGTAACAATTGGTGATCAAGCTGTCAATTCCATTTAGACCAAGTGAAGCAGTAAATCTGCTGAGCATTGCAGATTGATGATCTTCAATCGGTATCACTGCTATGTTATAACCGCCGCTAATCTGACCCAGCGATTGAGCACCTTTTGATGCCACACCCCAGAACACCACAGCATGCAGCAAGCGAGCAATCTTGTTTGGTCATACCATTACAACAAACGCTGGGATTTTGGTGGAAACTTGGCTGGATTAGCTTCGGTGGCCCTGCGGCACAAATCGCCCTACTGCATGATGAACTGGTTAGCCGCAAGCAGTATTTACCTGAGCATAAATTTTTATACGCGCTCAATTTTTGTATGTTGCTACCCGGCCCTGAAGCGCAGCAACTGGCGACCTATACGGGTTATTTATTGCATGGCCGTTGGGGTGGGATTGTCGCGGGCATGCTGTTTATCCTGCCCTCGCTGTTTATTCTGATTGGGCTAGCATGGCTGTATGTCGTGTTCGGCGAAACCTTGTTGATTGCAGGACTACTGTACGGGATTAAGCCTGCGATTACTGTGATTGTGCTGCAAGCGGCATGGCGGATTGGGTCACGCACCTTGAGTACGCCACTGCTACGGGTATTGGCGGGTTTGGCTTTACTGGGCAGTCTATTGCATGTGGCGTTTCCGATTCTGATTGGTCTGGCGGCATTGATCGGTTGGCTGGCGCATCGGTTTGCACCAGCGCAACTCAACACACCGCCTAACCAGCATGCACCTAACCCACCTGTACCCAACCCTCAACAAGCCGTGACGACTCAACCTAAAGCCGAGCCTAAACTCTGGCGTAATTTTACGCTGGTGTTGCTGGCTGGCCTATTGTTGTGGGCGTTGCCGATGCTCGGCTTGGTCGCGTGGCTGGGGATGGATCACGCGCTGATTCAGATGGGCTGGTTTTTTACCACGGCGGCACTGCTGACTTTTGGTGGGGCATATGCGGTGTTACCGTATGTCTATCAGGGCATGGTGACGCAATATCAGTGGCTCAACCCGCAGCAAATGATCGACGGACTGGCGATGGGCGAAAGCACACCAGGACCATTGATTATGGTGGTGACCTTTGTGGCGTTTGTCGCCGGCTACCAAAATCTGATGCTCGGTGCAGATCAAGCACTGCTGGCGGGTCTTATCGCAGCCTTGGTGGTGACGTGGGTGAGTTTTTTACCGTCGTTTATCTTTGTGCTGGCCGGTGCACCGCTGATCGAACGCACCCAACATCTACCCAACTGGTCGGCTCCACTGAAAGCGATCACTGCCGCGGTGGTCGGGGTGATTGTCAATCTGGCGGTGTTTTTTGCGCTACATACACTATGGCCAAGCTTTGATCAGCGTGGCTTTAGCAGCCCATTCGATGGCTGGGCATTACTGCTGATGGGACTGGCTGCTGTGCTGTTGTTTAAACAGCAATGGTCGATACTGCGAGTGTTGAGTGTCTCTGCCGGATTGGGACTGATCGTGCAAGCCTTTCTGCTGTAACGATATTGATGTATTGAGCGGATGATCAGTATTGCTGGTGGCTTGTAATTTGCGTTCAAGCCTTATACCTTTAGCGTCACTTTTGACCCAAGCCCTGCTTGATTAAATTGAAAAGGCGAATAATGTCTCAGTATGCGGTGATTGGCTTAGGCAGTTTTGGTGCAACGGCAGCACGGGAGTTATTGCGACTTGGTCACGATGTGATCGGCATTGACAGCAGTGCCAAATATGTCGATCAACTGGCCAATGAACTGACCTACGCGGCGATTGCCGATGCTACGGACGAGCAAGCCCTGCGCGAACTCAACGTCGAGTCTTGTGATGCGGTGTTAGTCGCGATTGGCGAAAACCTAGAAGCCAGCATCTTGTGCGTGCTGCATCTAAAAAATATCGGTATCGGCCAGATCTGGGTCAAAGCCAAATCTAAAGCGCACCACATGATTCTGTCACGGCTGGGCGTATCGCGGATTATCCACCCCGAAGAAGAAATGGGTATTCGGATTGCGCAAGCGCTCAACTATCCGATGGTCAGTCAATATATGTCGCTGGGTCATCATCATTTTATTGTGGCAGTCGAAGCCTCGCGTCAATTACATGGCGTATGCTTGAGCCACTTGCTATCTGGACATGAAAAAATCCGTGTCATGCTGGTGAAGCGACAGCATCAAATTATTACCGTGATTCAAGCTGAGTTTATGCTTGAAATCGGTGATACCATTATTTTAGAAGGCCCGCTGACCGAACTGAATAAACTCGCTCCAAAAGTCCATTAACGAGATGCTGGGACAGCCATATTGAAACTTCTCACCATTTCTAAAAAATATACCATTGACCTCAGTCCGCCGAGTGTACTGGCGATTGGTTTTTTATTGTTGATGCTACTCGGCACGCTGCTGCTCAAGCTGCCATTCGCCACGCAGCAGCCCATCACATGGTTAGAAGCATTGTTTACTGCTGCATCAGCAGTGACCATCACAGGCTTGGTGGTGGTCGATACCGGCACGACGTTTAGTGTGTTTGGACAACTGACGATTGCTGGATTGATTCAGGCGGGGGGCTTAGGCTTTGTCACGTTTGCCGTATTGGCGGCGATGAGCTTGGCCAGCCGACTGGGTATCGGTCAAAAAGCATTGGCACAAGAAGCACTTGGCCAGACCAGTCTATCTAAAGTCGGACAAGTGGCCAAGGCGGTATTTTTTTATAGTGTGTTTTTTGAGTTGATTGGCTTTGTCTTGCTCACTGCCGCATGGCAAGCGGACATGGGCTGGCAAAAAGCAGCCTACTACGGTTTTTTTCATACCATTTCGGCATTTAATAATGCAGGATTTGCATTATTCGGTGACAGCATGTCTGGTTATGTTGGGCATGGTTGGATTAAATTTATTATTAGTAGCTTGTATATTATTGGTGGGATTGGTTTTGTGGTGTTGATGGATATTCGGCAAAAACAACGCTGGCAAAAACTGCAAACCAATACCAAAATCATCCTGAGTGCCACCCTGCTGATTAACCTGATTGCTTTTGTGTTGATTTGGCTATTAGAGTCGCGTAACCCTGCAACGCTTGCCCCGCTTGCCGCAACAGACCAAGCACTCGCCGCTTGGTTTCAGGCCACCGTGCCACGCTCATCCGGTTTTAATAGCATTAATACCGGCGAGATGACCGATGCATCAACCGTACTGACGTTGTTGCTGATGTTTATCGGCGGTGGCTCACTGAGTACCGCAGGCGGCATTAAGCTCGGCACATTTGTGGTCTTACTGCTTGCAACGCATGCGTTTTTACGCCGACATGATGAAGTCAGGGTATTTAAGCGCAGTATTGGTCAGACTCAAGTCATGAAGGCACTGGCGGTCACTTCAGTCACCATGATGATGATATTTTTGGGCATCTTTTTAATCACTGCCATCGAGCGCGATGCGGATTTTTTGGATGTGGCGTTTGAGGTGGTGTCGGCGGTGTGTACCGTTGGCTTATCGCGTGGCCTGACCGCTGAACTGAGTCCAGCAAGTCAATTTTTGTTGATTTTTATGATGTTTGCAGGGCGTTTAGGGCCGTTGACCTTGGCGTATTTTATTGCCACACCGCACAAAAGCCGCATCAAATACCCCAGCACTAACATTCAGATTGGTTAGGGTCTGTTGACGTTTGGGCTGCAATCGCTATGCAGATTTTTGGGTATGTAAGCGCATCCAGTCATCGACCCGCTGATGTCGCCATGTGGCGATACGATTGAGGCCACCTCGTATCAGCGGCAATTGATCCGCGCTACGCTCTAGCCCAAACAACAGCGCAGGCACGGCCAATACCGCAAAGCGTGCAGTCGGCTTCGGCAACCCAAGTCCGTCGGCAATGTCATCACCGACCAGCAAACGGGTAATGCTGGCATTGACGCTTTCTGTCCACTGCGCCAATCGACTGTCCTGCCCCATCAGTTGTTTGGGCAAGTCATGCAATGCCCGCGCCAGTGGTCGTCCGGTACTGTAATCGAGTCGCTGGGTCGAGACATAGGCATATAGCCATGCCAGTGCTTGCGAGGTATCAGTAGGAATCAAGGCCAGATCCACGCCAAGCCAGACGCTGATCTGCCGCCATAGCATATCAATTCCCGCTTGCTCATCTGCGCTCAAGGACGCGCCAAAGCCACGATATCCCAGCATAATCAACAGCGAAAACTGTAGTTGGGTCGCGATCATATCGGATTGATTCAGCGGCAAGCCCCAATAGTCAGTATCCCAACTACTTTGCTTCGAAGTGGACTGCTGTTTATCGCTTAGGTTACTTTTGCTTAGGCTATTTCGAACGTGCGCGTGAATCTGCCGCACCTGTACGCATTGCTGCCACGCCACGCCGCCGATCTCAAGCGCATCATCACGACTCACCGCCTGAATAAATTCATAGGTGCGATACAGGCGCGGCAAGGCTTGTTTGAGCAGTGCGCCGGTATGCAGCAGTGGCACACTCAGTGCGGGGATGCTATAACCCGCCATCAGGGCGACATTGCGCAGTAGCCAGATCTGGAGCAGCGGATAGCGTCGATAGGCAGCCGCGCCGCGTCGCACCAGTTCGGGGTCGATGTCTGGCAGCAGTTGTTGCATTTGTTGTTGTAATGCTGCGCCATGTGGGTGTAAGTCGGGTTGTTTCAGCAGTTGATCAAGTCGTACACCATCGGTAATCAGTTGATCGACCAGCGGGTCAGCTTGTGCGTAGCCCTGTTCAATCTGGCGGATAAGCGCGAGATCTGGGCAGGCTTGTCCGGCACGAAACAACCAACGCCGAATCCGCCGCAGTGCGGTCAGTTCGGTCTGGGCGCTTGGCCAGCAGCTTCGACCATAGGCAAAGGTAAAATCACTCGGCTGGGTATGCAGTCGTGCAGGTCGCATCGCAAAAACCATGTTGATCTATCGACAGGATGCAGCATGCGATACTCAGGCGGCAGACTCAATAGCGCAAATGACAGACAGGCTTAATCACTGAACTTCGGGTGATAAGGCTGCTGTGCTTGAATGCTACTTGTTTCAGGTGCAATATTCCATGCGTCGAGCAAACGCCAGATGGCAGCATCAATCTGTTGCCACTGCGCAAGGTTACGCCGATCGAATCTTACCTTTACGATCAGGCCACCATAAATCGGCTCCCAAGCACGCATAAAAATCCAAGATTCGTCCATAAATTGGATCTTCAAGGCTGAAACTTTCTGATTGGTGGATCGACCATAACAAACTTGGCTCAGAATCTCTGAGCCTTCATACTTAAACAGGTAACAATCAAACCCATATTGACTAGAAAGATCTTGATTATAAATTCCTTTACCAGAGGCTTTAAAGCTTGTATAACCATCCGCGGTACTTGTCCACGTATCCACAATACCACGGCGTTGAATCTGCACCTTAACTTGATCCACATGATCGAGTCCGTTAGGACCGTTGATGTTGGCATCGGTTGCCTTAAACTGTGAATCATTCAGCATCAGATTAAATTCAAGATAGCCATTATCTCCACCCAGTTGCATCTGCTCGACCTGCTCCATGCTGATCTTATCAAAGCGCTCAGGCTGATAATCTATCGGAAACTGACCGATATACCGCTCTACACTCGGACGATAAAAATGTGCATCGTGCTGACCCGTACTCACATGCTCACGGCGCTCACCTAGACGGGTGCGAATGACCAATTCCGGTGCAAACCGCCACGTCACCAACTCGCCTTCTTGCGGAATATGCGGCTCAGGCTGCTTGCTACAACTGATCTGACTGATCACAACCCCAAATAACACCCAAGTCAGCCAACCGCGTACAGCACCACGGGAAAAATTCTGTTGATGTGTTTTATTCATACTTTTGCGCCTTGATTTTACTCACCGATTTATAGCTTACACCAAAATATCTCGACTAAAAAAACGGCCACCTCAGGCAGCCGTTTTTGCATCAACGTAACCGCTTACGCTGCATAGACCGGATGCTTGGCGCATACCGCTGCGACTTTCTCGCTGGTCGCCGCAATCACCGCTGCATCACCTTTGCTATCCAATACGTCAGCAATCCAGCCCGCCAACTCGCTCGCCTCTTCCACCGAAAAACCACGCGTGGTAATCGCCGGTGTACCAATCCGAATACCAGACGTCACAAATGGCGAACGTGGATCGTTTGGCACAGCGTTTTTGTTAACGGTAATACCCGCCTGACCCAGCCATGCGTCTGCGTCTTTACCCGTTACATCTTGCTTGATTAATGACAGCAAGAACAAATGGTTATCCGTGCCACCTGACACGATGTCATAGCCACGATCGACCAGCACTTTTGCCATCGCTTGGGCGTTTTTGATCACTTGCTGCTGATAGGTCTTAAACTCGGGCAGCATCGCCTCTTTAAAACAAATCGCCTTCGCTGCAATCGCATGCACCAGCGGGCCACCCTGATTACCAGGGAACACGGCTGAGTTCAGCTTCTTCTCGATTTCTTCGTTGGCCTTCGCCAAGATCAAACCCGAACGTGGACCACGCAAGGTTTTATGCGTGGTGGTAGTGACCACATCAGCAAACGGCACAGGATTCGGATACACACCCGCCGCAACCAGACCGGCCACGTGTGCCATATCGACCATCAGGTACGCACCAACCTTGTCGGCAATCGCACGGAAACGCGCAAAATCCAAAGTACGACTATACGCCGAGAAACCCGCAATAATCATGCGTGGCTTATGCTCCAGTGCCAGACGCTCGACTTCATCATAGTCAATCTCGCCAGTTTCGACGTTCAGGCCATACTGTACAGCGTTGTAGTTTTTGCCCGAAAAGTTGACTTTTGCACCATGGGTCAAGTGACCGCCGTGCGCCAAGCTCATACCCAACACAGTATCGCCAGCTTGCAACAACGCCAAAAATACCGCGCTATTGGCTTGTGAACCCGCATGCGGCTGCACGTTGGCGTAGTCAGCACCGAACAACTGCTTGGCGCGATCAATCGCCAACTGCTCGATTACATCGACATGCTCACAGCCACCGTAATAACGCTTAAACGGATAGCCTTCGGCGTATTTATTGGTCAGCTTGCTGCCTTGCGCTTCCATCACCGCCGGAGAGCAATAGTTTTCGGACGCAATCAGCTCGATATGTGCTTCTTGGCGTTGATCTTCCGCATCCATCGCTTGCGCGAGTTCGGGATCAAACTGATGAATCGAGAGTTTAGCAAACATGGCAGCACCTTTAGGGCAAGCTCCGCAACGACCCAACGGGGTGCGGATAAAAAATCAGGCTTGGAAAGTGCGGCATTCTAACACGATGTTCGGGATTTGGCAGGACTGTACAGCCTCAAACAGTTCATTCTGGCTTGAAGTTTGTTCAGGCCGACTCAGTGTTTTCAGAAAACCAAAATCTGCTTTGACAGCATCCATCCTGCCGCCTACTATCGCTGTAAACTCTGGAGTACATCGCATGAATGCAACTCAATCTGTCGTGATCATCAGTGGATTATGCCTTGCTGTCACGGGCTGTAGCACCACCGAAACCTCACGCAGCATCCAATCTACACAAGTCACAACCGCAGCGATTGCACCACAAGTGAATAGAACCGCCGTGTCGATTGGTAAATTTGACAATCGATCCAGCTACATGCGCGGGATTTTTTCCGATGGACAAGACCGTTTGGGTGGACAAGCCAAGAGCATTCTGGAAACGCACTTGCAACAATCCGGTTATTTTTCAGTGTTAAACCGCGATAATTTGACCGAACTCAAACAAGAAACCGGTTTTTCGGGCGCAACCCAATCCATTAAAGGCGCACGTTATGTGATCACCGGTGATGTCAGTGAGTTTGGCCGTAAAGAAGTCGGTGATCAGCAGTTATTTGGGATTTTGGGTCGTGGCAAGTCACAAGTCGCCTATGCCAAAGTCAACCTGAATATCGTCGACACCCAAAGCAGTGAGATCGTGCACTCGGTGCAAGGTGCAGGCGAATATGCACTTGGACAGCGCGAAGTTTTGGGCTTTGGTAGCACGGCTTCGTATGATTCGACCTTAAATGGCAAAGTGCTGGATTTGGCGATTCGTGAAGCGATCAATAACGTCACCCGTGACATTCAAACCGGTAAATGGTCACCAAATCGTTGATTTTCGACCTCCTTTTGACAGCTTGAGTTTATTTTTATGCTAATTTTTTTTAATCCATCGGCCAAAAGTCTTGTGCTGTTGCTCAGTCTGGGCTTGCTTGGCGGCTGCGCCACTGCACCATCTAGTCTGTATCATTGGGGAAGCTACCAAGAGCAACTGTATACCCAATACAGCAAACCAGACAAAGCCACCCCAGAACGGCAAATTGCTGCGCTAGAACGGGATCTGCAAAAAGCCAAATCTACCAACCGATCACTCCCGCCTGGCTTCTATGCGCATTTGGCCTATCAGTATCTGGTGACTGGCAATAAGAGCAAAGCGATTGAATATCTTATGCTTGAAAAACAACTGTTTCCAGAATCGACCACCTATGTCGATCTGATGCTTAAGCATGCCAGCTAAGGAATCCACATGAAAAAGCTCTTAAGCGTGATCTCAATTGTCGCCGCCGCACTCGTCAGCGGTTGTGCCAGCACGCCAGCTCCCAAGGCTGATTACAGCACGTATCGACAGCACATGCCAAAGTCGATCTTGGTACTACCGCCCGTGAACGATTCGCCCGATGTCAAAGCCAGCCACAGCGTACTGGCTGGTGTGACTGTACCGGTTGCGGAGGCCGGTTATTATGTATTTCCAGTTGCTCTGGTTGAGCAAACTTTTAAAGAAAACGGTTTGAGTAATCCCGCCGAAATTCATCAAGTACCGACGCAAAAGCTCCAAGAGATTTTTGGGGCAGATGCTGCACTGTACATTAACGTGACTGAATACGGCTCAAAGTATCAAGTGCTACAAAGCACCACCACAGTAGCCGCGAATGCCAAGCTGATCGACCTGAAAACCGGCACGCAGCTTTGGCAAGGTACACAGCGCCTAAATGTCGTCGATAGTAATGACCATGGTGCAGGTCTGATCGGTCTGTTGGTGAATGCAGCGATCACTCAGATCTCGAATAATCTCAGCGACAAAGCCTACCCTGTCGCAAGTCTGGTCAGCAGTCAGATGCTTTCACCAACCGCAAATCCTGCAACTGGCTTGCTGCATGGTGCACGTTCGCCACAGTATGTCCCAAACGGGCAATAACATAGCGTTTTGTCCGCTTATTGATCAGTGTCAGGCACCTTACCAGTCGCGTATCCGGCATAAGGTGCAGTGTTTTTGACATCATCGGCTTTCGGATCGCTGGTGGTGTCTAGCTGCTCAGCGAGTGCGGCAGGGTCGATATGTTCTGCGACATCTTTGATCGCTTGGTTGCCTTCACTGCTCACCAGTTGTTCATCCGCAGGGTCAATACCGACAGGAACTTGAGGCAAGTCTTGCTGGTTACCGGTTGGGCTGTTTTTTGCAGTCGGGGTGATGGTTGGATCGCTCATGATATTCCTCGATAAAATTTAGGCATGGATTAGCTGGTTCATCATGCCAAATTATCGAGGTTGCTAAGCTGGTTTCCTGTTGCTGCTCTGGCTTAAGACTGTAAGGCAATGCTGCAAACTGTAACCCAGTCGAAGCAAACAAAACTTATCTGCCAATCTCAAGGACAGAAAAAAATGGAAAAAGCTAGGCCTTGAAATAAGGCATCAGATCAGAGAGCGGGAGGGAACATGTATAGGCATCAAACAACGGTTTGACTGAGCGCATGGAGTGAGCTGGCTCCACCTGTTTGTACCACAGCTTTGTGTTCTATAAGTGATATCCACTCGGTTTGATTGTGTTGTACCGTTTGCGTGGCTACGCAGCTTTGAGCCTTTTCATCTTACCGTAGTAAACCTCATCTGGGGTCTGCGCGTCCAGACTTGAATGCGGTCTACGTTGATTGTAAAACTCGAAATACGTCGATAACTGCGTTTTGGCCTCGCGCACACTGGCATACCCTTTCAAGTACACCTCCTCATACTTCACCGTGCGCCACAAACGCTCAATCATCACGTTGTCCATCCAGCGACCGTCGCAGGTTTACTCAGGTTGGGCTTACGGTACAGGGTCTGTAGTCCCATCTTACGCATCAGGCTGCGCACATGCCGCCGACCGATATTGTGGCCTTCACGCCGCAACATATCGCGTAGCATGCGACTACCTGCAAATGGATGATCTAAGTGCAGTTCATCCATACGGCGCATGATGGTCAAATCGGCAGCACTGGTCTCACGAGACTGATAGTACACACAGCCCCGTGAGATGTTGAGTAAACGGACTTGTTGCCGTATCGACAGGTCATGCTGACGGTCGATCATTTCCTTGCGCTGAGTATGCCCGCTTTGCTCAGCGCAGATTCTAAAAAATCAATTTGCAGTGCTTGATGCCCAATCTTCGCATGTAGTGCTTTGAGGTCAACATCTGGCTCAGGTTTGCTTGATGCTGATTCAAAGACTCGGGCAGATTGGTTCAGGAGTTGATTCTTCCAGTCAAGGATTTGATTGGTGTGAACGTCAAACTGTGCGCTCAATTCCGCCAGCGTCTGATCGCCTTTGATGGCGGCAAATGCGACTTTTGCCTTGAAGTCAGGTGAGTGGTTGCGACGGGGTCTTCTGTTCATGGAGTGCTCCATTCTGGGGGTGTTGCCCACACCCTTTGGGGAGTAGAGTATCACTTAAAGCGGTGGTACGAATTTGTGAGGCCAGCTCACAAACAGCTTGTCCCAGTTTTTGTGAACCTCTGCCCGCTCCTCTTGAATGGCGGCGGACATCATACCGAACAGCACAGGCAAGATGCGCTGGGCATCTTCATGATCTCGAATGATGCGCTTAATCAGTTCCTGCTCAATGTTGCGCCGTGCCTCAACATATGAATGCAGCACACCATAGATACGCCCCAACTCATGCGCCACAACGGAGATGTGCTGCACTTCAAATTTGGCAGGGCTGGGTACACCTGTGACCTGTCGCAACGCTGCCCATATCGCATTGCTACAAGAAGTTTTGTAGGCTGTGCCATTGGTCAAGCTATAAATCAGGCGTTTGATGTTCAGCATGTCTGAATTGGTCATGTAATCGCGTTTTTCGACTGGCTTGGGTAGTGAGTAGCTGCCTGTCTTGCGGATGGTGGGCAGGACTTCAGACGTGACCCACTTTCTAAACCTGTGCTGAGGTGTGCCTTCCTTCATTGCATTACGGTTTCTCATCACCAAGGCATACATGCCAGATTCGTTGACGATGTTCACGTTCTGCTTCCCACCAAGGGTGTCAATTGAACTTACACCCTTTTCGTCGCCATCAAGTGACTGAATAGCCATGCTCGTATTGGCTAACTTTAAAGCTGCACAAACGTCAGCCGCAACAAACCAAGGCTCGTTGTTGATTATTACTACACGGACATCATGGATTGCATGAAAAGAAAAGGTTGATAAAGCATTCATGGCGATTACTCCGATAACAGGTTTTGAAAGCCTGTCAACCTATCGCCAAATAGGGTGACAGACTGGACGGGGTTGGCGAACTGGCGTTATCGGCTACCAGCAGACGTGCTTTCACACATCTCCCCATCCAGTCTGTCATAACGGTAAATTTGGGTTCAAAACGCCACGCTCAGACAACAAACATGACCCCAAATTCATGAGACGTAAAAAAAGCCGCACCAACGCGACTGGATGCCGATAAAACACTTTTCAGGTCGCCAAACCTGTCACCCGATTTTGCGGGTGCGGGGTTAGAGTATTGCCTAGACCTCAGCTTGTCAATGGGACTGGTAAAAAAGTAGCCTACAAGCTACAATCATTTTGTATGTTGATTGAGCGTGCAAGATGATTGTTTGTGAAATTACGCAGTTGCCTGAATTTGATGAGTGGCTATCCAACATCAAAGACGGCATGACGCGCCGTCGCTTGGCTCGTCGTCTTGAACGTGTCGCTCAAGGTAACTTTGGTGATGTTGAACCTGTTGGTGAGGGCGTTAGCGAGATGCGTGAACACTTCGGTGGAGGTTGGAGGATGTATTTCGTTCAACGTGGTCAAACGCTGATTGTGATGCTGGGTGGTGGTGTAAAAGATACACAACAACGTGACATTGCCAAAGCCATTGCATTGTCTAAAACGATTGAGGATTGAGTCATGGTTAAAATTGCAGATTTGAAACGCTTTGACATGGCGGAACACTTGGATACTGAGCAGGCTGTTACTGAATACCTGACCATTATCCTTGAGGAAAATGACCCCGCAGCATTTATGGACGCACTGCATACTGTTGCCCGTGCGCGTGGCATGACCCAAATCGCCAAAGAAGCAGGCGTAAATCGAGAGTCCCTATACAAATCGCTAAACGGTAGTGCAAACCCACGCTTTGATACCGTTTACCGTGTATTGGATGCCTTGGGTGTCAAACTGGTGGCCGTGCCCAAAACAGCGCATTGACAGACTAAACCGCACACCTATCCCACTTGCCCACCCATACCTAGCCCACCGGTGATCAGGTGCGCCAACTGCCGATCTGACACATTCTGGGTCATGCTGTCATCACTGCTACTGGTCGGCGCAGGTGGTGGCGGTGTATTCAATCGCTGTGCCACGCTAGGCTGAGTTGGCAGTTTGATTGCAGCCGCGCGTATTGGTAGATACGGCATCGATGGTGCAATCATCTTGGTGGTAGAGTTGCTACCAAGATTGACGGTTGGTGCTGTGGCTGGTTGCTGTTCAGCATATTCGGCTAACGCCTTGGGTGACGTAGGCAGTGTGACTGGCGCTGGTTGTGTAGGCTTGGGCTGAACCAGTGCAGGCTGTGTGGCTCCAGCCGCCTGTACCGCATCTTTACGTTCACGCGCATAACGTGCCATTGCATTCCGTTTGTCTTTGTCACTCATACGCTTTGAGCTCAGACTGTTCACATACCTAGCACAGGTATCATAGAACGCATTGACCTGCTGCTCTGGACTCATTGATTTAAAGCCATGCTGTTGAGCTGCTGCATTCACGATTTTGGCCACACCACCATGCTGGATTGACGCACTAAATAAGGCTTCACGCACGCCTTCGTTATCCAGCTTGAATCCCTGACTGGTCGCATTGGCAACCTGTGGGTCATAGAGCTTCAGTTTAGCGGCATAGTGCTGCGCTGCTCTAAAATCTGGATCGGTTGATAGCGCCTTCCACTTATCACCAAATGCCTTGGTTGACGGTGTTAGGCCAGCGAAGTGCTGACGGTACTGCGGATTTGCATCAAAGAACTGTTGTAATCCACCTGCCTTGTCGTTGAACTGGTAACGACCGTAGGCATCTGAATTATTGTTATCACGGGCAACAGATCCATAGTTACCTTCATACTTGGATGATAACCACCCAATAGGCCGACCAGATGCACCCGCTGCCTGCGCACTATCCCCACTAAATAAGCCACCAAATCCATATGAGCGTGCAGCCTCATAAATACGGTCACGTGCCAGTTATTACCGACGCTGCAAACGACAAATTCAGACAGCATGCGCCAAACGCCAACGGCTGGCCATCAAAAACGCAGCCTGTCGAACTCGCATTCACCGACCTATTCTGCAATCAACCTACTAGCCCAATCAATCGGCATGGGTGACGTGGTGATGACTACTGCCATTAACTCACAAGTCGCTGGAGCCTTAGGTATCCGTAAGTACAAAATCGACAACAGCCTGACCAAAGACAAGCTGGCAATCTATGTGCGGCATGACGGCAAACGCTATACCGCACGCACACTGGGCTTTACTGGCCGGAATGCGACATCTGTGATCAGTCAGCGTGCAGCACTTGAAAACCTGATGATCAAGCTGGGAATCGCAGTAGATACGCTGGAAGTGGTTGAGACTACCGATGATGCGATGCGCGAACAGTCACAGACCCGTTATGCCGTGACCGTGCCACAAGGCTGGATGCCACCAAGTGCCGACTCTGACGATAGCGTGCCACCCGAAGCTGCGCCACTGGCCAACAGTAAAACCATCAATGCTGTGAGTATGTTTTCCGCTCTGTTTCAGGCAAGCCATCAAGAACCAGTCGACCCAGACCATCGTGATGTAATGCTGTCCGCCAACCTGATCGATCAGCAAGGTCTAACACAGCGTGGTCAGGCATTACTAGATCAGCTCAACGCGCCATCGCTGTCAGATGATCGGGCTGAGGAACTGGTCAGGATCGCACTGGCCTACCGCCCACCGGCTGCGGCCACATACAGCGAATTGGTACAGGCCATCAACCACTGCCAGACTGTCAATCAAGTATCGGCCTTGGTCAACCGTATTCACCAACACACACCTCCGACCGAGCGGCAGGCGTTGTACGCCCTGCAAAATGCGCGTATTGAGGCATTAAAAGGTGAATCTGGAAAATCAAACTCTCAACATGACGTAGAATTAACTGGAGGTATGTGATGGGTATCGTGTATGAAGAGCCGCTCAGACTGTCTGAAGTCTTGGAAAAAACTAAGCTGAAAAAATCTACGGTCTACTCCCGTATAAAAAAAGGCGAGTTTCCAAAATCGATCTTGATTGGTGGCCTAGCATTTTGGCGAAAAACCGACATCCAACAGTGGATCGATGAGCAGCTGGCTCACCGCGACTCATCGGCCTGAGTCGCGTAGGCCATCCAGATAATCAGCCTATTGCTGCATCATGGCAGCGCGATCATCGATATATTTGGTTCGATTGTAAGCTCTACCGTGCATATCACGCACTTGATGCCCAAGCTGCATCTCTGTGAGTCGATCATCGAACCTCAACTTCTCCTCTAAGATGGTCTTGGCCATTGCT
>OGCL01001587.1_pt1 | contig 18604 bp, 20 predicted proteins | sample 1570041 | NCBI WGS metagenome assembly OGCL01 (sample SAMN06266162, study PRJEB24511) | hot springs metagenome | isolation source: Hot spring water | place: South Africa: Limpopo | collected 2015-06-22
ATGGCCATGACCATCAGCATGGCGCCGAAAGCACCAATGCCGGCAACTTCGGAAGGCGTCGCCCAACCGTCGTAGAGGGCGACCATGACGACCAGGATCAGCCCGAGGAAAGGCAGCAGCCGCGGCAGGATTTCCAGCTTTTCCTTCCAGCTATAGAACTCCACGGGCTCGGCAGCCATGCCGGTCGCCTTGAGGTTGAGCAAGCGCTCGCTCTTCTCTGCCCAGGACTTGTACATTACCCAGATAGCGAACAGGGTAGTCAGCAGCAATCCCGGCCCGACACCAGCCATGAACAGCTTGCCAATCGATTGCTCGGTGGCCAGACCGTAGAGGATCAGTGTCAGCGATGGCGGAATCAGGATACCCAAGGTGCCACCAGCAGCGATCAGGCCGGTGGCCAGGCGCTCGGAATAACCCCGCTTGCGCATTTCAGGAATACCGGCCGAACCGATCGCCGCGCAGGTCGCGGGCGACGAACCACACATTGCCGAGAACACCGAACAGGCCAGCGTGTTGGCTAGCCCGAGGCCACCCGGTACCTTGTACAACCAGCGGTTCAAGGAATTGTACAAGTCAGCACCGGCTCGGGACTTGCCGATTGCCGCGCCCATCAGGATGAACAAGGGAATGGTCAGCAGCGTGAAGCTGTTCAGCTCCGAGAAAATAGTCTCGGCAATGATGCTCAACTGCGCCGCCGGCATGAAGAAATACATAAAAATCACCGCGACCGAACCCAGGGCGAAGGCAATCGGCATGCCGGAGAAAAGAAAAACGAAGGTGGCCAACCCATACATCAGGCCCATTTGTCCGACGCTCATTTTTGCGCTCCTTCGTCGTCATGCTGGATGCGTTCGATAGCCACCTGAATGGCGGCGTTGTGCTCCTTCGGCGGTTGGTGCGAGCGCATGGCTTCCGGCAGCGAGTCCTCGATAAATTGGACAAAGATCTGCAGGGTCAGCGAGGTCATGCCGACGGCCATAGTGGCGAACACCGGCCACATCTTTGGCGCCCATGAAGTGTCGCTCATCCGTCCTTCGTCCCAGGCCTCATAAAATAGATGCCAGCAATGCCAGGTGATGAAGGCACAGAACATGAAAGACGCAAGGTCCGACAAAGCCATGCGCCATTGCGTCCAACTGCGCGGCATGACTTCATCGAGAATTTCGATGGGCACATGCCCACGATTGAGTTGGGTATGCGCAGCCGCCAGGAAGCTGGAAGCGATCAACAGCATCACACAGAACTCGATTTCCCAGTCGGTCGGCCAGGCAAAGAAATAACGGACAGCGACCTCGAAGACGAGGACACCGCTGGAGATAACGATCAGGAAAGCCGACAGGTAACCTGTCGCGATATTGAAGACCTTGACTGCACGGCTGATGAAATATCCGGGGCTCATGATTCACCTCGAGAAAAAATGAGGGGCCGGGCCTTGCCCGGCCCTGGGATCACTTGACCGACAACGCCATGTCGAGCAGTTCGCGGCCACCCTTGATGTTCTCGGCGAAATCCTTGAACGCGGTCTGTTCGGCGACAGCACGCCAGGCGGCGAAGGCCTTGTCATCCATGTCGGCGACCTGAGCCCCTGCCTTGGCATAGATATCGGCCATCCGCGCGTCGTCCTTCTTCGACTCCTCGACACCGAACTGCTCAAGGCTGGCGCCGACTTCGCTGACGATCTTCTGCTGCTCGGGCGTCAGCGAGTCGTAAAGGCTCTTGGAAATGAGCAGCGGCTCGAACATGAACCAGAAGCTGTTCTTGCGCGCCGTCGTCACGTATTTGGCGAATTCGTAGAGGCGGAAACTGATCAGCGAGGTACTGGAAGTCAAGGCCGCATCGAGTACGCCCGATTGCATGGCACTGTAGATTTCCGACGACGGCATGCCGGTCACGGCGGCGCCGGCCCCCTTCAACATCTGGTCCATTTCTTTGCTACCACCACGGAACTTCAGCCCCTTGGCGTCGTCCGGCACAACCACCGACTTCTTGCCCGAAGCGATACCACCCGCTTGCCAGACCCAAGTGAGTATCTTGATATTTTTTTCCGCGAGAATTCGATCCAGCTCCTTGCCGATCGGTGCATTTTTCCAGCGCATGCCCTGCTCGTAACTGGTGACCAGAGTCGGCATCAGGGTCAGGTTGACCGCCGGAATCTCGCCACCGCCATAAGCCAGCGGCACCAGGCTCATGTCCAATGCACTCTTGCGCAGGGCACCGATCTGGCTGTTCGTCTTCATCAGAGAACTGCCCGGGTAGATCTCGAATTTCAAGCTGCCTTTGCTCTGCTTCTCGACTTCGGCGGCGAAGCGGCGAACCAGACGGTCGCGAAAATCACCGTCTTCACTGGTCGCCGCCGGGAACTGGTGCGAAATCTTGATGACACGCGGCGCCTGGGCGTGAGCCGCCGGCAACGCAAAAGTCAGAGCTGCTGCAGCAATGGCCAGCGTAAAGTGGCGCTTGGTTTTGCTAATCATGGATGTCTCCTCCTGGGTTGATTACGCATGGACGGTGATACCTCGCTGACCGGCTGGCTTATCCTGTGGAAGGAATACCGCACTCTTGTTTGTGTTCAAAAACCACCGTTGTGTATACAAGATATCAAATATTAAATACTAGTCAACTAATTTCGTATAATGTAACCATTGCTACTTTCCGGAGCACCATCGTGAACAGCACAACCGAAATTCCCGCCACCACCCGCCAATCGGAACGCCTGGGTGAGTTGATAGAGGAACGCATCGTCACCGGCGTTTACCCCCCCGGTACACGGCTGGATGAACAGGAACTGGCCGATACCTTCGGCGTCTCGCGAACGCCGGTGCGGGAAGCGTTGATCCAGCTTTCATCGGTCGGCCTGATCGAAATCAGACCGCGGCGGGGAGCAACGGTGCCCGAAGTGGGTGCAGACCGGGTCTGTGAAATGTTCGAGGTGATGGCCGAACTGGAAGCCATGTGCGGTCGCCTGGCCGCACGGCGGATCACGCCTGACGAACAGACAGCGCTACAGGAGGCGCACCGAGCCTGCGAAGCGGCACGCGATGCCAACACGCCGGATATCTATTACCAGTTGAATGAAGTATTTCACCAGCGCATCTACGAAGCCAGCCACAACGGCTTTCTGGTCGAGCAGGCAACAGCCCTGCACCGCCGGCTACGTCCCTACCGGCGTCTGCAGTTGCGGGTACGCAACCGGATGGCGACCTCGTTCAACGAACACCAGGCCATCGTCGACGCCATCATCAAGGGCGACAGCGATCTCGCCTCGGCACAACTGCGCGCCCACGTGACGGTTCAGGGCGAGCGCTTCGCCGACCTCGTTGCCACCTTGCGCGACTTCAAGGCCGGCGCCTGATCGACTTCAGCCGATCAGGCTGTGCAGCATCTTGGTGGCAAGCAGCGCCAGGAAACCGCCAAAGGCCCGCTTCAATTGCTTGACCGGCAGCTTGTGCGCCAGTTTGGCGCCGACCGGCGCCATCAGGATGCTCATCGCAACGATGCCGATGAAGGCCGGCAGGTAGACATAGCCGAAGGAATAGGCCGGCAGTCCGCTATCGCTCCAGCCAGCGACGATATAACCAACAGCACCGGCAACAGCGATCGGGAAGCCGAGCGCCGACGATGTACCGACGGCATTGTGGATCGCCACATTGCAGAACAGCATGAACGGTACCGACAGAAAACCGCCACCGGCCGCGACCAGGCTGGAAATTACGCCGATCACACCGCCAGCGACGAAACGCCCCAGGTTGCCTGGCATCTGACGATGGGCGTGCGGTTTGAAATCGAGCATCATCTGCAACGACGCGTAATAGACGATGACGACGAAAATCGCAGTCATTGGCCCGGTCGGTACCTGGCCTGCAACCAGCGAACCGCCAAAGGTACCAAGCACCAAACCCGGCGCCATGGTCCGGACAATATCCCAACGCACTGCTCCGTGCGCATGGTGGGCGCGCATGCTGGAAATCGATGTAAACACGATCGTCGCCATCGAAGTACCCAGGGCCAAGTGCATGACATGGTCGGTTGGAAAGCTCTGGGCAACAAACAACATGTACATGAAGGGCACCAGCGTCAGACCGCCACCGACACCAAACAAACCGGCGACAAAACCACCAAAAATGCCCAGCAAGGGATACGTTAGCCACCAAATCGTCATGATCGGAGATATTCGTTGAAGCTGACTACCAAAAATGAAAACAGGTGGCAGAAGCTGCCACCTGTTTGGTAAAAGTCCCCGCGAGTGCCGTCAGGCCGGCATCCTGAACCTGGGTTCAGAGTGGCTGCTTTCCTTCCGCATCAGGCACATTCGACGAAGAACGCGCACAACAACGAAGTCTTGGTCCGCAACCGATGCCAATCAGCATTGGTTCAAGGAATATATGGCCTTAACAAACACCGCAGGGAACACTCGGCGGGCAATCCCGCAGCGACTCAGAGGTCCAGTTGCTGCTGGGGTGCCAGCACGGCATCGAGCCGTGCTCCCATGTCTTCGATTCTACGCTTCGTGTCGGTCGACGCAAGCGCTTCTTCGGCAGCCTCGCCAGCCGGCGCCGCCAGGCGTTCGTGGGCGATGTTCAGCGCGGCCATCACCGCCACGCGTTCGGCAATGGTGCTCTTGGTCTTCTGGGCGATTTCGCGCATCTTGTTGTCGACCAGATCGACCGCCGCCAGCAGCGCATCGCGCTCCTCCGGCCGGCAGGCAACGCGGTATTCGCGGCCCATGATCTTGACGTCGAGGAAATTCTGCTCTGCACTCATCTCAGGCATCCTCGGGCAGCTTGTCCATCAGGCCTTCCAGCCGCTCGCGGGCAGCCGTCATCGTCGAGCGCAAGTGCAGACGCTCGGCCTCGGCCGTGGCTATCTGGTTCTTCAGGACCTCGTTCTCGGCACGCAACTGGTGCACCAGGGCGACGACCTGATCGATCTTGGCTTCGAGCGCTTCGAATTCGCTATTCATGGCGCGCACTATAGAGGGACAAATACTGCCCGGTCAAGGACTAAGCAGCTATTTTCAAAGTGTTTTATCGGCTGTCGACGCCATTGGCATTCGCATCTCCCGGCCAGGCGCGCTAGAATGCGCGCCGTGTCAGGTGCTGCGCGCGGTTTTCACCAAGCGCAGTTAAACGGGAAAGCGGTGCGTCTCCAACGAGACCAAGCCGCTGCTGCCCCCGCAACGGTAAGCAAGTGCGGGCGTATCACGAAGCCACTGGGGAAACCTGGGAAGGCGATACGTCAAGACTTGCGAGCCCGGATACCGGCCTTGCACACCTAGCGGAAGTACCACGGGGTGGTGGTGCCGGTTCCAGACCAGCCCTCTCCCCTGCGGACTTTCTTGTCAATGCATTCCGGCATGCGGGGACGCCTGCCGGGAAGGGGAAATCCATGAATTCACGCCTCAAGCCGCTGGCGGTATTGTTACCGCTCGCTTTTTACCAACCGCTGCAGGCCACGGAACAGCTTGCCAGCCTCGACACCATGGTGGTCACCGCGACACGCCAGCCGATGCGGGTCAGCGAAGTGCTGACCGATGTCAGCGTGATCGAGCGCAACGAGATCGAAGCCGCCGGCCACACCAATCTCGAACAGATCCTGGCCGCTCAGCCGGGCATACAGATCGTCGCCAACGGCAGTTGGGGTGCCAATTCCTCGTTGCTCATCCGCGGCACCAACGCCAAACATGTGCTGCTGCTGGTCGATGGCATGCGGGTGGGCTCGGCCACGTCGGGCGAACCCACCTGGTCACGCATTCCGGTCGCCCAGATCGAGCGCATCGAAATCATCCGCGGCCCAGCCTCCGCAATGTACGGCAGCGACGCCATCGGGGGCGTGGTCCAGATCTTCACCCGGCGCAGCGAGGAAGCCCTTCATCTTTCTGCCGAAGCCGGAGCCGGCAGCTACGGCACGCGCAATGGCAGCGCCAGCTTGTCCGGGAAGCGCAACGGCTGGCAGTACGGCGTGACCCTCTCGCATGAGACGACCGACGGCTTCAACAGTCGCCCGTGGACGGCGACAGCCAATCCCGACAAGGACGGTTTCCGCAACCAGGCGACCTCAGCACGGCTCGGCTATACCTTCGCCCCCGGACACGAACTGATGCTTTCCGCCCTGCACGCCGAAGGTCGCAACAGCTACGACGGCACCGGCGTGACGGTCGACTGGGTCAATCAGACCAGAAACGGCAACGCCTCGCTGGTACTGAAAAACCGGCTGACCAGCGCCTGGAACAGCACATTGACCGTCGGGCGCAGCATCGATCACTCGAAAAATCTGCGCAATGGTCTGCGCAACAGTCAATTCAACACCGAGCAGGATCTGTACGCCTGGCAGAACGATCTGAGCGGCAGCCTGGGCAATTTCCTGATCGGCTTCGAGCGTACCGAGCAAGCCATCAATACCTCGGGCAATTACCCCAAAACCCAACGCCGCAACGACGCGGTCCAGCTGGGCTGGAACCGTGGATTCGGCGCCCATCGCCTACAGGCCAGCACCCGCTACGACGACGACTCGCTGTTCGGTGACAAGACCACCGGCTCGCTGGCCTATGGCTATCGTTTCTCGAACAACTGGCGAGCCAGCGCGAGCGTTGGCACCGCCTTCAAGGCGCCGACCTTCAACGAACTGTACTACCCGCTGACCGGAACCTTCGTCGGCAACCCGGCCGTGCAGCCCGAGTCGGCGATCAATCGCGAGCTGTCGATTCACTATGAAGCCGGGAATCAGGCCATCTCGTTGACCTGGTACCTGAACCGGGTCAAGGACATGATTGCCTGGACCCGGGTCGGCGCCCTGAACCAGCCCACGAACATCGATTCCGCCAGACTTGAGGGTGCGACACTCAGCTGGCAGGGCAAGCTCAGCAGCCTGGATCTTCAGGCCAGCTACGACTGGCTTGACGCGATTGACCGTCGCAACGACCGTCAGCTTGCCAGGCGTGCCCGGCACTCGGCCGCCATCTCGGTCGGCCAGACGCTGGACCGCTGGGACTGGCGTGCCGAAATGCTGGGTAGCGGCAAGCGCTACGAGTATTCCGGAACGACCAGAGTGGAACTGGACGGCTACGCGCTGACCAATCTCTACGCTGCCTACCGTTTTGCCCCGGAATGGAGCATTTTTGCCCGTGTCAACAACCTCTTCGACCGGGACTATATACTCGCCGATACCTACGCCACCCCGGGGCGCAATGCCTTCATCGGCATCCGCTACAGTCCGAAGTAATCCATGCCCACCCGCCGCCGTGCCTTCCTGATCCTCACCGCGCTCAGCCTGCTGGCGCTGGTGAGTTTCGCGCTGGCCTTGTCGGCGGGCAGCCTGAAGGTACCGTTGCTCGACATCGTCGCCGCGCTTTTCGGGCGCGGTGACGGAGCGGCCGACATGGTCGTGCAATTGCGCCTGCCACGGGCACTCGCCGGCTTCGCCTGCGGCGGCTTGCTGGCGCTGGCCGGGGCGCTGATGCAGGTGCTGCTGCGCAATCCGCTGGCCGATCCTTACGTGCTCGGTATCTCGGGCGGGGCCGGCGTCGGCGCCATGTTCGGCATCCTGATCGGGCTGCCGCTGCTGGCCGTCGACGGACTCGCCTTTGCCGGCGCGCTCGGTGCCATGTTCCTGGTCTTCGGGCTGGCGCATGGCGACGGTAGCTGGACGCAGACCCGCCTGCTGCTCACCGGCGTCATCGTCGCCGCCGGCTGCGGCGCGCTGATTGCCCTGATGCTGTCGATTGCCGACGAAGGCAAGCTGCACGGCATGCTGTTCTGGCTGATGGGCGACCTTGGGCAGACCTTCACCTGGTGGCCGGCGGCACTGGCGCTGGTGGTCGCACTGGCCTGCGCGATGCCGTTCGCCCGCGAACTCAACCTGCTGTCGCGCGGCCTGATGCAGGCCCAGGCGCTGGGCGTGGCGGTGGGGCGGCTACGCTACACGGTTTATCTGCTGGCTTCGGTGGCCACCGCCGCCTCGGTGACCACGGCCGGCTCAATCGGTTTCGTCGGTCTGGTCGTCCCGCACCTGGTCCGACTCGCCACCGGCAACGATCAACGCCTGTTGCTGCCGGCCACCGTACTCGCCGGCGGTTCGCTGCTGGTGCTGGCCGATACCGCCGCCCGCACGGTGATCGCGCCCCTGCAACTGCCGGTCGGCGTACTCACCGCGCTGATCGGCGTGCCGGTTTTCCTGTTCCTGCTGTCGAGGCAACCGAAATGAGCGCCCCCTTGCTCGAAGCCCGCCAGCTCCGCGTCGACATCGGCGGCAAAACCGTCGTCGACTGCCTCAACCTCAGCCTGCAGCCGGGCGAACGGCTGGCCATCCTCGGCCGTAACGGCGCCGGCAAGTCGACGCTGCTGTCAACACTGGCCGGCCTGCGTCCGCCGCAGGCCGGGGCCGTGCTGCTCGACGGCGAGGACTGCGCCTTGCTGCCGCCGCGCCAGGCGGCACTGCGCCGGGCCTGGCTCGGTCAGTTCCAGAACGATCCGTTCGGCTCGACCGTCCTCGAAACCGCACTCACCGGTCGCCATCCCCATCTCGGTCGCTGGGACTGGGAATCGAAGCACGATGCCGAACTGGCGAGGAGCGCCCTGAAAGCCCTCGGTCTGGCCGGCATGGAAGCCCGCCAGGTACACACACTGTCCGGCGGCGAACGTCAGCGCCTGGCCATCGCTACCTTGCTGACGCAGGCGGCAACGCTCTACCTGCTCGACGAACCCCTGTCGCACCTCGACCTCAACCACCAGATGGCCGTCCTCGAGCTGTTCGCCGGCACCGCCCGTGACTGCGGCGCCGCTGTCGTCATGGTCCTGCACGACCCGGCACTGGCGCACCGCTTCTGCGACCGGGCACTGCTGGTCTACGGCGACGGTCGCTGCGAACAAGGGGCCGTCAACGACATCCTGACAGCGGCAACGCTGTCCGAACTCTACGGCCACGGCCTGCGGCAGATCGAAGATCGCGGCCACCGCTGTTTCATCCCGGAGTAAAACCTCATGACGATCAGCCACGAACAACGCATGCAGAAAAAGAAGGCCGTGATCGACGGCAAGATCGACGCCGCCCAGCAGGAACGCGGCGTGCTGGTGATCAACACCGGCAACGGCAAAGGCAAGTCGTCGGCCGCTTTCGGCGTCGTCGCCCGGGCGCTCGGTCACGGTCTAAAGGTCGGCGTCGTCCAGTTCGTCAAGGGCCGCTCGGATACCGGCGAGGAAGCCTTTTTCCGCCAGCAGCCGAACGTCGCCTGGCATGTCGGCGGCGAAGGCTTCACCTGGGAAACCCAGGACAAGGAGCGCGACGCCAAGGCCGCCCAGGCCGCCTGGGAGGTCGCCTGCCGGCATCTGGCGAATCCGGAAATCGGCCTGGTCGTCCTCGACGAAATGACCTATGCATTCAAGTACGGCTGGCTCGACCTCGACGCGGTCATCGCCAGGCTGCTTTCGCGCCCGGCCATGCAGCACGTCATCGTCACCGGCCGAGCCGCACCGCAGGCACTACGCGATGCGGCCGACACGGTCAGCGACATCGGCATGGAAAAACACGCCTTCCAGGCCGGGGTCAAGGCAATGCCGGGGCTGGAATACTGATGCCCAACTGTCCCGCCCTGCTCGTCGCCGCCCCCGCTTCCGGCCAGGGCAAGACTACCGTCACCGCCGCGCTGGCCCGCCTGCATGCCCGCCAGGGGCGGCGCGTCACCGTGTTCAAGTGCGGACCAGATTTCCTCGATCCGCAGATTCATGCCTTCGCCAGCGGCCGGCCGTGCCAGAACCTCGACCTCGGCATGTGCGGCGAAGCCGACGCGCGCTGGCGCCTGGCACGGGCGGCAGCCGAATCGGACCTGATCCTGATCGAAGGCGTGATGGGTCTGTTCGACGGCAAACCGTCGGCGGCCGACATCGCCGAACGTTTCGGCATTCCGGTGCTGGCGCTGATCGACGCCGGCTCCATGGCCCAGACCTTCGGCGCGGTGGCTCACGGGCTGGCCACCTACCGGCCCGGCCTGCCGTTTGCCGGGGTGCTGGCCAACCGCGTTGCCGGCGCACGCCACGCCGAGATGCTCAAGGAATGCCTAGCGCCCGGCGTGGGCTGGTTCGGCGCCCTGCCGAAAAGCGGCGACAGCCTGCCCGAACGCCACCTCGGCCTGCTCCAGGCGGCCGAGATCGACGATCTCGCAGGCCGCCTCGACCGCCTGGCCGACGCGCTGGCCGAGAGTGCCACGGTCGACCTGCCGGCACCGGTGTCTTTCGGCGATGCATCGCCGCCGACCCTTCCGCCGCTGCTTGCCGGCCGACGCATCGCCATCGCCCGCGACGCCGCCTACGGCTTCATCTACCCGGCCAACCTGGAAACCCTGCAGGCGCTTGGCGCCGAGCTGCGCTTCTTTTCGCCGGTCGCCGGCGACCCGCTGCCCGAATGCGACGCCGCCTGGCTGCCCGGCGGCTACCCGGAACTGCACGCCGCCGCACTGAGCGCCAACGCCGGCCTGTGGCAGGCATTGCACGCCCACGTCGACGCCGGCAAGCCGCTGCTCGCCGAATGCGGCGGCATGATGAGCCTGTTCGAGGAAGTGGTCGACAAGGCCGGCCAATCCCACCGCTTCGCCGGCTTGCTGCCCGGACGGGCGGTCATGCAGCAGCGGCTGGCAGCGCTCGGCACGCAATTCGCCGAACTGCCCGAAGGCCGGCTGGCCGGCCATACCTTCCATTACTCGAAGAGCGAAACACCGCTGCCGCCGCTCTGCCGCGCCGTCACTGCCGACGGCCGCGAGGGCGAGGCCATCTACCGCCGCCAACGGCTGACCGCCTCCTACGTGCATTTCTATTTCCCCGCCGATCCGGCGGTGGCAGCGGCCCTGCTGCAAGCCTGACCGTCAATTTTTTTCGAAACATACTGCAGCGACACGTTGTTTTTACTGGATGCTTCGGCTGCGTACAATCGCGGAACATCACTGTCCGAAGGAGACAAACATGAACAAGTTCATTGCAATGGCGGCAGCCGTCGTTCTCGGCTTCACGCTGAACATCAACGATGCGGAAGCCAAGCGCCTCGGGGGCGGTGGCTCGACCGGCATGCAACGCCAGGCCACGCCGCCGAGCAACAATTTCAACCAGGCCCAGCGCCAGCAACCGGCCGCAGCCCCGCAAGCCCAGCCGAAGCGTTCCTGGATGGGCCCGGTCGCCGGTCTGGCCGCCGGCCTCGGCCTGGCCGCCCTGGCCTCGCACCTCGGTTTCGGCGAAGAGCTGGCCAATTTCATGATGATCGCCCTGCTCGCCATGGTCGTCATCGGCGCCATCGCTTTCTTCATGCGCAAGAAGGCCGGCGCCCAGGCACAAGGCGGCATGCAGTACGCGGCTGCCGGCGCCAACTACGGTGGCCAGCCGGGCAATGTCGCCCGTCCGGACTTCACCCCGGCCGGCGGTTCTGCTGCCTTCACGCCGGCAGCCGAAGCGCTTGAATCGACGGGTAGCGGCAACATCCCGGCCGATTTCGACGCCGAGGGCTTCGTGCGCAACGCCAAGGTCAACTTCATCCGCCTGCAGGCCGCCAACGACGCCGGCAACCTCGACGACATCCGCGAATTCACCTCGCCGGAAATGTTCGCCGAGATCAAGATGGCCATCGCCGAGCGCAACGGTGCGGCACAGGAAACCGATGTCGTCCAGCTCAACGCCCAGGTCATCGACGTCGCCGAGGAAGCCGGCCGTTACGTCGTCAGCGTGCATTTCAGCGGCCAGATCCGCGAAGAGCGCAACGGCCCGGTCGAGAGCTTCTCGGAAATCTGGCACATGACCAAGCCGACCGACGGCAGCCGTGGCTGGGTGATCGCCGGGATTCAGCAGGTTCAGTAAGCGGAAAATTTCACGCCAAGGCCGGCCGGGGTAACCCTGCCGGCCTTTTTGTTGCCTGTCGGCCGACCTCGAACCGATTCACCCCGCCATCGCAGCCCACGCCTGCCGAATCCCATCCGCCAGCACCCGTGGTTCCTCCGTCCCCTGAATACCGGACTGGCGGGCGAAGACGAAGGTCGGTACGGAGCTGACGCCCCAGCTTCGGGATTCGCGTTCCATTTGCCGGACGGTAGCGGCGTCCTCGTCGGATCCGAGGTAGGCGAGCACGCTGGCCGGGTCGTGACCGCAGGCGGCGGCGACCCGGGCGAGGACTTCTGGGTCGCCAACGTTTTCGCCCTGTTCGAACTGGGCCTTGAACAGTTCTTCGACCAGCCCGGCGGCGTCGCCGTGTTGTTGCGCCCAGTGGATCAGGCGGTGAGCCGCTAGCGTGTTGGCGCGCACCTCGATTTTCTCGAAGCGGTAGTCGATGCCCAGCGGGACGCCGATTTCGCGGATGCGCTGCCAGATGCCTTCGACTTGCGCCCGGCTGCCGAATTTTTGCACGAGGAAGGGCAGGTAGGGTTCGCCTGCCGGCGGCGTGTCGGGGTTGAGGAAGAAGGGGCGCCAGCGGATTTCGTGCCGGAAGTCGGGCACCTCGGCGCGGACGAGATCGATGGCGCGTGCCAACCGGCGCTGGCCGATGAAGCACCAGGGACAGACGACGTCGGAAACGACTTCGATGAGCAGGGGTTTTTCGTTGTTCATGCGTTTCTCCATTCGGCAACAAAAGCTCGGACCAGCCTGTCCGTGAATTGGTGCCGTTCTTCGGCACTCCTTGGCAGCTTGCCGTGCTTCAGTCGCTGTCGAGCAGCCGCTCGCATTCGATCATCAGCTGCTGGGCCAGTTCCGAATGGTAGTTGGGATCGAGTGCCTGCATCATTTCGTGGGCGGTGAACAGGCCGGCCTCGCGGGAGAGCGTGCTGCGCATGGCGCGCGCCATGTCGTCGCTCAGGCGGGAGAGATGGAGGCGGTCTTCCTGCGCCAGGCTGCGCCTGCTGCGGGCGAGCCAGTCGGCGGCGAGGGTGGCGCCCTGGGCCGGGGTGAATTCCTGGCCGTGTTCGTAGTAGCTGTCGAGGCGCTGGGCGACCAGCGCGAACAGCAGGGCGATACGGGTGCCCCGGTCGGTGGCTGCCGGGCTAGGGCGTTGCGGGCGCTGCATCGCTTACTTGTCTTTGTCGAGCAGCGATTTCAGCGCGGCAAACGGCGAATGGGTGGCCATCGAGGCGTTGTTGCGGCTGTCGGTATAGCCGCGGTCAGCCTCGATCTGCTTCTGGTGTTCGTTGTCGTGGCAGTACAGGCACAACAACTCCCAGTTGCTGCCGTCGACCGGGTTGTTGTCGTGGTTGTGGTCGCGGTGATGTACGGTCAGCTCGCGCAGGTTGACGTGCGTGAATTCGCGGGCACAACGGCCGCAAATCCACGGATACATCTTCAGCGCCCGTTCGCGGTAGCCCTTTTCGCGTTCGTCGGCGGCCTTGCGGGCGGCGGCGACGACCTGGTCGAGGCGTTGATGATCCAGCTTTTTCATGCGTTTTCCGTTTCAGAAGGCGGCGGCTTCGGCTTCCAGGTAGGCGAGGCTGACGTACTTGCCGATGTTGCTGTCGAAGCCCTTGGTCGTGCGTGCCTGGCTGGCGACACGCGGGTCGCGCAGAACCAGTTCCTTGGCTTCTTCCATCGGCTGACCAGCCTCCACCGCCTTGACGCAGCTTTCGTAAATGCCCTCGAACAGGCTGCGATTCCAGGCCAGAACATTGGCCCCGGGTTCGCCGTGGCCGGGCAGCCAGATTTTCGACGGCGCGTTCTTTTCCAGCGCCGCGTAGGTTTTCAGCGTGCCGACGTAGGAGCCGTCGTCCATGTTGGCGATGCGGCCGTTCATGGCGACATCGCCGACGCAGGTCAGGCCGTCGCCGACGACCTCGACGCAGATGTCGTAAGGCGTATGTGCCTGGCCGTAGTGATGCAGACGCAGCACGACATCGCCGAATTTCAGTTCCTGACCGTGGTCGACAGCAACGTTAGGGGCAACGATCCTGGTGCCGACGGTGGCCTGGTTGGTCCATTGTTCCATCAAGGTCCGCCACATGTTGCCCTGCATGCCCTGGATTTCCTTGATCGTGCCGGCGTGGGCGTGGATCGGCATGTCGCCGTAGGCTTCGACGAAGGCCTGGTTACCGAGGAAATGATCGCCGTGGTAATGGGTGTTGATGATCGCCACGACCGGCTTGTTCAGCTTCTGCTTCAACTGGCGGATGGCCATTTCGCCGATCTGCACCGAAGCGCCGGTATCGATGGCGACCAGGCCCCTGGGCGTGTCGATGAAGGTCAGGTTGCACATCATCCCCTGGTTTTCCGGGGTCGGGAAACCGTCGGGGGAGAAGATCATCCACACATGTTTCGACAACTGGCGCAGCGGGTGATCCTTGACCGCCGGACCGCGGACGAAATTGTCGAGATCGTTGGCGAAGGCACTGACCGCATGCCAGGGCGCGAATTCGGCAGCACCGACGACTCCGGCGGCAGCCAGCGAACGAAGGAAGTGGCGGCGGTTCATCAGTGTCTCCTTGTTTATTAAAATAGGTGCCTATCTTCGCGCCGAACCGGCCGTTCGTCTACACTCCCCGCCATGCACCGCTATCCGCTTTCCTTCCTGATTCTCACGGCGCTCGGCATCCTCTGCGCCATTCCCGGCCTGGTCAGCCTGTTTGGCTTCGGCGCACTGATCCACCCGGTACTCGACGATCCGATGGCCGGGCTGGCCTTCATTGTCTCGGCGGTGGCGCTGATCGGTTCCGGCGCCTTCCCGCTGGTGATTGCCAGGCTGAAGGCCGGCGAGGACGCTTAGGCCTCGCGCATCATCCGCCAGTACTGGACCTTCATCGCCACGACCGAGCCGGCCAGGATGGCCGCCAGGGTGATGAAGGAGCCGAGTGCCAGCGTCGAGATGCCGGTAATCCCCTGGCCGACCGTACAGCCGAAGGCCAGCACGCCGCCGAAACCCATCAGTGCCGCACCGATCAGGTGGGTCGCCGTGTCTTCGACATTGGCAAAACCTTCCCAGCGGAACGAGCGGGTCGCCAGCGACCAGGCCGCCGAACCGGCGATGACACCGAACACGGCGGCAATGGCGACGGTGACGACACGGCTGCTGTCCGACCAGAGCATGAACAACTCCAGCGTGTAGGCAACCGGCGCGACGAAGGTCAGCGATTCCATGCGCCCGCTGTTCGTTCTCAGGAAAGCTTCTTCCAGCGTATCCGGATGTTCGGCGATGTAACCGAGGTGACCGCTCACATACCAGGCGAGCACGACCAGCAGGCCGGTGCCGATGCCGCCGAGCAGATTGTCCAGGGTCCAGAAGTCGCGGCGCAGCAGGCAGAAGGCGGTCAGGCCCCCGCCGATGGCGATGACGGCCAGGGTCGATGCCGTTGCCTCGTCGACGCCGAATCCGGCGAGCAGCGAGGGAATGTCCTGCCCTTCCGGCATGGCAATGGCGACCGGGTCGAGATAGGCGACGCGGAAGACGCCGAAGACGCCGCGCATGGTCATGTAGGCGAACAGGCCGAGGACGAGGAAGACGACCAGCGACTTGAGGTTGCCGGCGCCGATGCGGATCAGCGTCTTCGAGCCGCAGCCGGAAGCCAGCACCATGCCGACACCGAAGCTGAAACCGCCGAGGATGTAGGACAGCCAGGTCAGGCTGGTGGTCCGGTAGATCGACTTGTCGAGGTCGATCAGTCCGGCACCGTGCAGCGCACCGGCGCCGAGCACGGCCACGCCCATGGCCAGCAGCCACATGCGCATGCGGCTCCAGTCGCCCATGTTGAGGATGTCGGACACCGCACCCATGGTGCAGAAATGGGTCTTCTGACCGATGGCGCCGAAGACGAAGGCCAGCGCGAAGGTCAGCCAGAGCACGAGGTTGGGGGAGACGTCAGCTTCCATGTCAGGTCCGGTAAGGCGTGGGATCGGGGATGCCGGCGGCGGCGAAACCTTCGGCGCGCAAACGGCAGGAGTCACAGACAGCGCAGGCGCGCCCAAGTTCATCGGCCTGGTAGCAGGAAACGGTCAGACCGTAATCGACGCCGAGTGCATGGCCGGTGCGGATGATTTCGGCCTTGGACAAATTGATCAGCGGCGCGTGGATGTGCAGTTTCTGCCCCTCGACCCCGGCCTTGGTGGCGAGGTTGGCCATCGTTTCGAAGGCGGCGATGTACTCCGGGCGGCAATCCGGGTAGCCGGAGTAATCGACGGCATTGACGCCGACGAAGATGTCCCGGCTACCGAGCACTTCCGCCCAGGCCAGGGCCAGCGACAGCATGATGGTGTTGCGCGCCGGCACATAGGTGACCGGGATGCCGGCCTGCACGCCGTCGACCGGCACGGCGATCGAGGTGTCGGTGAGCGCCGAACCGCCGAATTGCGCCAGGCCGAAGTTGATCACCCGATGCTCGACCGCACCCAGCGCCTTGACGACGCGGTCGGCGGCCTGCAATTCGGCGCTGTGCCGCTGACCGTAATCGAAGGACAGGCAGTAGCAGTCGAACCCCCGATTGCGGGCAATGGCCAGGCAGGTCGCGGAATCGAGCCCGCCGGAGAGAAGAACCACGGCTTTTTCATTCATGGGGCGCGAATATACCCGAATTTGCCCCATCTCCGCGACGGTATCTGCTTGTTCCTGCGCTACAATTTGCCGCTTGACCCCATTTCCACGGAGAACAAGATGTCGATCCGCCTGACTGCCCTCGCCGCTGCCTTGATGCTCGCCGGTTCCGTTCACGCTGCCGGTCCGATCAAGGTCGGCTTCGTCTCCACCCTGTCCGGCCCCGGCGCCGGCCTCGGCGTCGACATCCGCGACGGCTTCAACCTCGGCATGCAGCACCTGGGCGGCAAACTCGGCGGCCTGCCGGCCGAAGTCCTGATCGCCGACGACCAGCAGAACCCGGACGTCGCCAAGCAGGCAACCGACCGCTTCCTCAAGCGCGACAAGGTCGATTTCATGACCGGCATCGTCTTCTCCAACATCATGCTGGCCGTCGGCCCGGCGGTGTTCCAGAACCAGACCTTCTACATCTCGGCCAACGCCGGCCCCTCGCAATACGCCGGCGAGCAGTGCAACCCCTTCTTCTTCAACGTCGCCTGGCAGAACGACAACCTGCACGAAGCCGTCGGCAAGGTGGTGCAGGACAAGGGGTTCAAGAACGTGATGATCGTCACCCCCAACTACCCCGGTGGCAAGGACGCGGTGTCGGGCTTCAAGCGCTTCTACAAGGGCAAGACCGAGGAGATGTACACCAAGCTCGGCCAGCTCGACTACGCCGCCGAACTGGCGCAGATCCGCGCCGCCAAGCCCGATGCGCTGTTCTTCTTCCTGCCGGGCGGCATGGGCATCAACTTCGTCAAGCAATTCGTCGCTGCCGGCCTGTCGCGCGACACCCAGTTGTTCGCCCCCGGCTTCTCGGCCGACGAGGACGTGATCAAGGCCGTCGGCGAGCCGATGATGGGCATGTTCAACTCCTCGCACTGGGCGCACGACATGGACAACGCCGAGAACAAGCGTTTCGTCGCCGACTTCCAGAAGGCCTACGGCCGCTTGCCGTCGCTGTACGCCTCGCAGGGCTACGACGCGGCGCTGATGATCGACGCCGCGGTGCGCGACGTGAAGGGCAATGTCGCCGACAAGAAGGCGCTGCAGAAGGCACTCGAAGCCAAGCGCTTCAAGTCGGTACGCGGCGAATTCAAGTTCAACAGCAATCACTACCCGGTGCAGAACTACTACCTTCGCGCCATCGGCAAGGACGCTCAGGGCCGCGTCACCAACAAGACCATGGGCACCATCTTCACCAATCATGCTGACGCCTACGCGGCTCAGTGCAAGATGAAGTGACCCAGCTGGTTCTGGAGCAGGCCCTCAACGGCCTGCAGTTCGGCCTCATGCTGTTCCTGCTGGCCGCCGGGTTGACGCTCGTCTTCGGCATCATGGACTGCATCAACCTGGCCCACGGTTCGCTGTACATGGTCGGCGCCTATTTCGTCGCCGCCGCAGCGCAGGCTGCCGACTCGTTCTGGCTCGGCCTCGGTGCCGGCATCGCCGGCACCGCCGTGCTCGGCCTGCTGCTCGAACTGTCGCTGTTCCGCCAGTTGTACCGGCGCGACCACCTGTCGCAGGTGCTGGCGACCTTCGCCCTGATCCTGATCGCCAACGAAAGCGTGCGCCTGATCTGGGGGCCGGCGCCGCTGCTGCTCAACCCGCCGGCCGCCCTGTCCGGCCCGGTGGAGATTGCCGGATTCTTCTACCCGGCCTACCGGTTGGTGATCATCGGCGTCGGTCTGGTCGTCGCCGCATTGCTCTACCTGCTTGTGGCGAAAAGCCGGATCGGCATGTGGGTGCGCGCCGGCGCCGCCAATCGTGAGATGACCGAAGCGCTGGGCATCAACGTGCGCGGCTTGTTCACCGCCGTCTTCGTCTTCGGCGCCGCCTTGTGCGCGCTGGCCGGCGGCCTGCTTGGGCCCTTGCTGGCGGTTCAGGTAGGCATGGGTGAAAGCGTGCTGATCCTGGCTTTCGTCGTGATCATCATCGGTGGCATCGGTTCGATCCGTGGCGCCCTGGTCGGCGCACTGATCGTCGGCACCGTCGACACCCTCGGCCGAGCCTTGTTGCCAACCCTGCTGCGCGCCACGCTGCCGGCGGACGCCGCCGCCACGCTCGGCCCGGCGCTGGCGTCCATCCTCATCTACCT
>OGCL01001589.1_pt1 | contig 18579 bp, 15 predicted proteins | sample 1570041 | NCBI WGS metagenome assembly OGCL01 (sample SAMN06266162, study PRJEB24511) | hot springs metagenome | isolation source: Hot spring water | place: South Africa: Limpopo | collected 2015-06-22
GGCGTGGCAGAGCCAATTGTAGCGAAGAGTAATATCCGCAAGGGTATCCAGGAGTATCTTTCGGTCCTGGTCGTCTTTGAAAATCGGTTTTCTTTCGTTTCCTCTGCTAGTGACATGATAGACCGCACCTGGAAATTCTATGCGCAATGGACGTGCCATGGTTATCCTATACTACAAAATCAATGTCCAAAATCAATGTCCATGTCAACAAAATAGACCTGACCCCATTAGTGACATTAGTAGTGACATTAGTGAGATGGTTGGTACCTATCTCATTTTACGACTCGATATCTCGGACGTTCAATCTCTCTCAAGAGTTTCATTGATACAATTCCCTTCTTTCAAAAGGGTAATTCTGGGCATTCCAGAAATGGGATTGTCATCCACCCAGACCTCGCAACCGTAAACTTCTTCAATATTCTCCCGGGTGATCACCTCCCGGGGAGAACCGATTTTATAAATCTTTCCCTCTTTAAGAAGAATGAGCCGGTCACAATATTCAGAAGCGATGTTCAGGTCATGGGAGGCCATGACAATTGTCAGTCCTTTTTCACGGTTAAGGCTCAGGATGAGACTGAGAAAGTCAACCTGATGGTGAATGTCGAGGTTGGCTGTGGGTTCATCCAGGAGGATGATCTCTGGCTCCTGCGCCAGGGCCTTTGCAATGAAGACCCTCTTTCGCTCTCCTCCTGAGAGTTCATCAATCGACCTCTCACTGATTTGAAGAATCTCTGTCCACTCCATTGCCTTTTTTGCGATCTCCAAGTCCATCGCCCGTTCGAACATGAGGTGGCCTAAATAGGGCGATCTTCCCATCAGGACTATTTCTGTCACACGAAAAGGAAATAGGGAATAGGCCTCCTGGGGCACCACCGCCATCTTCTTCGCAATCTCTCTCTGGCCCATCTCTTTTAAGGAAACGTTGTCCAGGAGAATCTCCCCCTTTTGAGGGACAAGTAGGCGGCAAAGGGTCTTAAGAAGTGTACTCTTTCCGGAGCCATTGGGACCGATGACGCCAATGAATTCGCTTCTTTCGATCCGGAAGGAGATATCCTGAAGGACCCAGTCCTCGCGATATCGGAAGGAGATGGAGCGAAGATCGATCATACTGTCTTAACCACCTTTCTCCTTCTCAGAAGATAGATGAAGAAGGGGCCTCCAAAGGTTGCTGTAATCACCCCGACAGGCAGTTCGACTGGCGCCAGAATCGTTCGGGCAAGAGTATCGCAGGCGACGAGAAAGGAGGCGCCGATCAAGGCCGAGGCTGGAAGCAAGAGCCTATGATCAGGCCCAAAGAGGAGCCGAACCGAATGGGGAATGATCAGACCCACAAAGCCAATCAGGCCACAGAGCGATACAGAAGCTGCTGTGATCATAGAAGCTGAAAGGTAGGAAAGAATCTTTAGGCGCTCCACATTCACACCCAATTGCATGGCGCTCTCCTCGCCCGAGAGGATCAGGTTTAAGTGGCGTGATTTCGAGTAGAGGATCAAGAAGCCTGCCAGAATGTAAGGCAGGATGACGCCAACGGCATGGGGATTCGCAAAACCGAAGTCTCCCATCAACCAGAAGATGATTGTATGAAGCTCCTCCTTCTGGGAGATCGAAAGAAAGAACATGATGATGGCGGAGAGAAACGATCCCGTGATGACCCCCGCAAGGAGAAGAATGTTGGGATGGATCCGACCCTCCTGCTTCCCGAAATGAAAGACAACGAAGATGGTCAACAGGGCGCCTGCAAATGAGGCAAGCGGAAGGCCGAACGAAAGGCCACTTAGCCCAAGGAGAATGGCGACAATCGCACCCACGGCTGAACCGCTGGAAACACCAAGAATATAAGGGTCAGCCAGAGGATTTCTCAAAAGGGCCTGAAAGATCGCTCCTGAGACAGAGAGCCCTGCTCCAACCAGCCCTGCCAGCAAAGCCCTGGGAAACCGAAGGGAGAGAATGATCGTCCGCTCCATCTCACTCTCTCTCCCTGTTAAACCCAGAAAGGATTGGAAAAGGATGGAGAGAGAACGTTTTGGCTCAACCCTCACACTTCCCACCATCATCGAGAACAGAATGACCAAACCCAGGAGAAAAGTGAGACCAAGAGAGATAGCAAGAACTTTTTTGAAGGTAAGAGTCTTCATTTAAGTTTCATTGTAAATTGCAAAGTTAGCAATGAGCAGTTCAAATTTCTATTTTGCAATGCTAATTTTGCACTGGTTTTTTAAAACGCTCCGGATGAACCCATCTTGCCATCTCTTCAAATCCAATGATGATTCGCGGTGAGGGACGATCGATCAGATCGGAATCAATGAGGTGAACTCTGCCGTTCTTCACGGCTGGAATCATCTTCCATCGTTCCCACTCCCTCAACACTCTTTCGTAATCGCCTTTAGGGTTCATCGAACTGACGAGAATCACTTCCGGAGATCTTCTTAAAATCTCCTCCATGCTCAATCGAGGATACATCTCTCTGTCATTTCCGGCAATATTCTCTCCACCTGCCAGACGGATGAGGTCATCACCAAAACTTCCCTTTCCGACCGTAACGATGGGGGATTCCCCGATCTGGAGGAACACTTTTGGGGGAACCTCTCCCTTTATTCGCTCAAGAATCCTTTTCTTCCGCTCCTTCATGGATTGAATGATGAAAGAAGCCTCTTTTTCTCGTGCGACTACCTGACCCAGGTGATGGATGCTTCGGAGGACATCATCAAATCTTTTCGGAAAGATCACAAACGTCCGAAAACCCAATCTCTCAAGGCGCTCCACCATCTCCTTCGTATTTCCTGCTCCGGTGGCAATGATGAGTTCAGGCCTGAGGGAGACAACCCTCTCGAAGTCAATGCTGATGTAGCTTCCCACCCTCGTCCTACTATTCGCCTTATCAGGATAGTTGCAATGGATCGTAACGCCCACCACCTCTTCATCAAGGCCAAGGCCGTAAAGGATCTCCGTGATGTTGGGAGCCAACGAAACAATCCGCTTTGGCGGATAAGAAAAGGTGACTTCCCTCCCCACCTCATCTTTGAGTTTTAAGGTAGCGGCGTTCGAAGCCGAAGTTTTTATGAGAGTGGGGATAAATATTAAAACAAAGATGATTGCGAGCAAAAACGTAGCAATCTCTTTTAAGGGATTGCCCCGGAGTTTTGCCCATCGCAATGACGTCTTCATCATGCCCTTTATCCATAGATACATGGGAATCATCAGCGAAGTTGAAAGATGACAGGGATAATCACCCACACAGACACAGGAGTTTCACCTTTTTGGGCAGGAACGAATTTCCACTGCTTCACAGCTTGGATGGCAGAACGGTCCAGAATATCATGACCCGAAGAGCGTTTGACTTCGATCTCTCCCACCCAACCATTAGATAAGACTTCAACCCGTAGAAGCACTTCTCCCTCGTATCCCCTCTTTCTTGCCTCCTGAGGATAGAGGGGTTTGGGGTTTTCAGCATAGCGGGGCCGAGCAAATAGGATCTCGCCTTCGGAAAGGGATGGGGACCTCCCCGCCAGAGGCGGATCCGCTTTTGGCGGAATGACCGAATGAGACTTTTCAGAGGAGCTGACGGGCGGGAAAGGATTTCCGAGCGATGCCACCACAACCTTCTCTTCCTGCTTACTCTCTATGAGAGGCTTATCGCTCTGTAATCGAGATGACTTGGACTCCCTGATCGAAACGACTTTTACATCGCTCTGAATGGTTAAAGCAGTCAAGGGTTCTTCTTGCTTCTTGGGGATGGTGTTCCCCACCTTCTCCGCCTGAAGAGACTTTGTCTCCTCATAAATTTCCACGGGCACGGGAACTTCGGTCTTTATCTCTGTCTCTTTCTTCTCAACTATTTTTAATGGCTCTTCACTCTGAACTGCCAACTCCCCCGATTTTATCGGGGCAGCCGAACTCCAAACTTTTTCCTTATTTTCCACTTTTTGAGGAAGCTCTCTCTCTTCGTTCACGGGAGGAATAAAAGAGATCTCGATATTGGGCCGAGGAAGCTGAGTGCTCTTAAAATTGGGCATAAGATTGGAAAGAAGGGAAAGGACAGAGAGGTGGACTCCCAACGATATGGATAAAAATAATTTTAGTTTGAAGCTCCGATCCATCTTTTAAACCGATCAATAAAAAACCCAGTCTTCAGAAGAAAGACTGGGTTTTTTTCATCACCCTTCACTGTCTCCCACCGAAGACTTTCGCGTGAAGTGCATTCAGGCAGGTTTTCTGGCTTACGGATCATCCTACTTGGCCTGAAGCCCTCGAATACCTCAGGCCTCCTTGCCCCTTCCCACCCTGAGCTTGTCGAAGGGTAGTGGATTCTGGCAGGTTTCGTCACCGATCACAGCGGCGTGGCCGTCCCCGATTCTCACGAGGTTCCCTTTTATGGCCTAAAGCCACCTGAATACAGGTTCAATTGGTATTGATCTCTTACCACAATTTTTGATCGAATGTCAATTCGTTTCTTGGATCGAATGAGGCTCCTCTACTAAAGTTCTAATTATGGATCAAGATAACTGATTAATTGAATTGACATTGTATCGTATCTGATTTATATAATAGCAGACTTTGTGAAAAATTTATCAGAGAGGAGGGAGAATCTTGTATAAGATCACATATAAGAGAGAAATGGCCGAGAACACAGTCTGCCACTTTAAGGTAGAGGCTTCCAGAATCGCAAGGAAAGCGAAGCCGGGGCAATTCGTGGTCTTAAAGGCCAATGAGACAGGGGAGAGAATTCCTCTGACCATGGGAGGAACAGACCCTGTATCCGGTACCATTGATCTGATCTTCCAGGTCGTTGGCAAGAGCACCGCTCTGTTGAGGACCTTCAATGTGGGGGATTCGATTCAGGATATTATTGGACCTCTTGGAAAACCAACCCATATCGAAAAACTCGGAACCGTGATCTGTGTGGGAGGGGGAACAGGGGTGGCCGTGATGTATCCGATCACGAAAGCCTATAAGGAGGCGGGAAATCATGTAATCGCTATCATTGGAGCAAGAACCAAAGACCTTCTCATTCTCGAAGACGAGATGAGGGCTGCGAGTCATGAGCTTCGGGTGACAACCGATGACGGCAGTTACGGTCACCATGGCTTTGTAACGGATGTGCTCAAGATGATTCTCGATAATCAGAAGGATGTCAAACTGGTTGTAGGGATCGGGCCAGTGCCCATGATGAAATTCCTTTGCAAGATGACCAAAGAGTATGGAGTCAAGACCATGGTCAGCCTCAATCCTATTATGGTGGATGCCACTGGAATGTGCGGGGCCTGCCGGGTCACGGTTGGAGGAAAGACGATGTTCTGCTGTGTGGATGGTCCAGAATTTGATGGCCATCAAGTGGACTACGATGAGCTTGTCAAACGGCAGCGGGCCTATCTCACAGAAGAAAAGATTTCTATGGATCGCTTTAAAGAATTAGGAAAATAAACCCGATTTGAAAGGATTGGCTTTCACCTCAGGCCTTTCGAAAGGGAACCATTGGAATAACAAGAAGCTCTCGCCAACAATGGCAAGACTTTCTAACAGGATAAAGGGGGAAGGAGATGGCTGAAAAAGAGAAGAAAGAGAAGATTCCAAGGCAGAAGATGCCTGAACAAGACCCCAAAGTGAGGGCGAAAAATTTTAATGAGGTCCCCTTTGGATACACGCCCGAATTGGCTCAATTGGAAGCGAGTCGTTGCATTCAGTGTAAAAAACCAAAATGCATTGAGGGATGCCCTGTGGAAATCGATATCCCTGCCTTTATTAAACTGATCTTGGATGGAGATTTTGTCGGAGCGGCCCGAAAACTTAAAGAGCGAAACAGCCTGCCTGCCATCTGTGGTCGTGTCTGTCCGCAAGAAGACCAGTGTGAAAAGATCTGTATCGTCGGTAAGAAAGAGGAGCCAGTTGCCATTGGCCGTCTTGAAAGGTTTGCAGCCGATTGGGAGAGGGAGAAGGGAGAGATCCTTATTCCAGAAAAAGCTCCGGCCACTGGAAAAAAGGTGGCTGTGGTTGGCTCTGGCCCTGCTGGGTTGACCGTGGCCGGAGATCTGATCTTAAAGGGCCATGAAGTAACCATCTTTGAGGCCCTCCATAAACCCGGAGGTGTCTTGATCTACGGCATTCCGGAGTTCCGCCTTCCCAAAGATATCGTCCAGGCCGAGGTCAATTATCTTGAACGCCTGGGCGTGAAGGTAGAATGCAACTGTGTCATTGGAAGAATTGAGACCGTGGATGAACTTCTTCAGGAATATGATGCGGTCTTTCTGGGTCTGGGGGCAGGTCTCCCTCAGTTCTTAAATGTTCCCGGTGAAAATTTCTGTGGGATCTATTCAGCCAATGAATATCTGACCCGATCCAATCTGATGAAGGCCTATCTCTTTCCCCAGTATGACACACCCATTGCCCGTGGAAAGAATGTGGCTGTCTTTGGGGCAGGAAATGTGGCCATGGATGCGGCGCGAACAGCGCTCCGCCTGGGTGCGGATACGGTCCGGATCATCTATCGCCGATCCCGGGATGAGATGCCCGCTCGAATTGAGGAGATCCACCATGCAGAAGAGGAGGGGGTGCAAATCTACCTTCTCACTGCTCCGACGAGATTTTTAGGAGACGACAATGGATGGGTCACTGGCGTTGAATGTCTCCGCATGGAGTTAGGAGAGCCGGATGAATCAGGAAGGCGAAGGCCTATTCCCATCAAGGGCTCAGAATTCCAGCTCGAATGTGACATGGCCGTTGTTGCCATTGGAGCAGGCGCCAATCCCCTCCTTCCCACAACCACGCCTGGGCTTGAACTGAATAAGAGAGGATACATTGTGGCTGATCTTGAGACTGGAAAGACCTCCAAGCCCGGAGTTTGGGCAGGAGGAGATATCGTCACTGGGTCAGCAACTGTCATTTTGGCTATGGGCGCTGGAAGAAAGGCTGCCAACTCGATCCACGACTACTTGATGAGCCGATAGCACCACCATCTCTGCTCACAGGTAGGAGTTGATGATATAATTAAAAAGGAAGCTTCCCCATCTACCTTTAAAATTTCTGAAAGAACACAGAATCTTTAATGATGCACCTGCCTATTCCTGGGCAGAGTTAGGAAGATGCGTCATCAGAGAGCGAAAAGCAGGTTTTTCAGAAATTTACTTTTTCCATTGACAATTCCAATGGATTCATAGAAACTATACCGCAGGAGGTGTAGACAATGGAGATGATCGATGTCCTCAGGGCGGCAGTAGAGAGGCAATCTTCAGATATTCATATCCTCGTAGGCAAGCCACCAATGATTCGAATCCGAGGGGCCATCGAGCCTCTCGCTGGCTTCCCGGAACTTTCCTCCGAAGATACAAAGAGGCTTATTTACAGCATGCTTTATGAGGATCAGATTGCCCGATTTGAAGAGAACCAAGAGCTCGATTCTTCCTATAATATCCCTGGATTGAGCCGCTTCAGAGTCAACGTTCTTTATCAAAAGAACGGGATTGAGGCCGTATTGAGGCTCATCCCTTCAAAAGTCCCCACCCCAAAAGATCTCATGCTCTCTGATGCGATCGTAGGCCTTACAAAACTTGCCAGAGGATTGGTCCTGGTGACAGGCCCTACAGGATGCGGAAAATCAACCACTCTGGCCTGTCTCATCGATCTCATCAACCAGACGAGAAAAGAACATATCCTCACCGTAGAGGACCCCATCGAGTTCTCCTATGAGATGAAGAGCTGTATTATCAGACAGAGAGAGGTTGGCTCTCATACCCACTCCTTTTTAGATGCTCTGAAACATGCCCTCAGGCAAGATCCAGATGTGATCCTGGTGGGCGAAATGAGAGACCTTGAAACGATCTCACTGGCCATCAGTGCAGCAGAGACAGGGCATTTAGTCTTTGGAACGCTCCATACACAGGATGCGCCACAGACGGTCGACCGGATGGTCGACGTCTTTCCTCCCCATCAGCAGCAGCAGATCCGAGTTCAATTGAGCAACACATTAAAGGCGGTCGTATGCCAGCAACTTCTGCCGAGAGCCAGCGGAATCGGAAGGGTGGCAGCAAGAGAGGTGATGATCGTCACCACGGCCATTGCAAACTTGATCCGTGAAGGCAAGACCCATCAGATTTACGGCGCTATTGAGACTGGGGGCAAGTACGGCATGTGCACGCTGGATGCATCACTGGCGGAGCTGGTGAGGATGAAGGCCGTCACCCTCGAAGAGGCGCTCACCAAGGCTAATAATCCTCAGGCGGTTACAGCCAAACTGGGAATGGCGGAATCTCCTGGGGTGGGGGTAAGAAAGGTATGAATGGTATGAATGTCGCCCAATATCTTAAAGTGCTGATTCAAAGAGGAGGCTCCGACCTCCATCTGAAGGTCGATCGTCCACCTCTGATGAGAATAAAAGGAGAACTCCTTCCATCTGAATATCCTCCTATCAAAAAAGAGGAGATGAAAAATCTTCTCTACCCGATGCTGACCGAGATCCAGAGAAAGAAGCTGGAGGAGGAGAGGGAGCTCGATTTTTCATTCCTCGTGGAGGGTCTGGCCCGGTTCAGGGGCAACATCTTCCATCAAATGGGATATCTTGGAGCGGTCTTCAGGGTGATCCCGATGGAGATCAAGACGATTGATCAACTTGGCCTTCCTCCGATTCTCAAAGAACTCGTCTTCAGAAATCAGGGCATCATCCTCGTCACAGGGCCAACTGGAAGTGGGAAGTCTACAACCCTTGCAGCGATGCTAGATCATGTCAATGAGAATCGAACCCTCCACATCGTCACGATTGAAGACCCTGTGGAGTTTGTCCACAGAGATAAGAAGTGTGCAATCAATCAGAGGGAGATCGGGTTCGATACCCGTTCTTTCTCCGAGGCATTGCGCCGCGCCCTGAGGCAGGATCCGGATGTGATCCTGGTGGGCGAGATGAGAGACCCGGAGACCATTTCCATTGCTATGACTGCTGCAGAAACAGGCCATCTCGTCTTCAGCACGCTTCATACTAATGATGCCAAACAGTCGATTGACCGGATCATCGACACCTTTCCGCCCGATCAGCAGCATCAGGTGAGGATGCAGCTGGCGATGACATTGCTTTCCACAGTCTCCCAGAGATTGATCAAGCGATCGGATGGCTCAGGCAGGGTGGCCGTCGTGGAGGTCATGATCAATACACCCACAATCCGAAAGATGATTGAGGAAGGAAAGATTGGAGCCATTGACAAGGCGATCCACGAGTCTGCCTCTCTCTATAAGATGCAAACCATGAATCAGGACCTCTTCAGGCTGGTGAAGGAAGGGATTATCACCAAGGAGGATGCCTTAAGCATCAGTAATAACCCGAATGATCTGAGGATTATGTTCCAAACCCAGATGCCAGGGGAACCACCGAAATCGTCTCCACTCAAGCCATCGGGCATGGAGGGTAGGCATGGTCGAATTTAAAGAACTCGCAAAGCTGCCTCTGTTCACTGGCCTTTCAGAAGAAATCCTTTCTTCAATCTCAAGGATTTTGAGGGAAGAGAGGTTTAAGGCAGGTTCCCTCGTCATCAGGGAAGGCGATCCTGCTGATTTCTTCTATATCATCCATTCAGGAGAGATGGAGGTTCGAAAGACCATTGATAGCGAATCCCAGAAACATAAGACCCTCGCCATCCTTGAAGAAGGGGATATCTTTGGAGAGATGGCTCTTTTCGGTGAAGAATTAAGGGCGGCCGATGTGTTGGCCATCCAAGATTCCCAGCTCTGGAGAGTGGACTTTAAGGATTTCTCAAAACTTCTTGAGGTCGATCCCAGGTTGGGCATTCAACTCCTCAAGGCAATAGCCAACATATTAATCTTCCGGCTCAAGGCAATCAATCAGGAGTTGGCTACCCTCTATGAGGTGAGTCAAATTATCTCATCGACTCGAAATATTGGGGAGCTGCTGAGAAAGGCTTTCGATCAGGTGATGAGGGATGTCCGCTCAGCAGAAGCAGGGTTCATCGCTGTCTGGAACCGATACAATGAGGAGTTTGACATCTGTTGCTCATCCAATTTGCCGGACAACAAACATCTTTCCATAGAAGACCCTTTAATCCTTGAGCTTCAGGCCAAGCGAACCCCATTAATGGTCAGGGATATCTCCCAAAATCCTGCTTTGGAGAAAGGCCTTTACAAAGGAAGCTCCATGCTCATCTCGCCGATCCTCTATAAGGACGAATTGTTAGGATTAATTGGCCTCATCCATCCCTCCAAGAAAAGGGCGTTCGGTTATAGTCAGATGGTCCTGCTCTCAAGCGTCTGCACCAATCTCGCCTCTGCCTTGAAGAACATCGAAAAAGAGGATGAAGATCTTTTGAAGGAAAGGCTTGCTCAAAAAAAGGTTTACTACTGAGCCAAGCTCCTTGCGGATTTGATTTTGCTCTGATGAATCGATCTTAACGTCACTATCGCCTTGGCAACCAACTCTTCACCATCCATTCTCTGATCAAAGACCTCGCTCTCTCCAACCAAAATCTGACCTCCTTCCCGAAGAATCCGGGACCGACAGAGCAGACTCTTCCCATAGGCGGGTTGGAGAAAATTGATCTTAAATTCGATGGTCAAAATGCGATGATCCTCCGGAACGAGGCTGAAGGCTGCATACCCTGCCGTATGGTCAGCCATGGTGGCAATGACTCCAGCATGAATATAATGGTCCTGTTGACGATGACGGTTCGATATCTTCAAGCGGGACTCCAGATAGCCCCTCTCATAATGGACGGCCTTATATCCCACGTCTTCAATAAACCCTCTTGAATAATCTCTCTTTAAATACTTAATTCTTGCAGTAGAAAGTCCTTTTTCCATCACGTCCCTTTCCCTCAATTCTTATTTAACCGATACAACTTTTGAGAACCCGATGGAAGTTTCCTCCCATATAGGCGGCGATTTCGTCCCGAGAGAAACCAATCTCTTCCATGGCTTTCATGAGATGGACCAAATCTCTCACATCCTTGTAGCCTTCGATCAGTCTTGAGAGATGTCCTCCTCCGTCTGTGCCCAATGCCACATGATCCATTCCCAAGCGCCTCTTCATCTCAAGAATTTCTCTGGCCCAGTCCTGAAAAGTCATCCGACTGACGGATTCCCTTCTGTAAGCAAACGGCCAGGTACAGATAATACCTCCTGTCTTGGCCACCCACTCCATCTCCTCCCATGTCCGGAGTCGACCGCATTTTGAAATATCTTTAAAAGAGCATGGGCTTGTATGGGAATCCACCAGGGGTTTACTGCTCACCTCAACGATCTGCTTGAGGGTATTCATGTGGGCATGGGCCACATCAACCACCATTCCGAGCACCTGCATTCGCTCAATGATTTTCCGTCCGGCCGGCGTCAGCCCCTGATTTCTGGGCCCTGGATTAACATTCCTCCAGGGTTTCATTACATCCCCCAATTCATTGTTTCGAAAGTGAATCAGGGTGATCATCCGGACTCCTATCTCATATAATGCATTCACACGATCCGGTTTTCCCTCCAGGGGGTCCCCTCCTTCGATAGAGAGAATGGCTCCAGTTGATTGATTTGATGCTGACCGCTCCGGGATATCGGAAGACTTCAGCACCAACCGTGCCTGACCTGTTTTGATGATCCCATTCAACCACCATTCTAATTGAGACTTCGTATTATTGAACTCATTCTCCTGAAACCGTCCCCGGTTGAGAAACACTTGATCCCCTACTGCAGAAAAAGAACTGGTCACCATGCCCAGAGCCTTGATCTTTTGAAGTGTCGTACTTTCATCCAACCATGCCCTGGTCTTACCAGGCGGAATAAGCCGGTTAGGATGGGCATGGGCATCAATGATACGAATATTCTCAAACCCCGCTCCAGCCTTTATGGGTTCAGCAGAAACTTCCGGAGAGTCTATAGAATTTCCCAAAACCAAAGAAATACTGCACAAACCTGTGTAACGAAGAAATTCCCGTCTGTTCATCTCTTATCCTTTCCCCAAAATGATCAGCGATAGCGCCCGAAAGGCTTTCGGAGTCCAAACTCTGAGTCCCTATGGGCCCTCATGGGCAAAGCCCGTAGTTTTCTTGGTTCGGGATAGAACTTTGGCTCAGCGATGTTGGAATCCATGAAAGGCACTATATAGCATTCGCTTGGACCCGTCAATATCTGTGGAAAGAGATGAGATGGCGGAGTTTGGATTAGGCCAAGAGAGAGATTACTGATCCAAAACCTCTCGGACCTTTCTCACAAGATCCAGGGGAGAGAAGGGTTTTTGCAAAAAAGGGGTTCCGGGTTCGAGGAATGCCTGATGGATCATACTCCCATCGGTATATCCTGAAATAAATAGAGTTCGAGAATTGGGATGAAGGGGTTTGAACTGTTCAACCAGCTCTTTTCCTCCCATCTGTGGCATCACCAGATCCGTGAGCACAAGGTCTATCTTCTGGTGGGCGAGGTTTCGGGCCAATCTCATCGCTTCATCCCCATTAGCCGCCTCCAATACTGTATAACCATGATCACGCAGAACCTTGGCAGTCAGGCTCCGCAATGAATCTTCATCTTCTACGAAGAGTATGGTCTCATCTCCCCTCGGAAAATCGGCTGTTTCTTCATGGCGCAAGGGCTCGTCCGCTTCCTCATCCACCCATGGCAAATAGATCTTGAATGTCGTTCCCCGATGGAGTTCACTGTAAACCCAGATGTAACCGCCACTCTGCTTCACAATGCCATAAACCGTAGAAAGTCCCAATCCTGTTCCCTTCCCCTTTTCTTTGGTCGTAAAGAACGGGTCAAATATCCTCTCTTTGACTTCCTGCGACATACCGCATCCTGTATCGGTCACAGCAAGCAGAATATATCGGCCAGGTATCACATTGAAATGGGATTGGGCATAGGCGTCGTCCAATTCAACATGGCGAGTTTCAACGATGAGTCTCCCGCCATTGGGCATGGCATCTCTCGCATTGACAACCAGATTGAGGATCACCTGTTCAATCTGTCCTGGATCTATTTTCACCTTTCCGAGATCGGTTTTCAGATTCAGTATCAATTCGATATCCTCACCGATGATCCGGCGCAACATGTTTTCCAGACCCTTCAGAAGATGGTTCAGATCGACCACTTTCATGTTCAGAACCTGTCGCCTGCTGATGGCCAGAAGTTGGTGGGTCAATTGGGCCGCACGTGCTGTGGTCTTATGTATCTCTTTCAGATTCTCCCTTAATGGATGACCTTCGTTGATTTCAAGCAAAGAGAGCTGGCTATAACCACTGAGGATGGTGAAGAGATTATTTAAGTCATGGGCGATGCCGCCTGCGAGCTGGCCTACTGTCTCCATTTTCTGGGATTGGAGAAACTGCATTTCCAATTGTTTCCATTCAGTGATATCCTCAATCATGTGGATAATATATGAAGCTCCATTTCCCCAACCAGATGGGATAGAGACACTCAGGCGACCCCAGACGATTTCTCCGTCCTTTCGAAGGTAACGTTTCTCTATTTGATAATGATCTTTTTCGCCCGCTATGAGTTTCTTATGGTGCCCCAGATCCAGGTCGGCATCTTCTGGATGAGCGATTTCGTTTAAAACTTTACCGTCCATTTCTTCTCCCCTATAGCCTAACATTTTCTGAAGGGCCTGATTGCTCTCCATGATTCGCCCATCTGGATTGACGAGGGCAATGCCAACTGTCATCCCCTCAAAAATGGTGTGAAATTTCGCCTCGCTCTTCTGAATGGCTTCTTTGGTCCACATAAGTTCTGAGATGTCAAACATGAAACCCAGGATAAATGAGGGATGACCGGATTCGTCCCTTACCACTGTGCCTTCATCGCGCACCCAGACGATATGGCCATCACGGGCGATCAAGCGATATTCAGTTCGAAAGGGTTGGCCGTTTCCACGGCTTCTGTAAAACGCATCTAACACACGCCTTCGGTCGTCAGGATAAATCTGCCTAGACCAGAGTTGGGGATCGGTTAACCATTCAGAGGAAGGAAAACCCAGCAAGGTCTCTATTTGGGGGCTGATATAAAGCCGGCCTCCTATCTCATCAAGAGTGGCAATATAAGTGATCGCAGGAATCTGCTCCAATAAAGCACAGTAATCGATCCCAGAATCTAAGAGATGGATTCTTTTCTCTTCTGCCTCTTTTTCAACCTTTGTAAAACAAATTCCCTTTCTTACATCTTGTTGTAGTTTCATACCAACCTTCCCTCTCCATCAGCAATCTTTTTTGACGGGGTATTACTTAAGAATGATGAAAATGATTGTTGCGAACGCATCTTTTTGGAAAGGTTTAGCGAATCAAACAAATGATGATGAATTTCTTTAAATACCTTTCCGTGCCATTTTCTGAGTTAGGAGAGCACCTGAGAGGCGATTCTCTCCACCTCAATGATATTGAGAGGTTTCATCAGAAAATCAATGGCCCCAAGGGATTTCGCCTCTTTCTCTGTCTCCTCCCGGTGGGTGGCTGTGATGATGACGACCTCTACTTTCTTCTGATCTTTTCGAAGCCTCTTCAGCACATCGATTCCGTCCAGGCCAGGCATTTTAATATCTAAAAAAACTAAACCAGGGGGGGTGGTTTCGATAATCCTGAGAGCATCATAGCCGTTGTCCGCTATAATGAGATCGAAGCGGTCGCCCAGAAGAACCTCGAAAGAATCCAAAATCCCCTGATCATCGTCCACCACCAAAATACTTCTTGAAATGTTTTCCATTTTCTCCTCCTCGATAGAAAAACAACTTTTCTTCTATTTTTCCTTCAACCTTGGCATGGTTTGAGAATAGATATATTCATTTTTCACCATCAAGTTATTGAGCAAATAGAATGCCAAAAGGCTTTCAACCTCATAAAAAATAATTTCATTTAAATTTTGACAGGTTATAAGTAGATCAAAAAATGAAGCATTAAGGAGAGACCTAAAGAACTGTTAACGATTGTTGGCAATCTTAAATTTTGATTACAGGCAGCCTCAACACAAAAGTAGTCCCTTCTCCCTTTTCACTCATCACCTCAATCAACCCCTTATGGTCTTCAATGATCTTATGGGTGAGTGCCATTCCAAGGCCAACTCCTTTATCCTTGGTGGTAAAGAAAGGGTTGAAGAGATTCCTCGTTGTCTCCTCATCCATTCCGATTCCCGTATCCCTGAAGGAGATTTGAATCCCGGATGTAAACGGATCATGTTTTGAAGAGATCATCAGCGATCCGCCCTCCGGCATTGCTTGGATCGCATTGATGATGAGATTCGAAAAGGCACGATAGAGCCTTTCGGGATCGCCCTCAATGGAAGGAAGGTCCTTGTCCAGATAGTCTTTGAAATGGATCTGTCTCTTTCGCATCTCTTCACTATGAAGATCAATCACCTGTAGGATGAGGTGATTCACATTCAGAGAGACAAAAGGATGCACTCTTCTCCTCGTCAACTCAAGCAGATCCTCGACCAGTTGATTGATCCGATCGATTTCTCTTGGGACCGTTGTATTAAATTTTTCCATAAAGGAATGTTGTCCAAGCTTTTTGGGAAGAAGCTGAACAAAGGTCTTGATCGCGGAGAGAGGGTTTTTGATCTCATGGGCTAACCCTGCCGAGAGGGTTCCGAGGGCAGCCAGCCGGTCTGCTTGTCGTAGCTTCTCCTCGAGGGCTTTGATCGCAGTAATATCCTGAAAAACCGCCAAAACGCCAATTTTTGTTCCTTCTCCATCAGTGAGAACCGAAGTGCTTCCAGTCAACCACATCGATTTCCCATCCTCTTTCAACTCTATATCGGAATGGAATATTCCCCTGTCTTTTGCAAATGTCTCAGCCAACATGCCATAAAGGGGATGATGATCCCCCAACACCTCAGGCAATGAAAAGCCTGCGCATTCCGCCTTCTTCTTTCTTAAAATTTGTTCGGCCCTCTCGTTAAGGGTGACGACTTTCATCTCCGAATCCACAGTGATGAGACCATTGGTCATTGAGGACAAGATGTTATCCGTATAGGCCTTGAGGGAGGTGATCTGCCGTAGGCGATTCTCTAATTCCTCTCGATGGAGACGAATCTGCTGGATCATATGATTGAAATTCTTTCCCAATTCTTCGATCTCGTCTCGCGTTTGAATGTTGATGACTTGATCGAGGTCTCCCTTCGCAGCAGCGATCGTCGTTCCAACCAGTGCGGAGATCGGCTGGGTGATGCGTCTTGCAAAGAAGATCGATCCGATGATGCCGAGAAGAACGGCAAAAAGACCTAGGAGAAGAAGATTGAGGCGCGTCCTTGAAATCTGAGACGAGATTCTCTCAAGCGAAAGGCCAACCCGGACAGTCCCCCACTTCTCGTGAGACTCCTTAATGTAAACTGGCATAGAGATATCCAGGCCTTTGACTTTTTTTTCTCCATGGAGAATCGGTTGAATGAACAGGTCACTGGCTCGGATGGCCTTCTGACTCACTTCGTCCGTGAGGATCGTCCCCTGTTTCTCATCATGCTCACTGTAAGCAGCCACTTTATTCTCTTTATCGTGGATGATGACGTAAAGGACGTCTTCCTCAAGGGCAACCCTCTCCGCATTCTGCTCGAGGACAATATAGTTATAAGTGAGAAGAGCATTCGTGCTCATTGCAGCCAAATGTCTGGCAATTGTAACACCCCTTTTTTGGGCTTCCTCCTGAATGGTTTCAGACTGACGTTTTTCGACCAGAAGGATGACCAAGGCCATGACAAGCAGGAGAATGATGGTGGAATATAAGATGAGCCTTGTCCGGAGACGAATGGATTGGAAGTTCTTTCTGAAATCCATCACTTCTTCAGCCAGATTTTCTTCATCGGGATATAAGGGCCGCCGAGGGCGCTCACCTCAACGCCCCTGACATAGGGCTGATAGACCATCTGGAAGAGATGGTTCACCATCGGAACAATGGGTGCATCATCGAGAATCATTTCCTCGATCTTTCGATACATCTCGATCCGCTTCAGATAATCCCTTTCCGCCCTTGCTCGATCGAGAAGTCGATCCACCTCAGGATTATGATAGTTTGTATAATTGTACTTTGATTTAGAATGAAAGAGGGTCCAAAGAAAATTATCCGGATCCGGAAAATCAGCATACCAGGCATAGATAAAAACAGGCATTTTATTTGCCTTTAACATGGATTCGAAGTTAGGCCAATTGGTTTCAAAATGGATGACCGTTTCAATATCTATTTTGTTCAATTGAGATTTAATTTCATTTAATTCTTTCTGGGCGGCTTCAGATCTCGAGGCACTCCAGATTTGAATAAGAGGCTTTCTTTTACCGGAAACGGATCCCTTTAGATATTTTTTAGCGAGATTTTCATTGTAGGGATAAGGTTCTCTTTTGGGATCATATCCGGGCATCCCGGGAGGAAGAATACCTTTGGCTAAATTGAACTGGTTTTTATGAATTTCGGAAACGATAGACTTCTTATCAATGGCAAAATTGACGGCCTTTCTCAATCTCTTATCATCCAGGGGCTTTGTTCGCAAATTAAATCCATAGAACCTCAAAGAGAGAATGGATTTTTGAATAAATGGATACTGCCTTTGCTTCAGGATCTCCCCTATCTCCTCCGGAGGAATAAAAGATTCTTCCAGGCCTCCCTCTTTAAACTCCGCTAAAATTTTTTCCCTTGGCGCTCCGTGAAAGATTTTAAAAACAACCCTATCCAGAAAAGGCCTTCCTTCAAAATAATCGGGATTGGCCTCAAGGACAATCTCCTCTCCTTCTTTCATGGAGACCAATTTGAATGGACCCGTTCCAATTGGAAACTTGGTGAAATCCGGAGTTGCTTTCTCAACAGCCTCTCTTGGAATGACTTTAAAATGATAGGTTCCCAATGCAGAGATGAGGGGCGAAAATGGTTCGGACAATTTCAATTCAAAGGTAAATTTATCTATTGATTTTAAACCTCTTACATAATTTACTTTACCATCTTGGAATTCTTTAAACCCTAAAACCTTCTCCATCAAATGGGCTGATGGAGCTTTATTTTTAGGATCAATAATTCTGGTGAAGGAGTAAACAAAGTCGTCTGCAGTAACTTCTCTTCCATTATGGAATTTAACACCTTTTCTCAAATAAAAAGTATAAGTGAGACCGTCTGGGGAGATCTTCCATGATTTGGCTATGGCGGGAATGACATTTAAATCCTTATCGAATTGAACCAGGCCATCGAAGAGTTGTTGGATCACAGTCACAGAGTAGATATCCGTCGTTAATGCAGGATCAAGAGTTCTTGGATTTGATTCGAGAGGTCTAAAGTAAGTCCCACCAAAATTAATGGATTTGCTCTTGGTTTTTTCTAAAGAAAAACTGAGAGGTGTCGGCAATGTGATGATTAGGAAAATTGGAACAACAATTAGATTGCTAAAAAAATAGTATTTTAGCCTCATTTACACAGAATCCTCCAATCAGCTTTAGAGATTCATTGAAACATATAATAGAAGGAATTGGAAAGCTTGTCAAAGATATTAAAAAAGGAAGCATAAAGATAACAAAGATATGCTTCCTTTTTCAAGGGGATTTTAAGGAATAGAAAGTGGGTTTACCAGGCTCCGCCCTCTGCCAATACCGGAAGGACATAGGCCATCACCGACAAGGCGATGATGACCAGCTCGATTGCTATCTTC
>OGCL01001590.1_pt1 | contig 18575 bp, 16 predicted proteins | sample 1570041 | NCBI WGS metagenome assembly OGCL01 (sample SAMN06266162, study PRJEB24511) | hot springs metagenome | isolation source: Hot spring water | place: South Africa: Limpopo | collected 2015-06-22
CCAGCAGGGTCAGGCCAATGGCGTGACGCATATAGTCTTCGTTGAGATTGGACCACAGCAGTCCCAGCCCGCCGCCCAGGGCCTTGCTGAAGATCAGTGCCAGCGGCACCAGCAGAATCAGCACGACCAGGCCGAGGCCCAGGCCGATCAGCAACCATTGATGCCAGTGTTGAGGTCTTTTCATTTGCCTTGCCGTTGCCATTTGAACAGGCGGCCCTGCAGCACTTGAAGGCCGAAGAGCAGCACCAGGGACGCCAGCAGAATCACCGAGGCAATGGCCGCGGCCGCCGGGTAGTTGAACTCCTGCAGGCGGACGAAAATCATCAGCGAGGAGACTTCGGTTTTGAATGGGATATTGCCGGCGATCATGATCACCGCGCCGAACTCGCCGAGGCTGCGCACAAAGGATTGCGAGGCGCCGGTGACCAGCGCCGGGATCAGGGTCGGCAAGACCACATAAAGGAAGGTCTTGATGCGGCTGGCGCCCAGGGTGCGGGCGGCTTCTTCGTATTCATGGCCAAGGTCCTGCAGCACCGGCTGCACGGTGCGCACCACAAAGGGCAGGCTGGTAAACACCATGGCGATCAGAATGCCCGGGTAGGCGTAGGCCAGCTTGATGCCCAGGGGCTCCAGCCATTGTCCGAGCCCGCCGCTGGGGGCGAGCAGGGCGGCCAGAGTCAGGCCGGCCACCGAGGTGGGCAGGGCGAAGGGCAGGTCGATCAGGGCATCGACCAGGCGCCGGCCGGGGAATTCATAACGGGTGATGATCCAGGCCAGGAGCAAGCCGATGGCCAGGGTGATCAGCATGGCGTAGAAGGCGCCGCTGAGGGTCACCTTGTAGCTCTGTACCACGCGCGGGTCGCTGATCGCGCGCCAGTACTGGGCCCAGCTCATGTCGCTGACATACAACAGCAGCGCCGATAGCGGGAACAGGATCACCAGCGAGATATAAAAGGTGCTGAAGCCAAAACTCAGGCCAAAGCCTGGAATTAAGGGGTTTTGCAGAAAGAAACGGGGCACGCGCTTATCCCTGAAATGCACAGGCCGCCGGGGTACGGCGGCCTGGTGGTCGATCAAGCCAGAATGGCGAGGGGCTTAGCGGCCCTCAGCCAGAATCTGGTCAAGGATACCATCGGCATCGAAATGCTTGGCGGTGATCTCATCCCAGCTGCCCAGCACCTCGGTCGGGTTGATCAGGCTGATTTTAGGGAACTGGCTGGCGGTGGCTGCCACCACTTCCGGGTGGTGCACACGGTAGTGGAAGGTGGTCAGCAGTTGCTGGATATCTTGGGTGTACTGGAAGTCGAGGAAGGCCTTGGAAACCTCGCGGGTGCCTTTCTCGTCGACCACTTTGTCCACCAGGGCCACCGGGAACTCGGCCAGTACGCTGGCGGAGGGGACCACAACTTCATATTCGCCGGATTTGAATTCCTCGCCCTTGGCGATGTTCACGGCTTCCGACTCGAAGGTCAGCAGCACATCACCCTGGCCATTCTGGGCAAAGGCAACAGTCGCGGCGCGGCCGCCGGTGGGGAAGTTCTCGACGTTCTTCAGTACCTTGCCGACAAAGGCTTTGACCTGCTCTTCATCACCCTCGAATTTCTCCAGGGCATGCAGCCAGGCGCCCAGGTAGCTGTAGCGGGCGTTGCCGGAGGTCTTGGGGTTGGGGAAGACCAGCTTCACGTCGTCGCGGGCCAGGTCGTCCCAGCCGGTGATGTTTTTGGGGTTGCCTTTGCGTACCAGAAACACCGTGGTGCTGTAGTAGGGCGAGCTGTTGTTGGGGAACTGTTCGGCCCAGTCTTCGCGCACCAGGCCACGCTTGGCCAGGATGTCGACGTCGGTTACCTGGTTGAAGGTGACGATATCCACCTTCTTGCCCTGGATGATGTCCTGAGCCTGGCGCGATGAGCCGGCGAAGGACTGGTCGATTTTCAGCTCATGGCCGGTCTGCGCTTTCCAGTGGGCAACGAACTTGGGGTTGATCTCGGCAAACAGCTCGCGGGCGATATCGTAGGAGGCATTGAGAATTGGCTTGTTCTGGGCCAGGGCGGCAGCACTGCCAAGCAGGCTGGCGGCGACAGCACTGGCCAGGAGGAGTTTCTTCAGCATGGTGGTGTCCTTGTCTAGATCACAATGAGGTGACGGGGGTAAGCCGGAATCAAGCGGGATACTGCCTGGGTTTTTTATGCTTAAAAAGTAACTTTTAACGATAGATAAATTCTTTTTAGTTATTTGTCCGGCGTTATGTTCAGACCGCCCAGTTGCCGACGCACGGCTTGGGTCTGTTGCTGCAGCCAGTCCAGCAAGTCTTGCAGTTGACTGGTATCGGCCTGCTGCTGCCACTGTGCAAGGCTGTGTTCAATGCGCTGCAGACCGGGCGTGTCCAGATTGAGGTGGGTGGGCAGAATTTCCTCGCCCTGGCTCACCAGCAGGGCAAAGTGAATGACGTTCTCAAGTTCCCGGGTATTGCCCGGCCAGTAGTGGCCTTCCAGGCGCTGCTGCGCGGCTTCGCTGATCAGGGGCAGAGGCAGGTCCAGGCGCTGGGCATAGATGCCGAGAAAGTATTCGGCCAGGGGCAGAATATCGCCAATGCGCTCGCGCAGCGGCGGCAGTGCCAGGCGACCATCGCTCAGGTAGCGGTACAGGCGCTCGCTGAACTTGCCGGCTGCCACGGCCTGGGCCAGGTCGATGCTGGTTGCGGCCACCAGGCGCACCTGCGCCGGGCTGGGCTGGCTGGCACCAACCCGGGTGATTTCGCCGGTTTCCAGCGCGCTGAGCAGTTCCGCCTGCAGCGGCAGTGGCAAGTCGCCGATTTCATCCAGATACAGGGTGCCGTTGTTGGCCGAGCCCAACCAGCCGGCCCGGCTGCTGGCGCTGCCTGGATAGGCACCGGCGGCATAGCCGAACAGTTCGGCGCGGGCATGCTGGGGGCTCAGGCCGCTGCAGTTGAGGGCTACAAACAGGCCGCTGCGCTCGCTGAGCTTGTGGATATGGCGGGCCAGCAATTCCTTGCCGGTGCCGGTTTCACCTTCGATCAAGAGTGGCAATGGCTGCGGGGCAAGGTGTTCGACCTGATCGCGTAGCTGCCTGGAGCGTGGGTCAACAAATACCAGGGCCTTGGCGCGGATGCTCAGCGGGCTTTTTAGGAGCTGCCATCCATGGCGCCCCCCCTGCGGGCCGTCGCTGTGCGACGTTAAAAATGATTCCTGATCATTTTTTTCCGCATCGGGAAAGGTCAGCAGGGCTGGTCCGGCCAGCGGTGAGGGATACATGGTGTGGCTCCTTAGGCGCTGCGCCTGGCCTGCTGTTCGATACGGTTTTGCAGGCGATAGAGGTAGGCAAAGCCCTGTTCCCAGTGCTGGTGCCCAGACTTCACATTGATATGCCCGGCGCCACCCAGAATGGCCACGTCACTGCCCCAGTCCCTGGCCAGTTCGATGGCGCGTACGGCAGTGGCCGCGCTGTCATTGTCCGAACCCACCAGCTGGCTGGGGAAGGGTAGGGGCTGCTTGGGGATGGGGGCAAAGTTCTGCAGGGCCTGCGGGCACTGTGGGCGTTGCACATCGGCGGGCGCTACCAGCAGGGCGCCGCGTACGCGGCTCAGCAGCTCCGGCTTGGCTGTGACCGCCCAGTGGGCGACGGTGATGCAGCCCAGGCTATGGGCAATAAGAATGGTGGGGCGTGGATCGGCGGCGATGCTGCGCTCCAGTTCCGCCACCCAGTCTGCGCGTTTGGGCTGCAGCCAGTCACGTTGCTCGACCCGAGCGCTGCCCGGCAGTACACGCTGCCAATGACTCTGCCAGTGGTCTTCGGCAGAACCCTGCCAGCCAGGAACGATCAGATAACGGGTCGCTTGATTGCGCATGCTGTGCGCCTCCTGCATTTGACTATGGGGCCAGTGTAGGAGGTGCTTTTTGTTATTAAAAAGAATAAGAGATTATTTGCTTATTCCTTTTAATGTTTTTCATGGGCTGCGGTCCTGGGAGTCGCATATTCCTAAAAAGCATATAAATGTTCTTAAATAATATTTTTCAGAATATTTGAGCCCCCCTAGTATCCGCTCCACAGCCACCCCATGAGGGGCACCAGCCTCCGGTTCAGTGGCTTTTCAAGGAGCAATGATATGAGCGCAACCCTGCGAAACCTCGAAGGTCAGGACGAAGCGAGCATTCTGCGTGAAATCCAGGCGGCCCTGCAGGGGCTGAAGTTTGGTTCGGTGGAAATCACCGTGCACAACGGCCAGGTGGTGCAGATTGAGCGCAAGGAGAAATTCCGCCTGAACCCATCGAGCAGCAAGCCCAGCTAAACCCGATTACCCCATAAGCAGCAAAGCCCGACCGGACCACCGGAGGGCGTGAGATGAAAAGAGTCGAGCCCATGCACACACCAGCACACCCCTGCTGCGCGTCGCGAATGTGCAGCTGAGCAGACGACCCATTGAACGCCAATCCCTTTGTAGTCCCAGTAGGAGCTTTACCATGACCCTTCGCCGTTTCGCCCTGGCCGCTCTGGCCAGTGCCCTGATTGCCGGCCCTGCCGCTGCCCAGACCCTGCTCAACGTGTCCTATGACCCGACCCGTGAGCTGTACACCGATTTCAACGCGGCCTTCAACAAGCACTGGCAAGCCCAGGGCAACGAAGCCGTAACCATCCAGCAGTCCCATGGTGGCTCGGGCAAGCAGGCCCGTGCGGTGATCGACGGCCTGCGTGCCGACGTGGTGACCCTGGCCCTGGCCGGCGATATCGACGAGCTGTACAAACTCGGAAAACTCATCCCGGAAAACTGGCAGGAGCGCCTGCCGGATGCCAGCACCCCCTACACCTCGACCATCGTGTTCCTGGTGCGCAAGGGCAACCCTGAAGGCATCAAGGACTGGGACGATCTGGTCAAGCCCGGCGTTGAGGTGATTACCCCCAACCCGAAGACCTCCGGCGGTGCGCGCTGGAACCTGTTGGCCGCTTGGGCCTTTGCCCAGCAGAAGTACGGCAGCGAAGAGAAGGCCAAGGAGTTTGTCGCCAAGCTGTACAAGAACGTGCCGGTACTGGACACCGGTGCCCGCGGCTCGGCCATCACCTTCGTCAACAACGGCATCGGCGACGTGCTGCTGGCCTGGGAAAACGAAGCCTTCCTGGCGCTGAAGGAAGAGGGTGGTGACAATTTCGAGATCGTTGCGCCGTCGCTGTCGATCCTCGCCGAACCGCCGGTGACCGTGGTGGATGCCAACGTCGACCGTAAAGGCACCCGCAAGGTGGCCGAAGCCTACCTCAACTACCTGTACAGCGACGAAGGTCAGCGCCTGGCGGCCAAGCACTTCTACCACCCGCGTAACCAGGAGATCGCCAAGGACTTCAGCCAACAGTTCTCTAATCTGAAGCTGGTGACCATCGACGGTGATTTCGGTGGCTGGAAAACCGCACAGCCGAAGTTCTTCGATGACGGCGGCATCTTCGATCAGATCTACCAGGTTCAGTAAGAACAGCCATAAGCGACAAGCCCCAAGCTGCAAGCGGGCTTGTCGCGGATGGCTCCACTTGTCGCTTGCAGCCTAAAGCTTGCCGCTGAGGTTCTATGTCTCGTCGTACTTCCCCCGTCATACCCGGCTTCGGGCTGACGCTGGGTTACACCCTGGTGTACCTCAGCCTGTTGGTGCTGATTCCCCTGGGTGCCATGTTCGTGCATGCCGCCCAGCTTACCTGGGAACAGTTCTGGACCATTATTTCCTCGCCACGGGTGCTGGCCGCCCTGAAGCTGAGTTTCGGTACCGCCTTTCTCGCGGCCGTGATCAACGGCGTGATTGGTACCCTGCTGGCCTGGGTGCTGGTGCGCTACACCTTCCCCGGGCGCAAGGTGATCGAGGCGATGATCGACCTGCCTTTTGCCCTGCCCACGGCCGTGGCCGGTATCGCCCTGACCGCGCTCTATGCGCCCAATGGCCTGGTCGGTCAGTTTGCTGCCAGCCTGGGTTTCAAGATCGCCTACACCCCGCTGGGCATCACCCTGGCGCTGACCTTTGTCACCTTGCCTTTTGTGGTGCGCACCATTCAGCCGGTGCTGGCCGATATCCCCCGCGAGGTCGAGGAAGCCGCCGCCTGCCTGGGGGCCAAACCGCTGCAGGTGGCTCGCCATGTGCTGCTGCCGGCGCTGCTGCCGGCCTGGTTGACCGGTTTCGCCCTGGCCTTTGCCCGGGGTGTCGGTGAGTACGGTTCGGTGATCTTTATCGCCGGCAATATGCCGATGAAGACCGAAATCCTGCCGCTGCTGATCATGGTGCAACTGGATCAGTACAACTATGCCGGGGCGACTGCCATCGGCGTGCTGATGCTGGTGGTGTCGTTCATTTTGCTGCTGCTGATCAATTTGCTGCAGCGCCGCATCAGCCGTTCATAAGGAGCCGGGTATGTCATCCACAACCTTGACGGCCAGTGCCGTCAACAACGCCGCCCGTCGCGGCAGTGCCCTGGGCCGCCGCCTGCTGGTGATCAGCGCCTGGCTGGTGTTTCTGCTGTTTCTCGTCCTGCCTTTGTTCGTGGTGGTGACCGAGGCTCTCAAACAGGGCGTTGGGGTGTTCTTCACCTCAATCTTCGAGCCCGATGCCATCAGTGCGCTAAAGCTGACTTTGCTGGCGGTGGGCATCTCGGTGCCGCTTAACCTGGTATTCGGCGTGGCCGCCGCCTGGTGCGTAAGCAAGTACGAGTTTCGCGGCAAGAGCCTGCTGGTAACCCTGATCGACCTGCCGTTCTCGGTGTCGCCGGTGATCGCCGGTCTGATCTACGTGCTGCTGTTCGGCGCCCAGGGCTTCTTCGGCCCCTGGCTGCGTGAGCACGATATCCAGATCATCTTCGCCCTGCCGGGGATCGTTCTGGCGACCATCTTTGTCACCGTGCCCTTTGTCGCCCGCGAGCTGATCCCGCTGATGCAGGAGCAGGGCACCCAGGAAGAGGAGGCCGCGCGCCTGCTAGGTGCCAATGGCTGGCAGATGTTCTGGCATGTGACCCTGCCCAATATCAAATGGGGCCTGATCTATGGCGTGGTCCTCTGTACGGCGCGGGCCATGGGCGAGTTCGGCGCGGTGTCGGTGGTGTCCGGGCATATCCGTGGTTACACCAACACTTTGCCGCTGCATGTGGAGATTCTCTACAACGAATACAATCACGTCGCCGCTTTTAGTGTTGCCAGTCTGCTGCTGCTGATGGCCCTGTTTATCCTGCTGCTCAAGCAGTGGAGCGAATCCCGTATCAACCGCCTGAAAGCCAGTGCTGGCGAGGAATAAGTCATGTCGATTGCAATCACCAATGTCAGCAAGAACTTCAATGCGTTCAAGGCGCTTAATGACATCAACCTGAATATCCAGAGCGGCGAGCTGGTGGCCCTGCTGGGCCCGTCCGGCTGCGGCAAGACCACCTTGCTGCGCATCATTGCCGGCCTGGAAACCCCGGACAGCGGCAATATAGAGTTCCATGGCGAAGACGTGTCCAACCACGATGTGCGTGATCGCAATGTGGGCTTCGTGTTCCAGCACTATGCGTTGTTCCGCCATATGACGGTATTCGACAACGTCGCCTTCGGCCTGCGCATGAAGCCCAAAGCGCAGCGTCCGAGTGAAGCAGAGATCAAGCGCAAGGTGCATGAGCTGCTCGATCTGGTGCAGCTCGATTGGTTGGGTGACCGCTACCCCGAGCAGCTCTCCGGCGGCCAGCGCCAGCGCATTGCTCTGGCCCGCGCCCTGGCGGTGGAGCCACGGGTGTTGCTGCTGGATGAACCCTTCGGCGCCCTCGATGCCAAGGTGCGCAAGGAGCTGCGCCGCTGGCTGGCGCGCCTGCATGAGGACGTCAACCTGACCAGCGTGTTCGTCACCCACGACCAGGAAGAAGCCATGGAAGTGGCCGACCGCATCGTGGTGATGAACAAGGGCGTGATCGAGCAGATCGGCTCACCGGCCGAGGTGTACGAAAACCCGGCCAGCGATTTCGTCTACCACTTCCTGGGGGATGCCAATCGTCTGTATGTGGGCGATGAGGGCCATCACGTGCTGTTCCGTCCGCACGAAATCCATCTGTCGCGCCAGGCCGAGGAAGGCCATCAGGCCGGCGAGGTACGCGATATCCGTCCCCTCGGCGCTATTACCCGGGTAACCTTGAAGGTGCCGGGGCAGAGTGAGCCAATCGAGGCGGAAGTGGCCAAGGACCATATTAGCCTGGCCAATCTGGTGCGGGGCGAAACCCTGTATTTCCGTCCGAAGCACCAGGGCTTTCTCTGACTCCGGTCGCGCCCCGGACCATCTCGGCCCGGGGCGGCTGCATTACTGCGCGCTGACGCGGATCAGCAGGCCCAGACTGCCGTTGTCGAGAAAGGTCAGCTCGTTATTCTTCAGGCGGATGCTTTGCTTGATGCGTTCGCTGTCGCTGAGTACGCCGGCTTCGAACTGGTTGACCCAGATATCGCTGTCCAGTTCGATAAAGCGGCCCTGCCTGAGGCTGATGGTGCCTTGTACCGGGTAGTGCCCGAAGCTCTCGCTGCCACTATTGATGGCGATGCGGCTGGGCGCTGCGTCACCGACGCTCTGAGTCCAGGCCTGGTGCAGCAGCACCTGATAGCCGTTGCCGGGGCTGAGTTTGGCGGCTTCGCTGTTGAGCGCGGTGCTGCGGCTATTGCTGCTGTCTACTGTCAGGGCATTTTGCGCCCAGTTGTCCGGTGGCAGTTGCCCGGCGGAAATCAGCTCGCCGGACTGGCGAAAGACAATGGCCTCGACCTGATACAGGCGCTCGGCCAGGGCCGAGGTGCTGCACAGCAGCGTCAGCAGAACGATGGGGTAGAACAGTGGGTGGCGGCGTGGGCGCATGGGTCAGTCCTTTAGCTTGAGGGAGTCAGGCGCTCGAACAGCGCTTCCAGGGTGTTGAATCGCTCTTCCGGGCGCTCCATGGGCACCTGGAATTTGAACAGGGTGGCACCTTCGAACTTGTAGCGGTTCGGCGCGCTTTGGATCAGCTTGATCAGGGTCAGGGGATCGACGCAGGTGTCGGCGGCGAACTCGATACGTCCACCCTGTGGCCCGGCGTCGACCTTCTTGATGCCGAGCTTTTCCGCCTGCAATTTCAGCAGGGTCAGGCGTACCAGGTGCTTGGTCGGCTCGGGCAGCAGGCCGAAGCGGTCGATCATCTCCACCTGCAGCTCCTTCAGGCCTTCCTCGTCGGTGGCGTTGGCGATGCGTTTGTAGAGAATTAGGCGCGCATGCACATCCGGCAGATAATCCTCGGGGATCAGCGCCGGCACGCGCAGGTTGATCTCCGGGCCACCGCCCAGGGGTTGGTCCAGATTGGGCTGCTCGCCTTTCTGGATGGCCTTCACGGCCCGTTCCAGCATTTCCATGTAGAGGGTGAAGCCGACCGCCTGGATCTGTCCGCTCTGGCCGTCGCCGAGCAGTTCGCCGGCACCGCGGATCTCCAGGTCGTGGGTGGCCAGCACGAAGCCGGCGCCCAGATCCTGGGCGCCGGCGATGGCTTCCAGGCGGCGCTGGGCGTCTTCGGTCATCTGTTTGCGGGGCGGTGTGAGCAGGTAGGCATAGGCCTGGTGGTGGCTGCGCCCCACGCGGCCGCGCAGCTGGTGCAGCTGGGCCAGGCCGAACTTGTCGGCGCGCTCGATGATGATGGTGTTGGCACTGGGCACGTCGATGCCGGTTTCGATAATGGTGGAGGCCACCAGCACGTTGAAGCGCTTGTGGTAGAAGTCGCCCATCACCTGTTCCAGCTCGCGCTCGCGCATCTGCCCGTGGCCGATGCCAATGCGCGCTTCCGGTACCAGTTCGGCCAGGTCGCTGGCGCATTTTTCGATGGTTTTCACATCGTTGTGCAGGTAATACACCTGGCCGCCGCGCAGTAGCTCGCGCAGCAGGGCCTCCTTGATGGTCGGGTTGTTCTGCTCCATGACGAAGGTGCGCACCGACAGGCGACGCGCCGGCGGGGTGGCGATGATCGACAGGTCGCGCATGCCGGCCACGGCCATGTTCAGGGTGCGCGGAATCGGCGTGGCGGTGAGGGTGAGGATATCCACCTCGCTGCGCAGGGCCTTGAGCTGTTCCTTCTGGCGCACACCGAAACGGTGTTCTTCGTCGATGATCACCAGGCCCAGGTTGTGGAACTTCACATCGTCCTGCAGCAGCTTGTGGGTGCCGATCACGATGTCCACCTTGCCCTCGCTCAGCTGCTGCATGGCCTCGCTGACTTCGCGGGCCGACTTGAAGCGGCTCATCACCTCGACCCGTACTGGCCAGTCGGCGAAGCGGTCGCGGAAGCTGTTGTAGTGTTGCTGGGCGAGCAGGGTGGTGGGCACCAGTACGGCCACCTGACGGCCGCTGTGCACGGCGATAAAGGCCGCGCGCATGGCCACCTCGGTCTTGCCGAAGCCGACGTCGCCGCAGACCAGGCGGTCCATGGGTTTGGCTGCGAGCATGTCGGCGCGTACCGCGTCGATGGCGGCCTGCTGGTCCGGGGTTTCCTCGAAGGGGAAGCCGGCGCTGAAGGTGGCGTAGTCGGCGCTCGGGTCGGCGAAGGCATAGCCTTCCCGGGCGGCGCGGCGGGCGTAGATATCCAGCAGTTCGGCGGCCACGTCGCGCACCTGCTCGGCGGCCTTGCGCTTGGCCTTTTGCCAGGTCTCCGAACCCAGGCGGTGCAGCGGCGCCAGGGCATCGTCGCTGCCGGTGTAGCGGGCGATCAGGTGCAGGCTGGCCACCGGCACATACAGCTTGGCTTCCTCGGCATACATCAGGGCGAGGAACTCGGCGGCCTGGCCGTCGAACTCCATGGTCACCAGGCCCAGGTAGCGGCCCACGCCGTGGTCGATATGCACCACCGGCGCACCTTCGCGCAGCTCGGTGAGGTTCTTGATCACATTGTCGCCGCCGTCGCGGGCCTTTTCCCGGCGCCGGCGCTGCATCACCCGCTGACCGAACAGCGGGCTTTCCGCCACCAGGGCCAGGTCGTCCAGCAGCAGGCCCTGATCCAGCGGGGCGATGCATATCCCCAAGCGTTCATGGCTGTCGACAAAGGCCGGCCAGCTGTCGAATTCCCGCGGCTTGAGCTTGAGGCGTGCCAGCAGTTCCAGCAGCACTTCGCGCCTGCCGGCCGATTCGGCGCAGAACAGTACCCGGGCCGGATGCTCCTCGATAAAGCGCCGCAGGGCCGCCAGGGGCTCGCTGGCCTTGGCCTGGATCGCCAGGTCCGGCAGGGGCTGGGCATTGAAGCGGGTGCGGCCGACGCCTTCTTCTATATCGTCCTGGCTGACCACCAGCCGTGGCCAGTCTTTCAGTCGAGCGAAGCAGTCTTCCACCGGCAGGAAGATATCGGCCGGCGGCAGCAATGGGCGCTCAGGGTCGACCTTGCGTTCTTCATAGCGGCTGCGGGCGTCGGCCCAGAAGTGTTCGGCGGCCTTTTCGATGCCGGGCAGGGAGAACACCTGGGTGTTGCTCGGCAGGTAGTCGAACAGGCTGGCGCTTTCCTCGAAGAACAGCGGCAGGTAGTACTCGATGCCGGCCGGGGTGATGCCGGTGGACAGGTCCTGGTAGATCGGGCAGCGGCGGAAATCCACGTCGAAGCGTTCACGAAAGCGCCCGCGAAAATCGGTGACGGCCTTCTTCTCCAGGGGGAACTCCCTGGCCGGCAACAGCTTGATCGACTCGACCTTGTCCACCGAACGCTGAGTTTCGGGGTCGAAGGTGCGCAGGGTTTCGATTTCGTCGTCGAACAGGTCGATACGATAGGGTGTGGCGCTGCCCATGGGGAACAGGTCGATCAGCGCGCCGCGCACGGCGAATTCGCCATGCTCGTATACCGTATCCACACAGCGATAGCCGGCGGCTTCCAGTTTTTCGCGCATCTGCGCCACGTCCAGGCGTTGGCCCACCTGCAGAACCAGGCTGCTGCCGAGCAGAAAACGCTTGGGTGCCAGGCGGTGCAGGGCGGTGGTGATGGGAACTACCAGAATGCCGTGCTGCAGATCGGGCAGGCGATAGAGGGTGGCGATGCGCTGGGAGATGATGTCCTGATGCGGCGAGAACAGGTCGTAGGGCAGGGTTTCCCAGTCGGGGAAATGCAGCACCGGCAGGCGCGGGGCGAAGAAGCTCAACTCTTCCTGCAGGCGTTCGGCGCTCTGGCTGTCGGCAGTCAGCAGCAGGGTAAAGCCTTTGGCGGTGCTGGCGGCTTCGGCAATAGCCAGGCTCAACGCGGCTCCGGGGAGGTTGCCCCAATGCTGTTTGCCGGCGGTGCTCGGCAGGGGCGGCAGACGCAGTACGGACACGGGCAGCTCACGGTCAGGACACAGGGTCGCCGATTGTAGCGGGCGTGGTGTCCGGTGTCAGTGTCGACAGCTGTGCATTGCTCAGGCGCGCATGCGCCGTCATAATGTAGCCCCTTTTTTCAGCCCCTACATGTGGAAGGTACTGCCCGTGACCCAGAAGCCCGACCAGTGTCTCGGTGAGTGGATCGATCGAGAAGCCCTTGCGGAAGCGATGATTCCGATGATTGGCCAGCTCTACCGTAACAACAACGTGGTCACCTCGATCTACGGCCGTGGTCTGATCAACCGTTCGGTGATCGATATTCTCAAGGCCCACCGTTTCGCCCGTCACCGCCTGGCTGACGATGTGGAACTGTCGGTGCACGACACCTTCCCCATCCTCAAAACCATGAGCGAGCTCAAGCTGGGCGCTGCCTCGGTGGATCTGGGCAAGATGGCCGGCAAGTTCAAGGCCGAAGGCAATGGCCGAAGCCTGGAGCAGTTCGTCAAGGACGAGCTGGCCGAAGTGGCTGGCAAGCAGAATGGCGAAGCCCGTGAAGGCACTGACGTGGTGCTCTACGGTTTCGGCCGCATCGGCCGCCTGCTGGCGCGCATCCTGATCGAGAAGACCGGTGGTGGTGACGGCCTGCGTCTGCGCGCCATCGTTGTGCGCAAGGGCGCCAGCAATGACCTGGTCAAGCGTGCCAGCCTGCTGCGTCGCGACTCGGTGCATGGCAAGTTCAACGGCACCATCACCATCGATGAGGAAAACAACACCCTCACCGCCAATGGCAACCTGATCCAGGTGATCTACGCCAAGTCGCCGGCCGAGGTGGACTACACCCAGTACGGCATCAAGAACGCCCTGCTGGTGGACAACACCGGCGTATGGCGCGATGCCGAGGGCCTGGGTCAGCACCTGGCCTGCCCGGGTGTCGATCGCGTGGTGCTGACTGCGCCGGGCAAGGGCGCGTTGAAGAACATCGTGCATGGCATCAACCATGGCGAGATCAGCCCGGAAGACAAGATCATCTCCGCCGCTTCCTGCACCACCAACGCCATCGTGCCGGTGCTGAAAGCTGTGAATGATCAGTACGGCATCGTCAACGGTCACGTCGAGACTGTTCACTCCTACACCAACGACCAGAACCTGATCGACAACTTCCACAAGGGCAGTCGTCGTGGTCGTAGCGCCGCGCTGAACATGGTTATCACCGAAACCGGTGCCGCCACTGCCGCCGCCAAGGCGCTGCCGGTACTCAAGGGCAAGCTGACTGGTAACGCCATTCGTGTGCCGACGCCGAACGTGTCCATGGCCATCCTCAACCTGAACCTGGAGAAGGCCACCACCCGCGAAGAGATCAACGAGTACCTGCGCCAGATGGCCATGCACTCGGACCTGCAGAAGCAGATCGATTTCGTCAGCTCCCAGGAAGTGGTGTCCACCGACTTCGTCGGCTCGCGCCATGCTGGTGTGGTCGATGCCGAAGCCACAATCTGCAACGACAATCGCGTCGTGCTCTATGTGTGGTACGACAACGAGTTCGGTTACAGCTGCCAGGTGGTGCGCGTGATGGAAGACATGGCCGGGGTCAACCCGCCAGCCTTCCCGCGCTAAGCGCAAGGCCATGAAAAACGGGAGCCAATGGCTCCCGTTTTTTTATGGCCTGCCAATCCCTGGCGGCCACCCTGCGGGCCGTCGCTATACGACGTTAAAAATGGCTCCCGGCCATTTTTTATGGATTCAGCTTTTATTCGCGGCTGGCCAGCAGGTTGTCACGCAGCTTGTCCGAGAGCCCCTTGGGGGCCAGCCAGATGCCCAGATAGGCCTTGGCCAGTTGCGCGTCATCGCTATGGAAGAGTGCCTGACCATTGCGCTCAAGGCTCAGGCCGCTGCCTGGCTGGTAGTTCAGGGCATAGCGGTCGCCGCTGCGAATATCGGCAAAGTGCCGATGCAGGGCATCGATCTGCGGGCGCAGGCGCGCCAGGGTCTGGCTATCGTTCTGACGCTCCAGGGTGACCCAGGCGGCCTTGATCACGTCTTCGCGCTTGATGTTGCGAAAATAATACAGTTCCAGGCGCTGACTCAGTTTGTCGTTGAAGGCCTGGTCCGGGCTGATGCTGGGGGCGGCGTAGAAGGCGGCGGCATAGACGTCGGCCCAGAGGTAGGTCAGGACGTCCTGATTCTTGAGTACCAGCTGGCTCTGTTCGAGTTGCACCTGGGGTGTGAAGTTGGCTTCGCGCAGGCGTTCATTGGCCTGGGCGGGTAGGGCGATGCCAATGATCAGTAGCAGTGTGAATTTCAGGGCAATTCGCATGGGCTTGTACCAAAGTTGTACAGACTTTATGTATTTCACCGTTTTGTTGCCGTGAGTCAACGTTCTATCTGTTGCGCGCTGTTACCGAAATGTCAAAAAAAGCAAGCGCTTGGGTGGCCAGGGGCGGGGGGGCTCTCTATAATCAAGCGGATTTTTTACCCAGGTTAGGCATCATCATCCAGGCCAATAATTTCTGGCTCTGGATGGGGCGCTAATGCGCTTGATTGTCCTGGCTATCCTATAAAAAGTTTTATAAATCAGTGGTTAGGCAAACCTATGATCAAACTAAAGCATGGGCTTGATTTGCCCATAACGGGTGCTCCGGCACAGCGTATCGAGGCCGCCAGGCCCGTGCGCAGTGTCGCTGTCATCGGCTTCGACTATCACGGGATGAAGCCGACGATGGAAGTGCAGGTCGGTGATCGGGTCAAGCTCGGTCAACTGTTGTTCACCGACAAGAAAACCCCGGGCGTGCGCTACACCGCGCCGGGTGCCGGTGTCGTCAGTGCCATCCATCGTGGCGAAAAGCGTGTGCTGCAGTCGCTGGTGATCGACCTGGAAGGTGATGAGCAGGAGACCTTCGCTCAATACCCGGTCGAGCAGCTGGAGTCGCTTAGCGATGCCCAGGTCCGCGACAACCTGCAGAACTCGGGTCTGTGGACAGCCCTGCGCACCCGTCCGTTCAGCAAGGTGCCGGCGCTCGATGCCGTGCCCAGTTCGATCTTCGTCACTGCCATCGACACGCACCCGCTGGCCGCCGATCCGGCCGTGGTGATTGCCGAACACGCCGCTGACTTTGAAAACGGCCTGAAAGTGCTGGGTAACCTGGCCAAGGTCTTTCTGTGCAAGGCCGACAGCGTCAACCTGCCTGGCGAGAAGCTGGCCAAGGTGCAGAGCGAGGCCTTCAGCGGCCCGCACCCGGCGGGTCTGCCGGGTACCCATATCCACTTCCTCGACCCGGTCAGCGTCAGCAAGAGCGTCTGGCAGATCGGCTATCAGGACGTGATCGCCGTGGGCAAGCTGTTCACCAGCGGCCAACTGTTCGTTGAGCGCGTAGTGGCCCTGGCCGGTCCGGTTGTCGAGAAGCCGCGTCTGGTGCGTACCCGTGTGGGTGCCAACCTGCAGGAGCTGACCGCTGGCGAGCTGCAGCCCGGGTTCAATCGGGTGATCTCCGGTTCGGTCTTCGGTGGCCGTACGGCCCAGGGCGCTTTCGCCTACCTGGGTCGTTACCACAATCAGGTGTCCTGCCTGGCCGAGGGCAACGACCGCGAAATGATGCACTACCTGCGTGCCGGGGTTAACAAGCACTCGGTGCTGAACGTTTTTGTGTCGAAGCTGACCAGTGCCAAGCTGTTCAACTTCACCACCACCACCAATGGCAGCCCCCGCGCCATGGTGCCGGTGGGCAACTACGAAGCCGTGATGCCACTGGACATCCTGCCGACCCAGCTGCTGCGCTCGCTGATCGTCGCCGATACCGAGATGGCCCAGAAGCTGGGTTGCCTGGAACTCGACGAAGAAGACCTGGCGCTGTGCACCTATGTCTGTGCCGGCAAGTATGAATACGGCCCGATCCTGCGGGATAACCTCACCCGCATTGAGAAGGAGGGTTAACCCATGGGCGTCCGTGCATTCCTCGACAAGATCGAGCACAACTTTGAAAAAGGCGGCAAGTACGAGAAGTGGTACGCCCTGTATGAGGCGATCGACACCTTCTTCTATCGCCCCGGCAGCGTGACCAAGACCACCGCCCACGTGCGTGACGGCATCGACCTCAAGCGCATGATGATCACCGTGTGGCTGTGCACCTTCCCGGCCATGTTCTTCGGCATGTGGAACACCGGCTACCAGGCCAACCTGATCTTCGCCAACAGCCCTGAGCTGCTGGCCGCTCAGGAAGGCTGGCGCTTCGCCCTGATCGGCTCGTTGGCCGGTTTCGACCCGAACAGCCTGTGGGATAACTTTATCCAGGGCGCGGCCTACTTCCTGCCTGTCTACGCGGTGACCTTCATCGTCGGCGGCTTCTGGGAAGTGCTGTTCGCTTCGATCCGCAAGCATGAGGTCAACGAAGGCTTCTTCGTTACCTCCGTGCTGTTCGCCCTGATTCTGCCGCCGAGCATTCCGCTGTGGCAGGTCGCCCTGGGCATCAGCTTCGGCGTGGTGATCGGCAAGGAAGTGTTCGGTGGTACCGGCAAGAACTTCCTCAACCCGGCACTGACCGGCCGTGCCTTCCTGTTCTTCGCCTACCCGGCGCAGATGTCGGGCGATGCGGTATGGACTGCGGTGGACGGCTTTGCCGGCGCCACTTCGCTGAGCCTGGCGGCTTCCGGCGGCATCGAGAACGTGATCAACAACGGCATCACCTGGATGGACGCCTTCGTCGGCACCATTCACGGCTCGCTCGGCGAGACCAGCACCCTGGCGATTGCCATCGGCGGTCTGGTCCTGCTGATCACCAAGATCGCCTCCTGGCGCATCGTCGCCGGCGTGATGCTGGGCATGATCGGTCTGAGCCTGCTGCTCAACCTGATCGGTTCCACCACCAACCCGATGTTCGCCATGCCCTGGTACTGGCATCTGGTAGTGGGCGGCTTTGCCTTCGGCATGTTCTTCATGGCCACCGACCCGGTGTCGGCGTCGATGACCAACACCGGCAAGTGGATCTTTGGTGCTCTGATCGGTGTGATGGTGGTGCTGATCCGTGTGGTCAACCCAGCCTTCCCCGAGGGCATGATGCTGGCGATTCTGTTCGCCAACCTGTTTGCACCGCTGATCGACCACTTCGTCGTTCAAGCCAATATCAAGCGGAGGCTGGCACGCAATGTCTAGTCAAAAAGAATCCACCGTCCGCACGCTGACGGTGGCCGTGCTGGTGTGTCTGGTGTGCTCGGTGTTCGTCGCCGGCGCCGCCATCGCCCTGAAGCCGACTCAGGTTGAAAACCGCCTGCTGGACAAGCAGCGCAGCATCCTGGCCATTGCCGGCCTGGGTGAGGCGGGCATGTCCGGTGCCAAGGTCAAGGAGCTGTTCGACAGCACCATCACCGCCAAGCTGGTGGATCTGGAGAGTGGCAAGTTCTCCGATGCCTTCGACCCCATCACCTTCGACCCACTCAAGGCAGCCAAGGATCCGAAGACCTCCAGCGCGCTCAAGGGCAGTGAGGATATCGCCGGTATCAAGCGCCAGGAGCGTTACACCACCGTTTACATGGTGGAAAAGGACGGTGAAGTCGAAACCCTGATCCTGCCGGTTCGCGGCTACGGCCTGTGGTCGACCCTGCACGGCTTTATCGCCGTCAAGGGCGACCTCAATACCGTGGTTGGCATGGGCTTCTACCAGCACGGCGAGACTCCTGGTCTCGGCGGCGAGGTGGACAACCCGAAATGGAAGGGCCAGTGGCCGGGCAAGACCCTGTTCGACGACAACGACAAGTTGGCCGTACAGGTGGTCAAGGGCGGCGTAGATCCGCAAAGCCCGAACGCTACCCACCAGGTCGATGGCCTGGCCGGCGCCACTCTGACCAGTGTCGGTGTGGACAACCTGCTGAAGTTCTGGCTCGGCCAGAACGGCTTCGGTCCGTTTATCGCTAACCTGCGTGCAGGGGAGGCTTGATCATGTCGCAGCCGACTATTAAAGAAGTCCTGCTCAACCCGGTCTTCAACAACAACCCCATCGGCCTGCAGATCCTCGGGATCTGCTCGGCCCTGGCGGTGACCTCGAACCTGCAGACCGCGCTGGTGATGTCCGCTGCGCTGACGCTGGTTTGCGGTTTCTCCAACCTGTTCATCTCGATGATCCGCAGCCAGATCCCCAGCTCGATCCGCATGATCGTGCAGATGGTGATCATCGCCTCGCTGGTGATCGTGGTCGATCAGGTGCTCAAGGCCTACGCCTACTCGCTGTCCAAGCAGCTGTCGGTGTTCGTCGGCCTGATCATCACCAACTGCATCGTCATGGGCCGGGCCGAGGCCTTCGCCATGCAGAACCCGCC
>OGCL01001591.1_pt1 | contig 18573 bp, 37 predicted proteins | sample 1570041 | NCBI WGS metagenome assembly OGCL01 (sample SAMN06266162, study PRJEB24511) | hot springs metagenome | isolation source: Hot spring water | place: South Africa: Limpopo | collected 2015-06-22
CGGCCGCCCGGCTGGCGCCTGCGCCTGGTGGGAGAGGGCCCGCTGCGGGCCACGCTCGAGGCTCAGGCACGGGCGCTCGGCATCGCAGCCAGCGTCGAGTTGCCGGGGCAGAGCGAGCGGGTCGAGGAAGACCTGGCCGGGGCCGATCTCGGCGTACTGCCCTCACGTTTCGAGGGCCTGAGCAATACCCTGCTGGAGGGCATGGCCGCGGGCCTGCCGATGCTGGCCAGCCGATTGCCAGGATGATCGTGGGGTTGGGCAATCCGGGCCCGGAGTATGCCCGGCACCGCCACAATGTTGGCTTCCAGGTGGTGGATCTGTTCGCTCAGCGCCATGGGCTGAGTTTCGACAAAGTCCAGAAACGGGCACGTGTGGCGCTGGGGCCGGTCACCCTGGCCGCCGGCTGGAGCGGTCGCGTGTTGCTGGTCAAGCCGCTGACCTTCATGAACGCCAGCGGCGAGGCGGTGGCGGATCGCCCCGTGACGGAGAAGGATATCTTCCACACGATCTACAAGTCGCTGGGGATCGATGCTCACAAGGAAAACATGAGCCCCATCGGCCGCCCGATCAAGATTGTCGATGGCGGCGCGCCGGTACCACATCAACACGCCGCTGAGGCTGGCAGCGTGGATCGCCCAGATGGGGCACGAGTCAGCCTCGCTGAGCCGGTTGGTCGAAAACATGAACTACTCGGCCGCCGGGCTTGCCAAGACGTGGCCGTCTCGCTTCGCAGAACGTGGGCCGGACGGTAAACCAGACCCCAACAAACCGAACGAGCTAGCCCGGCAACTGCACCGCCGGCCAGAGGAAATCGCCAACACCGTCTACGCCAACCGGATGGGCAACGGGTCATCGTCATCCGGTGACGGCTGGACGTATCGGGGCCACGGGCCGTTCCAGTTGACCGGCCGAGAGAATCACCTTGCCTTCTGGACATCCCTAGGACACCCGCTAGGCCCGCCGGAAGCCCTTTTGATGCCGCCAGTGGGTGCGATGTCGGCCGGGTGGTTCTGGCATTCCCGCGGGCTCAACGAACTGGCGGACAACGAGGAGTTTGAGGCTATCACCCGGCGCATCAACGGCGGCCTGATCGGCCTATCCGACAGGCTCGCCAGATACGAGCGCGCCAAGCGAGTCTTCAAGGCATGAGCACCGAAATCGACCCCGTCCAGTTGGGCCGCCTGATGGCCCAGATCGAGCACCTGTCCGAGGCTCTGGAGGAGCACCGACGGGCAAGCGAACGGCAGGCCGGAGAGTTGAAGGCCATGATACAGGAACAGGCACAGGTCATCAGGTCGCAGCAGGAATCGATTTCCGCGCTGCAGCAGATCGCCAATAGGGGGTACGGGGCGCTGTACGTCCTGCTCTCCATCGGGGCGGCGGCAGGGGTTGTTGTTTCGTGGATCATCTCGATGTGGAAAAGCGTATGAAAGCCGAGAACGTCGTTTCGTATCTCATCGATGTGTCCGTCGTCGGCACGTGGATTTCGGTCAACGTCATGCTGTTCAGCGGCGCGCTCATTCTGGACGAATCTGTCCGCGATCTGGCAATGCGCGCCTTCGGTACGCTGGATGCGGCGCTCGTTTTCGTGCTAGCCTATCACCGTGGCTCGTCTTCTGGATCGCGCCGCAAGACCGAGATCGAAGCTGAACGGATGCGCCTCGAACATGATTCCGCTGCTGGCAAGTAGTGCGATGACCAAAGGTCTGGCAATCGCCGCCGGCGCGGCGATCGTCGGGCTGTCAATCTCCACCTACGTCTACAAGACGCGGTACGAATTCGCGGTACAGGCGCTGGCGGTCAAGGAACTCGTCATCGAGCGGATCAAGGCCGAACTGGCGCGCGCAACGCAACGCGCCGCCGAAGCCGAGGAGCGCGTCGCCATCGAAACGGCGCGACTCGTTTCCGAACACAAGGCAAAGGTCAAAGACATCGAAAGGAGAGCCAGTGAACGCGAACGCAAACTTCGGGCAGACCTTCAGGACCGCATTGCGGCGTTGCGCTCTTGCCCTGTCCCTCGTGACGTTGTCGTCGTGCTCAACGAGCCCGCTGACGGTGGAAGCCAGACAGGGGATGGTTCTGCCGCCCCTGCCGCCGGAACTGGCAGCGCCGCCACGCCCTACCCCGGAGCTGAAGCCGGGCCTAGCTGCGCCGATCTCGCCGTCTGGGCAGGACAGCTCCGAGACGCAAAAGAAGCCAACGACCGACAGATAATCGACTTGCAGCAGTTCTACAACTCAGTGCGCGAGCAGAACAACCGACTCTTCAAGTGAGGACCACATGGAAAAGGAAGACCGCCCACGTGGGCTATCCAAAGAGGACGTCCGACGCCTCATCGAGGAGCAGTACAAGCAGGAAAGAACAGAGAAGCAAAAGGGCAAACGCGGCCTGATTCTGGACGCGATGAACAAACTGCGCCGAGGCGAGAGGGTGAACAAGGGCAACACCCACCGCCGCCTCGACGAAGCCATCGACGCCATCGAGAACTGAATGGACAGCCGGTCGGTCGATTCCACGTTGTTAGATGCAGCCGCTACGGTTGAGGCTCTATTGCGCCGCCTCAAGGTTGCGCTGCACAACAACAACGTGGCGGCCGCACGTTACATCACATTGGAGATCGTCAGAAAGGGAGCCGACATTCACCAGCGCCTGCACGGCCGGAGGTAGCAATGAAAGCACTGCTCGTCGCGTTACTACTGTTCATCACTCCCGCAGCTACGGCACACGTGGAGACCCTCAAGAACGGCAGTCGCGTCGGTTATGTCAGCGGGAATCTGGCCATGCTGGTGGACTTCGGCACCACCAAGTGCTGGAGCAAGGGCGGCGTCGTCTACTGCGGAGCGGATACAGAGTACTCCGGCGGCATCTCCGGCATCGTTGCGGTGACCATCTTGGAGTGCTCGAACGGGCACGGTATGGTCTGGATCCTCGACAAGGAAACCCATGCCGTCCTCGCCTACACCACATGGGAGAGAACAGCCGCCAAGACACTCTTGCCAAGCGCAGCGGCTGTCGACACCTGCGCGGCAGGACTCAGGTGGATGCAGAGCAACACACCCGCAACCCCGCCGCCGAGCAAGGGCTACATGTAGCCCCTTAGGCGCCCGAACGTCTTCTCGGGCTGCCAACGGCGGCGCATCCATCTGCTCGTCCATCCGACGAACCCCTTTTCTTTCAGCCTGTCTGCGTCGATCCACGCAACGCAACGTCCGTCATACCAAGCCTCACGGCGTTGCGTGTCGACGTTGTCGATGAGCCGCTCGCCAAGTGGATTTATCACGTCACGTGAATGTGCTTCACACGCGGGCTGAACTGCTGCAGGTACCCTGTAGCGCTGCCCGGGAGAGAAAGGGCAATCTCAGACGGCATGTCTTCTGTCAGAGGTTGGAGCTTCCAGCCAGCGCGGACGTACAGCGTGCGCCCACCAAACGACCAACCAGAAACCCAACGCACCTCCCAGAATTCGCCCGCTGTAATGACACGCAGTCCACGGGGAAACGCCCCTTGCGGGCCGTGGACATGAACGTCGTACACCGAGACCTCGCCATTCGTCACCCACGCCTCGATTGGCGGCAGCCCAAGCCTGCTTGCGTTCCGCGAAATCTGGCGCGATACCATGCCGTGCTCTGCGGTCTTGATCTCGTGCGTGATGATATCCGCCCCCAACCACATCGCAACGCGGTAAGCGCGGTTCCGCCACAACCAAGCAATGGCAGCCACACGCCATCCGTACCGCTGGTACACCTTCATGATGTCCGGTTCGTAAAGCCCGCCGGGAAGCCGCCCGCGCATCGGGTCGTCAGGTGTTTCCATCCACGACGCCCATTTCGGGAGCCTGTACAACGGGACGGCGGAGTGCACTTCCTTCTCGGCAATCTCGTCACGGCGCGCCAGCATCACCGCCAGCGGGGCGAGAACGAATGCCAGCATGGAAGCGGACCACTTAACGAGGTTGAGCGCCCACCACCGCACCGCAGGTAGCACGCCAACATACCGCGAAGCCACGGCAGCGGTAAGGCCCGGGAGCACCAGCGCCCACAGAACAATTACCGCCGCAAACAACATCAGAACAACGTCAACCATTGGTCATCCCTCCAATCTCACGAACGACTCGTCTACTAACTCAGCAAACATGTTTCTGGCTGACGCCTCTAAGCTCTTGCGGGCAGCAAACACAGCCGCACGGCCACTGAAGACTTCCTTCTCGCAGACAGAAAATATCGCCATGGCGTGGGCCGCAGCAGCAGAATGCTCTGGCCGCCTATGGGTGGTCGCAACAGCGGCGGATCTTGCCGCATCTAGAGCGGCTCGCACTTCATTGGCGCCTGTAGTGCTTTCAGAAAGCAAGCCGCGCAGCATGGTGACGGCCTTCTTCGCGCACAAGTGCGCCGCCTTGATGAGGGACGGACGCCCAGTCATCAGGTAGTCGATCAATTCGTCTCTTGGGTCCATCAACCAGTTGCGCAACACGCTAACCGCCTGCATCCTAGCAAAGTACATCAACAGCTTGGTAGCATCTAACCGCGCAACGATGGTTCTTTCTGTTCCAGCGATTTCTCCACCTCCCTGCACCACATTGCCGCCAATTTCAACGATGCACAGAACATGCCCGTCGGCAGCCCACATGGCATCAAACGGATGCAGGAATGCGCGCAGCCCACGATGAAACAGAATCGGCTTGCCCTTGAAGTACAACGTCTCACCATCTTTCGGAACAGGACGCCCGCCGGGAAGCTTGCGACCGACAAAGTGATAAGCACGAACGGTTGTCATTTATCCGCCCTCACCAAAACTCCGCGCACGCACCATCATTGGCCGCGTTTGGCAACCTTCACAACGTATTTCAGGGCGTCACTCACTTCTGCCGGCTTCTTCATGTTCCGCCCCATTGTCGTTGACTTCACGCGCCTCGGCCTCTTCAGCTTTGGCCTTCAACAAAAGCAGGTTGATGCGCTTCAGTAGCGTTGCGTCGTCCTTGAAGCTGGCGTCCTTGAGGTTCACGTCCATTGCGTCGCTGAACCTGCGCGGGTTGTAGATTCGCGCCTTCCACCGCAGGTGATTTGCGACTTCCTTGGCGCGCGCCAGCTCAAATGGGTTGGGCGCAGATAGCAACAGGTCCTCCGCCTTGTCTGCAAGGGCGTCGGCAGAAATCGCCATCGCGTGCATCCACCTGTCGGTCTTGTCGTCGGTCTCATGCAGCCACCTGTACACGGTTGCTGCGGCTATGCCAAGCTCGCGAGCGATATCGTGAACTGAATGTCCGCAAGCAATGAAAGCGCACACCTCGTCGATGCCAACGGCATCCAGCTTCGCCAAGCCGGTGCTAGCCGTGCCGCGCAGGCGCAGGGATCTCTCCAGCGCGGCGTTGAACTCGGCTGGGTTTCTGATCAACGCAGTCGCCACCCGCTGGATCTGCTTGCGCTCAGAGCCCATTACCCGGCTTCCGTCCTATAGCATATCGGCTCGACATAGAGCCTCAAGTGGCGCTTTACGCCGTCGCGGGAGATCACCATGTCCTTGTACGGTTGGCCTTCCTGCGCGCTCATCTCCCATGCATTCTCCAGCACATCACCAACCTGCACGCCTGCACGGGCCGCCGGACCGCCGCCAGCCACATCGATGATGCGCCCATTGAACACGTGCGTCAGCCCCACGCCTAGGTATTCGTTTGGGCAGTCACGAATGTCACCAATGTGGCTTCTTTCGTCGCGATCGATGAGCTTGACGCGTTTCTCTCCAAACAGACCAACCTGCACCGGAGCCTTGCGCGGCTCGTCCGCCGGACGCGAGAGCGCCCAAACGAGGGCCAGCAAGTGGGATAGCGCCACCGCCGAAAGGACGAAAGCGCTTCGCGCGCGCCCGATGCCAACCAATGCCGTCACGGAACCCTCACACGCGGTCTGGCCCGCTTGGCAACGCGCATAGCAATGGCGACGGCCTGCTTTTGCGGGCGGCCCTCCTTGACAAGCTTGCGGATGTTCTGTGACACCGCCTTGTCTGATCTACCCCTCTTAAGAGGCATACTGCCTCCGGCACGCGCCGGCCGCCTTGCAAGCGCTGGGCATCTTACATTCAGCGCACGGCACAAACTTCTCCCGCTTGTCAGTCCGAACTGCCGGGCGCTTCTTCTGAACGACCTTCATACTACCTCCTATTGCTCGTTTCGACCAATCAAAGTGCTAACCCAACGGTGGACCGTAGCCCACCCCCAAACGATCCCGGCTCCTAAAGGGACAAGGACCGCGCCAAACAAAAAACCAAGTGCCAGCAAGGGGGAAAATGCGCACAACACGACCGCGCTGAGCGCAAACCGGTCAAATCTGCGCATTACACCTCCGGCAAGAAGTCCTCATCATCGTCAAGTATACCACCGCTGTCCTCATCTTGTATATCACGGCTGCGCGGTCGTTGCGTTTTCGTAATTTTCGGCGGCGGCCATGCCGGGGTCTGATTCACCTCCTCGACCGGCTTCTCAACCGTGGCAAACCTGTTGCCGCACCGCTTGCAGACGCGCATGCGCCTGACCTTCAGTTCCGACGGGCGGCTGTCCACGACGTACGTGCGCTTGCCGCATCGGAAGCAGTTCATGCGGTCTTCCCTTCGATGGCTTCGGCTACCGGACCAAAGGCCGGGGCGGACAGCACCTCAGCGCCCCTCGTTTTGATGAGCACGATTTCCTCGGCCGACAACTCAACGTCGCTGCCGGTCTTGCTGGCGTTGTGCACCTTACGCGCCAGTTCCCAGCGCTCCAGCTTTTTCTGTGGCGTCTCGTTACGTTCGTTTTCTGTCGCCGCCAACAGGGCCTGCACGACCAAGTTGGAGAGCATGATGGGCCCCTCCCCAGAGGTAACTGGCTTGCCATCGAAGTCGGTCAGAGGTTTGTTCAGGTTGACGATCATGGTGTTTCCTCGTTGAGTAGTTTGATCGTGTGCGCCAGCAGATCAAGCTCATCCATCCCGGCGAGCTTGAGCCACTTGCGGTCACCGTGAATGCCATGCACGCCTGTGTGACACTGCGGGCACAGCGGTACCGTCAGGTAGTGCGACGCGCGCCTGCCAGCGCCAGCACTGTCCCGTATGTGATGCACTTGCGCAGGTGTACCGGGCATGCCGCGAATGTCGCACAGCACACACCCAAGCGCGGCAACGCGCCCCATGTACGCCCGCTCCTTGGCTGTTGGTTTGGTTGCCATTACTCGAACTGCAGAAGACGGTCGAGAACAGTCCTGAGCTCTTCCTCGGACTTGTACTTCCCGCCGACAAAGATGTTGTGCCACAGAACGGACAAACACTTGCGGTACACCCGTTCGAATTCGACCTCGTCCATCGAGGCAAACGATATCGACTTAGGCCTGATCACAAGCCCGCCATGCAGATCGGCCACCGTATCAAAAAACCCAGCAAGGCGCAATACGCTCCCGCGAAAATGCTCGAAATTCTTCGCCGAGTCGGGAAGGCGGACCCCATCGATTACCGGCGACCAGTGGTCGAAACCGAATCTCAGCATCGCCATGAACTTCCTGTGAAACTTCGCGTTCCTCGGGCGCGTCATTTCGACAAACACGCTCGCCCCGGGCGCAATACCCGCTAGGAGTTCGCGAGCCTCGTCGTCCGCGGGGACAAGCGCTCCTGTCGGCGACTTGATCATCTCGACTTTCATACCATCCGAGACGCGTAGTACAACGCCAGTAACGCAGCTTCGGCTCGGTTGTGGTGCTTCTTCAAGGTAAAGTCGTCATTGTGCGGCCACTTTTCTTTCGCCAGTCGCAACGACTCCTGCTTGTCTTTGCCGATCTTGAAGTACGCCTTCCACTTTTGCGGTGCAACCAATGCCGGTGGCCGGGCAAGAACGATCGACATTAACGCATACTGGATGCCAAAAGCGGTTCCATAACGGAACGCAGACACTCTTCCATCGGCTGGCATGGTGTGGGCATGCTCAATGACGCCAGCGTCATATCTATCATGGATGTCCAAGAGGTGACACAGATCTAACACGTTAATGTTGCCGTCCGGGGCGAGCGGCATGTCATAACACGACACCTCATTATTCTCTGTGTCGAGAACGGCTAATGCGCCGGACCGCCCGGGATCCATAGCCAAGATCACCATACATCATCCCCTTCTAGCAAACACTCCCAGTAGCTCATCCTGAACATCATCGCGCACAAGATTCCATAGCGCTTCCTGCAATGTGCTCTGCACGATACCCCACAACGGGGCGCGCAAGGCAACCATTACCGCAATCGGCGCGCTGTTCTGTACGTACTCCAGCGAGGCGTCTGAGACGGCTTTGCACAGCGCATGTTTCACGGCATCCAGCGCGTCTTCTTGCTTTAAATTGCGCGCGTTTTCACGTAAGAGCGACTTCACGGCATTGCACACAGCTTCTCGAACGTTATCCGATCTTGCGCCGCTCGCTGCCTCTAACACGACGCTCCGTACAGCATCGCGCGCCATCGAGCAGCCAAACACGCCGGCGTCTTCTCGCGCAGCAACCAAAGCGGCTCCGGGCACAATCGTTCTGATGAAGTCCGGCAGGAGGCAGCGAACCTCAGACCACACAGACTCGCAAACAGCTTCCCGCATCACTTCTTCCAATGAACTGGATGTCGCGGCGCGCTCTGTCAGATAATCGTCACTCATCTGTTTTTTCCTGCTTGACAGAGGAGTACACATTACTCTGTTGCCCGTCCTTGTTTAAAACGGATTTCACCAATATACGACCTTCGTCGAACAGCTTTTGCAGCGCGCGTTCGATGTCTTCTGAGCGCAGAAACAGAAACGCCGCGAGTTCCGCTACTGTAACTTCCTTTCCCTCGCTTTCCAATTGAACTACCGCATCAAGCACTTGCCCGCCGGCAACTTCACTGGTGCCACTTGGCTGTGCTCTCCGCTTTGCCCGTCTGACCGGCTGGGCTTCCTCTAGTGCAGTCTTTATTGCAACACCAACGGCCGGCAGGACAATCGATTGCATGGCCGATTGCACGGCTTCCTGAATGGCCGCCCTAATTGCGGCTAACGCAGCCTCATCCATGTCTTACTCGCCCATAATGGTGACACGCTATTCCCGCTTAACTGACGCGTATACCTTGCGCTGTTTGCCGTCCTCTGTTGTGGTGGTGCGCACAGTAATACTGCCGTCGTCTAGCAAGATCTGCAGTGCGCGCTCAATTTCATCCGGCCGCATATACAGGAACGATGCCACAGCTTCGATGGTCGGCTCCCGTTCATAGGACTCCAATCGCTTCACGGCATCCAACACCCACATGACGACCTTAATCTCCCGCACGGCATACCTGCGTAGCGCTGTGGGCAACACCTCTTTCACGGCCGCCTTAATGGCGGCCAACACGGCTTCGTCAACCTTGCCCGATGGCTGGTTCCCAGCTGTTTGCGGCTGAATGCCGTTTGTTTGTTCCATGTTTACCTCGAAAGATTACCGCGTTTGCAGTGTATGTCAGCCATCCAAGTGCGTCAATTGGTGTGTTGTGCGCGCACTACTACGTAGTACTTTTGTCTAGTCATCAAATATTTCGTGGTGTTTGAATACGCCATCAAGAACGACAATGCTCTGCCCTGGGCGCAGCAACGTCATTACTTCACATTTCTTCGGTTTTTTTCTTGAGTAATTGCAATAATCAAGCAACTTATCAATGACCCACTCTTCGTTGCTGGTTGAAACAATCTTCTCGTTGTTTTCTCGCGGCTTGAACACGCCCCTCATAACCACAAGACTGTGCCCCGGAGGAAGCAACGTTGCTACTTCATACGCCTCCAAATCCCGCTCTGAACTGTCACGATAGTCAAGCACTTCAGTGATAGTCCAGACATCTTTACTGCTCAAGGCAATCATGTTGATCTTCCTCGCAACACAACATAGCGTTTCTTGTCTCTTCACTGCGCCGTCGGCAACACGGCGTCACTCCACCCGTCTTCGTCGTGCGCCATTGCCTTGATCTCCTGCGCAATTCGGCTTGTGAATGCAGGCAACGCGCCGCTCGCGCGCAGGTTTGCAAACCCACTGAAACCGACAATGCAGTCGCCGTCAGCCATGTACGCCACCACGATAACGCCCTCCACGGACTCGTCGTCCTTGACGGAGTCGACCATCTTTGACGCCACTTCTTTGGCTCTCGATTCGTCATTCATTTCGTTTCTCCGTTTCGTGGAATGAACGGTGCGTACTTCGCCACCGACTTTGCGATGCCCTCCACTTCCACTGCCGCCAACGGCGGAGAGCACATGCGCTCGTTGACTGTTGAGAGAATTGCCGCCAGTGAATCTCGTGACGCGCCAAACCTGCGCAAGTACCCGGCCACCGACGTCAAGAACACGTTTCTCGTCCCTTCGTTGATCGTGCCATTGGAGGCGGTGATCATGGCATTGAGCGCTTCCTGTGCTCGTACATTAAGCCATACAGGCAACGTTGCCAATGGAAGGTCACCCAGTTCAGATGATGCTTCCCACTGGTACGTCCGCCCGGACTCGTGTGTGGATCCCGGGCCGACAACGTAGCCGCCGTCGGCACGAATGTCCAGCCCTCTAGCAATCCCTGACGCCGAGTTCTTGATGATACCCCCCGGGTGGCGGAAGTACAGGTGCCTGCCAAGACCGCCGGTCAGGACTGTCGGGGTTTCCGGCAGCTTGCCGTTTTCTGTCTCGGCGTCTTCGAGTGACTCGTCGCCGCCGTGACGCGGGTCGATATCTAACACGACGATGGACGACACGGCCCCGGTAAGTACGCCGACATTCGCCCACGGATACCGACGCCAGAGGATCTCGATAGTCTTTTTGTCCTTGGTCGCCGCTAGTTGCCATCCCTTGGTGATCGGGTGTTTGCCCGGGGATGGGCAATCCGGGCGGCGACACGTGCACATGGCAGTCTTGCCTACGTACGCTATGCCTTGAATCGGAAATACCGCCATGCCATGGGATGCCAACTTGAGGGCGCTTTCCAGAGCGAGCGATGACATCCAGTCCTCCTATGAGCGGTCCAACCACCACGCTTGGGTTCGCCCAAAGCCGCACGACTTGCACTCAGCTTCGCGCATGTGGCCACTGGTCCGCTTCATGAGCAAGTCATCGCTGCCACATCGTGGGCACGAGACCTTTTTCTTCAATTCCGCTTCCTTTCGTTTTCTCCACGCAATACGTTCGTGGATCAGATAGCCGGTGACCACGTCGTTCGGTTTACCTATCGTCCATGATAGTCCGCGCGGCCACACGCCAACGATTGCTTTGTACTTGTGCGCCACCCACCCATCCTTGGTCAAGGGGCGCTTCTTCTTCATCTGCTCGAATTCGTAGATCAGGGCTGAGTAGATCTCCTGCTTCTGGGCGTTCGTGTACGTCTTCTTCTCCAGTTTCTTCAGCTCTCCGGCTTCTGTCACTACTCCGTGGCGCTTCTTCGGTGCGAACCCGCACTTTGGGCACTCGTGAACCCTTGGCGGCTTAACGAACATGCACGACGGGCAGACGGCAGGCAACTTCTCCCGGAACTGCACTGACGGCGTTCTGCGCTTGCCGTCGTCCAGCTCGACCTGCAGGTCGTCGGTCGGCCACCCGAGACGTCGAACAGTCCCGGAGTGGTCCAGAATCAAGGCGTGGCTTTTCCCTTCTGCTGGCCGAAGGGCACGGCCAACCATCTGGATGTACCGAGTCAGGCTCTTGGTCGGACGGGCCAAGATCATGCACCCGATGTTGGGCATGTCGAAGCCCTCCGCCAGAATGGCCACGTTGGAGACTATTTTGGTCTCCCCGCTTCTGAGGCGGCCGAGTATCTCGTCTCGCTGGGAGTCCGGCGTGTAGGTGTCGATGTGCTCTGCAGCTACGCCAGCGGAAACAAACTGCTCGACGATGGCCTTGGAATGGGCGATGTTCGTGGCAAAACAGATCGTCTGCTTGCCGCCGGCGAGCTTCTTCCAGTGCGCGACGATATCGCCCACCAACGTGTTTTTGTTGACACGTTCACCAAGCTGTTTCTCGTCGTAGTCGCCAGCAACCGTTCTGACGCCATTTAGATCGGGCTCGCTTGGAGCGTATATCTCCACGTCGACGAGCCATCCGGCATCGACGAGTTCGCGGATCGTTGCTCCCACCACGAGCCGCTCAAACAGGCGTCCTTTGACTTCTGGTGTGTACGCCCCAAGGCCACGGGTGAACGGCGTGGCGGACAGGCCGATTGCTAGATAGGCGTCGGATGGCCGCGTCCCCAAGAATTTCTTGTACATAGGAGCGGCCGCGCCGTGCGCCTCGTCAATGATGATGATGTCGAAGTTGTTCCACTTCCGGCGGTTGAGCGTCTGGATCGAGCAGACCTGCACCGGCTTGTCGGGGTCGGTCAGCCGGTGGGCGGCCTGAATTACGCCGTGGTCAACGCCGTAGCGCAACAGACGCTCGGAGGTTTGCTTGACGAGCTCGATTCGCGGGACCACAAAGTAGACCCGCTTGCCCTTGCTGGTGGCGTTGACGATGATTTGCTTCGCCACCTCGGTCTTCCCGCTGCCGGTCGGCATCATGAGCATGACGCGCCGGTAGCCGTTGCGGACTTCATCTCGCAGCCCGTCTAGGGCTCTGACTTGGTGGTCGCGGAGGGTTGCCATGCCGACAGTGTATGCCGGTCTGTGGCGTAGGTCAATTGGGTGTTGCGTGCGCGCCACTACGGGACCTGCCCGGGTGGCCTACGCGCCCTCGCGCGCGTATTCCACTATCCCCTGCTTAGATATCGCCCTTTACTACCCGGGAGATATCTCCTTATCGGGAGATCCTGCTATGTCATCCGGAGGTGGGAGGGAGGGAGGTAGGCAAAGCTCGGGCAATCCCCGCAGGTTTTGCGAGGATTGCGATGCCATCCGTCGGTTGGTCGGTCGGTCGGATTAGCTTTATCGCCAGACTATGTCGTCGGAAGATGGTACTCGCCGCCGCAGGAAGCAGCCTCCGACTGAGGTGCGCGCTCTAGCGTTCGCCCACGCTGCCCTTGTGCACCATCCCCACGGTAGGGCATTGTCGTCCTGCGCGCCGCGGCTTATCGCACACCGCACGCCCTTTCGGACGTAGCCGACCCCGGACTTGCAATCGGCTTCGGACCGACGGGGTAACCGCCCCGTCCCGGTTGAATAGGTGCCGCCTTTTTGGGTCCGGCGCGGCCATTCCGGTTTGGGTGGATTTTAGACATGTGCCGCTACGTGTCAAGACAGTTTAGACCGACCGTTCGTCGGCCCAAACCGACCGTTCGTCGGCTGGCCAGCTAGATATTGAGTGGCGTGTTGCGCGTTTCGCACGCGCGACTTGCTGGTCACTGTGTTTGTGTGCATACTTCGTACGACACATGGAGGACACATGAAAACCCTTCAGAAGATCGTAGAGGCATCGGCGCTGATCGCCGCCGAGGGTGGCGTCAGCAAGGTGGGGTACAACCGTGAGCAGAAGTACTCCTACCGACGTGCGGAAGACGTCTTTGCGAGCGTCAACAAGGCGCTCGTAAAGACCGGGCTGGCCGTCTGGCCGGAAAGCGTCGAGTTTTTGTCCGGCGATGTGACGCAGACCAAGAGCGGGTCGCGGATCGCCATCTCGACCATCCGCGTCACCTACCGGGTGCGGGCAACAGAAGGCGACGACAACGGAATCACCGTCATCTCTGTTGGCTGCGGGTCCGATACGATGGACAAAGGGCCCGCCAAGGCCATGACCATGGCGTACAAGATCGCCATGGGGCAGCTTTTCAGCATCCCGTTCGAAGCAACAGATGCCGAGGAGCCGGTCGAGGAAGACGACGGCCCGCCAGAGGAACTTCTCGCGCGCGCCAAGGAGGCCGCCAGTAAGGGGCTGGGGCAGTATCAGGTGTTTTTCCTTGCGCTTACAAAGGAAGAGCGCCTGTCCCTGCAGTCGGTCCACGAGTCGCTGAAACAAGCGGCGCAGGAAGCCGACGCCAAGCAGACGGTCGAGCAGACGCCTCAGGCCAACACGCCGCGCGCCAAGGCGCGGATGGGTGAATAAAATGGATTACTTACCCCAAGACCCGCTCATTCGCGTCAGGGTGACGCCGGGGTCACCTGAATGGCTGCGAATGCGGGCTGACTACTTCACCGGGTCGGATACGGCGACGGTGATGGGGATCAGCCCATACGTGTCGCGCGCAGAATTTCTGCGCGCTGATATCGAGGGCCGCCCTAGGGAAATCCCTGAGTTCGTTAAGAACACCATCTTGGCGCACGGGGAAACTACCGAGAAAGAAGCAAGGGAAGCTTACGAGCGCGAAACAGGCAACATCGTGTTTCCTGCTGTGTTTACCCGTGGCCCGTGGTGGGCCACGCCTGACGGCGTCGTTCTGGACGGCCCAGAGATCCCTGTGCGCGGCGTTGAGATCAAGTGCCCGTACAAAAGGCGCGCTTCCCGCCGGTGGGAAGCCGCTTGTGAGGGCGTCATCCTGCCACATGACCGCGCTCAACTCGCGGTCCAGTACGCCGTGATCCAGTGCCCGATTGACTTCTATGTCTACGTCCCCGGAAATCCGCCGTCGGCCAAGATGATCACGTACACCGGCCCGTCGAGGGAAGAATGGGCCGCAATCGTTGGAGCGTGGGAACAATACACTGCCGATCTAGCGAACGCCAAGTCGGGGGACAATACGCCGGCTGGGTGGGGCGATGCAGCGGCGCGCTTTCTGGCGGCACAGGCCGAGCTCGAAGCGGCCACTCAGGCCCATGAGAAAGCGCGCGCCGACCTGATTGCGCTTTCTGGCGGGAGGGATATCTCCCAATGTGGTGTGCGCGTGACGCACGTCCAGCGCAAGGGCAATATCGACTGGCAGGCAGCGTTCAGAGCGATTGCCCCGCCGGGGTACGATGTCGAGTCGTTCAGAAAGGAACCAACGGCGACGGTGGTCGTTGCCATATCGAAGGAGAATCAATGAGCACGTATCAGCAGGTCATCATTATTGGGTATGTCGGGAAAGACCCGGAGGTCAGGCCGTTTGGTGATTCGGTCGTTGCCAAGTTTACTGTTGCCACGACGTGGATTCGAAAGAGCGCGTCAGACGAAACACAAGAGGAGACCGAGTGGCATCGCGTGACGGTTTTTGACCGTCAAGCAAAGCTTGTGGGCGAGAACGTTCGCAAGGGCGACAAAGTATTCGTCGAGGGACGCATTCGGACAAACAAGTGGACAGACAAGAACGGCGTTGATAGATCAGTACAAGAAATCATCGCCAACCGGGTTGTTTTTTTCCATCGTCAAGGGGATGGACAACAAAAGGCGCCGCCAACTCAGCGGCAGGAAAAAAGCGAACCAATACCTGTGGATGATGGGACCGAGGATCTACCGTTCTAGGTGTACTATGGCAAAACGATTTGGCCGCATGGCAAGACGGCTTTCCGTTAGAGTAACGGAAAAACAGCACAAGGAATTCCTCCGCCTCGGCGGCAGCATGTACGTGCGCGACATACTCAGGTTGGCACACAAACGCCGCCAGTTCAAACGCGAGGTTGGGGTGAAGAACCTAGACAAGCTGATCAACGTCCACGTCAGCGATGAAGAGCACTACGCGTTCCTCGCTATGGGCGGTAGTCAATGGCTGCGCAGGCGCCTCGAAATCGAAGCCAAACAGAACGAAAGAAAACAGACAGACGCAGGTGCTCAGGATGGATCCGAGAGCGTCACAAATTGAGGTTGCGATCCAAGACCGCGTACAGCGCCACGTCAAGTGGGCACCGGCCGCCTACGGCAACATCCTGCTCGTGTACAAAGATGAGCCATACAAACAGCCAATTGATGCCGTGCTGTGTGTTGCCAATGATGGATTCGTTTCACTAAACGACGCACTAAACGCACTCCGGATGGCTTCGCTGATTGGTGCCAAACCGTTTGCTGTCATCGAGCGCGACGGCAAGATCCGGTTCGTTCCGGTTCCACCAGCGCGCGATCTAAAGGTAAAGGAAGTCAATGATCAAGTCAGCGTCGAGCTCTAGCCACGCAGGATACCTGATTGCGCAATGCGTTCGCCTCGTCGATGAGTCGAGCGCTGGGCTGACAACGCAGTACATGGCGTACTTGCTTGGTGTTAGCGAAACGCGCATCGAGAATGTGCTTGAGAGTTCCATCAACATCTGGCTGCGCAAGGCGTATGCTGGTCGTGGCAGGCAGGTCAAGTGGGTAAGGTCGCGGGAAGCACATAAGCAGATCGACTGGAAGAAAACGGTGTACCGTCCGTGGGTTCGAAAGGGCGACAAGAACCCGCCGGTCAAGCTGGGGCTGTGATGCCATGCCGGTGTCGGACAGGCCACGGAAAAAGCGCCGCAAGCCGTTCGACCCGGTAATCAATACGGCGTCACTGCCCCAGATGTGGCAGCACATGCTATTGATGCATGTTGGCCACACGTCGCCGCAAGTAGTTAAGGCCCTGAAGGGGCTGGCGGCAATAGTACTAGCAGCCGGACGGTTGAATGATGACGAGAAGCTCATCGAAGCCGCAACAACGGCGTACGAACTGATCTCCTCCGGGATGCCGTTGACGCTAGCGACCTATCCGTTGGCATCCAGCCTCGGGGCAAAGTACGCGCAGCGGAAGGTAGGGCGCGATGTCGAGAAAACAGCCATTTCCATTGCCGAGATGTGGAGCAAGAAGGGTGACGATGGGTATGACAGATTCTTCAAGGAATTCGGTGCACGGCGCGGCGGATGATTTCCTTCCGTTGATTCGTTCGGCGCAAAGGTGCGCCAACAAGCTGCCGGTCGCCATCGAACTGAAAGACGTCCAGCGCGTGCGCGAGCTTCGGCTGGAGCTTCTGGACGCCGCATTTCGACTCAACCAGAAGCTGGCCGAGAGGTTTGAAGAGGGGTTATTGGAGCGATTCGGATGAGCACATGGGCCTTGGCCGTCTGCGCCATCTTGTACCTGATGGCGTGCATCGACTTGGCCCGCCAGCGGCAGTACGGCTTGGCGCTGGCGTTTCTGTGCTACGCTATCGCCAATGTTGGCCTAATCATGGCGGCGCGGGCACACGCGAGGTGGTGAAATGGATGACGATGTCAAGGAAGTTCAATTCCCGATGGTCGTCATTACGGTTACCTACCAGCAGGGGGCCGACATGGAGAGCGTCAAGACCGAGATACAGGAACTGCTCAACGGCCTATCCGCCAAGAATGGTGTCGTGTCGGTGGAGGGATACCTGTTCGGGGCAAAGTACTCCCGCCCGGCAGATCACTTGCTCTCTTGAAGCGTCTCCCTCCATGCCTGCAGCCACCACGAGTACAGCTGCCGGCGTTGGAGCTCAATGGCGTTCAGTTCTGCGCGCCTCTCGTCGACGGTAAGATCCTCGTTTGTCTTGACCATGATTTCCGTCTTCTTCAGCGCCAAGAGGTGGCGGTCGACTTCTTGAGCGGCTTCTCCGAGGGCGTACAGGAATTGCTCCGTTTCGTTGGGCTCGATGCCGCGCTCCATCTTGGCTTTGGCGGTGCGCATGCGGCGGATAGCCTCGCGAGACTCTTCTGAGAACTTCTTGCGAGATTCACGTGTCGACACAGTGCCGTACGCCTGTTTGATGAACGGCAGCTTCTCGATTTCAACGTCGCCGCGCATCTGCATTTGTGCCATTGGCGTCATAATCAGGTTGTCGATGAACAACCCCGGGCCACCGGTGTAGTACGAGATGAAGTTCTGGATGACTGCTGGCGGGATACTGATGAGACCTTCCTCGAACTCATTTCCACCAGTGGCGCTGTTGATGAGATCGGCAAGCTTCTGCGAAAACCCGCCGCGCTCGTGTTCGAAGAACAGTTGACTGCGCGGCGTTGGGTCGCCCTCGAACCGCTCTGGGTACAGTTTCCTGCCAAGCCCGGTGTAGTTGAACCGAGCCTGCATGACTGGTTGAAGTACCGGAACGATTTGCGCAGCCGGGTCTTCTCCGCCTAGCGGGTTCCAGTTGGTGGCTGCGAGGACCGCCATATCGCGGAACACCTTACCTGCAGAGCGGCCTTGGGACGGATCCTTTTGGTTCCTGATCAAGTCGAGCGTGGCGATGCCGATTGCCGGGAAGAAGTTGATGCCGTACGCCAACGGGAGTTTGATGTATCTCCCGCGCCCGGCGATCTCGTCGATGCCGTCCAAGTGGTACTCGCCGGGCGGGAGCATAATGACGATGTTCCTGTCCTTGATGTACTGCGGGATTTTGTCCCAGTACGGGATGCCGTCATCATCTTCTCCGCCGACAGCAACACCGTACAAGCCGAGAACGACGCCGCTGCCAATCAGCACGCCGGCCGCCTTTTGGACGCGGCGGCTCTTAAGCGCCTTGAATAGTATCGCCGCGCCCTGAATGGCTGGGTTGACGAACAAGAACAGCGGCGCAACCCACTTGGTTAGCTCGCCGCGCCGGTTGAAGTTGACGGTAATGTTCTTTCCAATACTGATGCCTTGGATCTTTGTCATCCCGGCGCCGCCCTGAGATTTTGGCCTGATGGCGGCTTCGTATGCCGCCAGACGCGCGCCAACCTCAACGCCGTTGTTGATGCCCTCTATGGCCTCTGCAAGCAAAACAAGGTTTGACATGAGGCGCTTGTGCGCCGGCAGAGATCC
>OGCL01001594.1_pt1 | contig 18550 bp, 16 predicted proteins | sample 1570041 | NCBI WGS metagenome assembly OGCL01 (sample SAMN06266162, study PRJEB24511) | hot springs metagenome | isolation source: Hot spring water | place: South Africa: Limpopo | collected 2015-06-22
GGTCCACTCCCAGACATTGCCGATCATGTCGAACAGACCAAAGGCGTTGGCCGCGAAACAGCCCACCGGGGCCAGCCCGGCATAACCGTCCTCGCCAGCGTCCAGCAATGGGAACACTCCCTGCCAGTAGTTGGCTGTCGGCTTGCCGTCGGCATCCAATGGCAGCTCACCCAATTGCTGCGAGGGTGCCCCGGCACGCGCGGCATATTCCCATTCGGCCTCGCTGGGCAGCTGATTGCCGAGCCAACTTGCATAGGCCTGGGCATCCGCCAGGGTCACCAGGGTGACCGGCCGCGCATCTAGGGCGGCAGGCGGCGCATCGGGGCCATTGGGGTGGCGCCAGTCGGCGCCCTTGACCAATTTCCACCAGTTCATCGGCGTGTCGTCCTGCGTCCCCTCGAGCGGTGGCTGAAAAAGGGCCGCCACCCCCGCTCGCTCGGCCTCGGTGACGTAGCCGGTAGCCATGACGAATGCGCCGAACTGGGCGCGGGTCACTTCGCTGCGGTCGATCCAGAAGTCACCTACTTCCAGCTCTCCTAGAGGGCGTTCGTCCGGGTAGCCGGCGTCGCTGCCGGGTGTATAACGCCCACCGCCGATTCGCACCATGCCGGCCAGCGGATCGCTCTCCCAACCACTCGGCAGGCCGTCATAAGCTTCGCAGGCGGCGCGACTGCCCAGCGCAGGCACAGGGCGCGGCCAGGCGACAGCGACCCCAAGCGCGGCTACAGCCAGGACGAGTGCCGCGATAAAGCGCTGCTTCATGGTGTACCAGTTTGCGGCGGCGCGACCACGCCAACCTGGCGCGCATAGGCCTTCCAGGCCTGCTTGAGCCGCTCAAGGGTCTGCGGCTGACTGCTCGACAGGTCCTGCTGCTCTCCACGATCACGGGACAGATCAAACAGCTGCCAGCGCAGCGGCGGCTGAGGCTGCCCCGGCATAGTCCAAGGCAGCAGGCCAAGGAGCTTGAGGTCACCTTCGCGGTAGTAGCGGCTGCCGAACAGCTCGCCAGCCATGACCACCTCCTCGCGCTCCTTGCCCTGCAGCATGGGCAGCATGGAGCGCCCGGTGATCGGGTGCTTGGCCTGGCCCTGATAGGTATCGCCCGGATCAGGCAGTGCGGCCAAGGCGAGGAAGGTCGGCGCCAGGTCGTCCACCCGCGCCACGCTGCGTTCCAGGCCCTGGCGACGTAGGCTGGCCGGCAGTTGGACGATGGCCGGGACGCTGATCCCGCCCTCGGCCGTACTGCCTTTGGTCAGGCGTAGCGGCGCCGCGCTCACCTCGGCCCAGCGCAGGCCATAGTCGATCTGCGAACCGCGCCGCCCCAGGTTCTCCAAGCGGTTGTCGGTATCCGGGCCGACAGGATAGAACATCTCATGACGCTCCCCAGCGGCGCCATTGTCGGACATGAACACCACCAGGGTGTTGTCGAGCTGTCCGCTCTGACGCAGGTAGTCGAGCAACCGTCCGACGTTGTGATCGAGGTTATCGACCATGGCAGCGTAGATCTCCATCTTGCGCGACTCGACCTGCCTCTGCTGCGCGTTTAGCTGTTGCCATCCGGGCAACTGCGGAGTCACAGGCAGTGGCGCCGCCGCCTGGAAATCAGCCGGCAAAAGGCCGCTTTCTTTCATACGTGCAATACGGGCCATGCGCACTTCATCGTAGCCGCCGTCATAGCGGCCACGGTATTTGTCGAGGAAGGCATCAGGCGCCTGCAACGGCCAGTGTGGCGAGGTGTAAGCGGCGTAGGCGAAGAACGGCTTGTCGCTACCCTCGCCGGCCTTGAGGTAGTCGATCAGCTTGTCGGTATAGAAGTCGGTGGAATAGAAGTCCTCCGGTAGCTCCACCGGCTGGCCGTTCTCGCGGTAAGTGATCTGTTCGATCTTCGCCGTGGATCCCGGAGTGGGCTTGAAGTGCACACCACCGCCTTCGAGCAGCGTGAACGACTGCTCGAAGCCACGGCGGTCCGGCCCTTGCTCGGGCGCCATGCCAAGGTGCCATTTGCCTACCATACTGGTGCGGTAGCCGCCATCGCGCAAAAGCTCGGCGATGGAGTGTGCCTGCTGGTTGAGGTAACCCTCGTAGCCAGGCTTGCCGCGCTGAAAAGGCTGGATGGCTTCGGCCATGGTGCCCAAACCGGCCAGGTGATTGTCGGTACCAGACATCAGCATAGCCCGGGTCGGCGAGCAGGTCGGCGCCGCGTACATACTGGTCAGCTGCAGACCGCTGGCGGCCAGGCGATCCAGATTGGGCGTCTCGATCTCGCCGCCGAAGGCTCCCAGGTCTGAATAACCCAGGTCATCAGCGAGGATCAGCAGGATGTTGGGACGTTCGGCTGCCACGACGTTGGCAGAAGCCAGGCAGATCGAGGCGACAAGCAAGGCATAAAGGCGCACGGGTGACTCCTCTAATTATTCTTCGAATATCGCCACGGCGCGGACAAACCCCGCCGAGGCATGCTTGATCTTGTAGGGGAAGCAGGACACCAGAAAGCCGTTGGCTGGCAGGCTGTCCAGGTTCGCCAGCTTCTCCATCTGCCCGTAACCGATGTCGCGGCCGGCCTTGTGGCCCTCCCAGATGATCGAGGCATCGCCGCTGGCGGCGAAGCGCTCGCGTGTGTATTTGAACGGCGCGTCCCAGCTCCAGGCATCGGTACCGACCACCCGTACTCCGCGCTCCAGCAGATAAAGCGTGGCCTCGCGACCCATGCCGATGCCGGCGTCCAGGTAACCGGGCTGGCCGAACAAGGCCCCGGCGCGGGTGTTGACCAGGACGATATCCAGCGGCTGCAGCGCATGGCCGATACGCACCAGTTCCGCCTCGACCTCGGCGGCCGTGACCACATGGCCGTCGGGCAACTGGCGAAAATCCAGCTTCACCCCAGGTTGCAGGCACCATTCCAGAGGTAGCTCGTCGATGCCGAACGCCGGCTTGCCGCCGTCGGTAGTGGAAGCGTAGTGCCAGGGCGCATCCATATGGGTGCCGCTGTGGGTGGTAATGCTCAGGCGTTCCGCGGCCCAGGACTCGTCACCGGGCAACTGCTCCTTGGACAGGCCGGGAAACATCGCCGCCATCTCCGGCCAACCCTGCTGGTGATCCATGTAGTCGATCTTCGGCAGCAGCGGTGGCGGATCGGTATAAGGGTTGTTGTCGAGAGTGACGGACAGATCGACCAGACGGCGTTTCATAGTATTCATGACAGCGAGACTCCGGCAGTGGCAGTAAGGGAGCGTGCACGTCGCACCCGGGCAGGCGGCAGCAAGGCATTGCGCACTAGCGCAGCGGCCGAGCCGTCATGGCGAAAGCCCAGGGCACGGGCGTGCGGTGTACGCAGCGCAGGAAGTCGACCGAACAGGGCCTCCAGGCCCTGGTCGGGGCAGAACTCGATAAGCCCGCGGCGCTCCTGGCCGAAAGCGGCGGCCAGGGCATCTAGCACCTGGCTGATCGACAGCTGCAGCACCGGCAACTGCCACACCCGCTGAGCCCCGGGCTCGCGCAGTTCAGCGGCATGCAGAAGGTTGTCGACGCAGCAGCGAGCCGACATCCACCAGGCGGTGGCCTCTGGCGAAACCGGGCAACGATAGGGCTCGCCATCGGCCATGGCACGCATCAGGTCGCTCATGAAGGCCGAGCGCAGTCCATTGGGCTCGCGGGGACGAGCGACGATGCCGGGCAGGCGCAGAGCTCTGCCATCCACCTCGCCGCGCCGGGCCAGATCGCCCAAGGCGGTCTCGACCATCAGCTTGTGCGCGCCGTAGGACAACTCGGGACGCGGTGATAGCTGCTCGTCCATCCGCGTCGGCAGGTCGCCTCCATACACCGCCACGCTGCTGGCGTAGACAAATACCGGCCGGTGGCGCATGCAACGTAACTGTTCAAGCAACTCCAGGCTGGCCAGCAGGTTGACCTGATAGCCCAGCGAATACTGTTCCTCGGCAGCGCCGCCGGGGATGCTAGTCAGGTGGAAGACCACGTCAACGCCATCGGCCAGCGCTCGCCGCAGCAGCGCCGGCTCGGTAACGCTGACCTGATGCCGGCGAATCCGGCTGTCATCGGGGAAGCCCGAGAGGGACTTGTCCAGCAACAGAAGCGCCTCGATGGCCTGCCCGCGCAGCACGCCATCGTCCAGCAGCCGCTGGACCAGGGCCCGGCCGAGGAAGCCATTGGCGCCGGTAATCATCACGCGCATGCATCACCCCCGCGTACCACGCGCTGGTCGATGGCGCCGCACAGGGGCAAGCCATCCAGACCACGGGCCTCCATCCGTATACGGTCGCCGAAGTGCATGAAACGGGTCTGCGCCGCTCCCTGCTCGATCATCTCGATGGCGCGGCGTTCGGAGATGCAGGCGGAGCCGACCGAGCGATCGGCATTGGACACCGTGCCCGAGCCGATCAGGGTGCCGGCGCTGAGGCGACGGGTCAGCGCCGCATGGGCGATCAGCTGATGGAAGCCGAAATGCATAGCCCCGCCATGGGGATGGCCAAACCAGCGACCGTTCCATTCCACCTGTAGCGGCAGGTGCACCCGGCCTTCGCGCCAGGCCTCGCCTAGCTCATCCGGGGTGACCGCAACCGGGGCGAAGCTGGAGGAAGACTTGGCCTGCACGAAGCCGAAACCGGTCTTCATCTCGCGCGGAGCAAGGGCCCGCAAGCTGACGTCGTTGAGCTGCAGGATCAGGCGGATATGATCCATGGCCTGCTCGGCCGAACAGCCCATGGGCACCTCATCGGTCAGCACCGCGAACTCCCCCTCGAAATCGATACCGTGGCTTTCACTGGGCAAGGGGATGTCGTCACAGGCCCCAAGGAAATCGTCGCCAGCCCCCTGGTACATCAGCGGTGTGTGCTCGACGCCTTCGATGGGCTCAAGGTGAAAAGCCTTCTGCATCAGCTCGCCATGACTGAGAAAACACGAGCCATCGAGCCATTGCCAGGCGCGCGGCAGCGGCGCGGCCACCGCGGCCGGATCGAAGGCGAAGGCGTTTTCCAACTCGCCCAGGTTCAGCGCGTCGTAGCGCCTGCGCAGATCGGCCTCCACGCTCCACCAGTGATCGACCGCCGCCTGAAGGGTGGGGGCGATGTCGGATGCGTCCACCGATCGGCTCAGGTCGCGGGATACCAGCAGCAAACGGCCATCGCGGCTACCGTCCTTCAATGTGGCCAGCTTCATACCTGCATCTCCTTCAGTTGTTCTGCGTAGCGGCCGTCGAGCAGGATGAAGACCATGCGCGCCATATGCTCGGTGCGGTTGCTCCACGCATGGTTGGTGCCGCGCTGCACCACGATGTCGCCGCGCTTGAGGTGGACGTCCTCGCCGTCGAGTACCAGCCAGACCTCGCCTTCGGTGACAATGCCGTAGTCCAGGGTCTCGGTGCGGTGCATCAGTTTGTGCTTCGAGTCGCACTTGCCGGTGCCGGCATGCGCCTGGCCGATCTCGGCGAAAGCGGCGGCGGCGTCCTCGGCACTGACCTGGTTCTGCACGCTGTCCGGCGGAATGTCCACCACCCGGATCACGCTGCCCAACGGCCCCGGGCTGAGCTGCAGCGGCTGGTTGGTGGGGTCGTCGCCGTTGTCCAACGGGGCCGGGCTGGTGGGGCTGTTCCACACCTCGTAGAACACCGTGCCGGGCACCGCCTTGAGCGGAAAGTTGTTGGTGGTCGGACCGCACAGGGCGACCACGGCCTGGCCGGCAGAATCGTGGCCGGTCACCACACGTTTGAAGTCAGGAAGTGCTTGCATAGTCAATTTCCTCGTGCAGTGACAATGACCAGAACATCAAACCACGCGATCTTTCGCTCAGAGCACACAGCACGCCTCCCCAAACGCCAGCCGCGGCCCTACCGGGCGCAAGCCGACGGCATCGCCGTAGCCGATGCTGCAGAGGAAATTGCTCTTCCAGTGACCATCGGCAAAGAACTCCGCGTCCACCTGGGCATTGTCGAAGCCGGACATTGGCCCGCAGTCCAGCCCCAATGCACGGGCAGCGAGGATCAGGTAGGCGCCCTGCAGGCTGCCATTACGTAACGCCGCGATCTGCGCCGCCTGCGAATTGTCACGATAGGGCGCCGCGGCGTCGTAGATCGGGAAAAGCTGTGGCAAATGCTCGAAGAAGCGCGAGTCATAGGCGACGATGGCGGTGACCGGGGCCTGCAGCATCTTCTCGCCGTTGTGCCCCTTGAGCGCCGGCAACAAACGTTGCTTCGCCTCGGCCGAGCGAACAAAGACGAAGCGCGCCGGGCAGCAGTTATTGCTGGTCGGCCCCTGGCGCAGCAGCGCGTACAACTGCTGTAACTGGTCGTCAGACACGTCGCGATCGAGCCAGGCGCTGTGCGAGCGGGCCTTGAGAAAGAGCTGGTCGAGAACGGCGGTATCGAGCGGCTGAGTCATGATGGATCCTTGCGCGATCAGAGGGAGGGTGCCGAGGCCGTAGCCAGGGGGCTGAACAGCCGGGGAATGGCCAGACAGACCACGGCCACCACCAGCTGCACGATGGCGACTACCGCCAGCGCGCCAGGCAAGGCGGCCGCCACACCGCCACTCAGTGCCAGCACAGCGAGTGGGCTGATGAACTCGCCGGCAAACAGGGCTGCAGTGAAACCGCCGGTGGCGCGACCGCGCTGCTGGAAGCCCACCTGCGTCATGACCCAGGTGATCAGCGTCGGCAGCATCAGGCCGATGCCCAGCCCGTTGATCAGCACCGCGACGATCACCATCGCGTGGCTAGCCGAGTAGGCCATCAACAGGCCGCCCGCTCCTGCCGTGGCGAACGCCAGCAGTAGCAGGTTGGCCGGACGCACACCTCCGAGCAGACGAAAGCTCAGGGCACCGGCCAACACGCCGAGCTGGTTGGCGCCCATGGTCATACCGATCTGCTGCGGCGAATCGACATGCAGCAGGTTGAGCAGATAGCCGGCCTGCACCGGCACAATAAACAGGCTAAGGCCGGCCAGCAGGGTCAGCCCATAGAGCGGCAGCAGCGCCGTCCAGGGAAACCCTTGTGCAGGCTCCACAACCTGCTGTGCCTGCTGCCTCTGCGGTTCCCAAAGCAAGCGAGCCATCAGCGGCAGGAAGATGAAGCCTGCGGCGTAAAGCACGAAGGGCATGCGCCAATCGTCCTGCCCTAGCACGCCACCGACGGCGATGAAGATCGCCGCAGAGAAGGACGTCGCCACCATCTGCAAGGCGAACAGACGCTCACGCCGCGCGCCGCTGTAGTAGTCGCCCATCAAGGTAGTGCAACAGGTCATGATGCCGGCTTCGGCCAAACCCAGCCCCGCGCGGCTAGCGACGATGGCCGGCAGCGATTCCAGCCACAGCGGCAACAGCCCGCAGACGCCATACAGCACCATTGAGCCCAACAGCAGCGGCTTGCGTCCGAGGCGGTCGGCAATCATTCCGGCGAACGGTGCCAGCAGAGCGATCACCAACGCAGGAATGGTCAGGGCGATAGGCACCAGCGCCGCAGCACCGGGCGTGTCAGCGAAATGGCTTTGCATGCGCGGCAGGATGGGCGCCAGCAACACCGCGCCGAGCACCGGTAAACAGCTGCCCAGCAACAACAGGATCGACTGCGGTAGCCCGGCTTGACGTTCAACGCTCATCGCCAGTCTCCTCGCGCACCACTGCGCAGAACGCAGCGCCAAAACAGGCAATGGCCTCGGGCAAGCCCGAGAAGAACTCATGCAACAGCAGACTCAATTGCTTCATGACGTTTCTCTCTTGTTGTTATTTCGCTCAGTGACTGGCGACAGCATCCGCGCGCTCGGCACGCGACACGCTGGGTTGTTTGCTGTTTGGCTGGGTGGCTGCCACCTTCTCCTGTGGCTCACCAACGGCATCGGCACGGCGCTGCGCGGGCAACAGGAAGTAGGCCAACGCCGGCAACAGCAGCAGTGCGCCGACCATGTTCCAGACGAACATGAAGGCCAGCAGCACGCCCATGTCAGCCTGGAACTTGATAGGTGAGAACAGCCAGGTGATGACGCCGATGGCCAGGGTCACGCCGGTGAGCATCACCACTTTGCCGGTGGACACCAGCGCCCGGTAGTAGGCCTCGGACAGGCTCGCGCCCTGGCGCTGATAGACCAGCAACATGCTCATCACATAGAGCGCGTAATCGATGCCGATACCGACGCCGAGGGCGATCACCGGCAGGGTGGCGACCTTGACGCCGATACCCAGCCAGACCATCAGCGCCTCGCAGAGGATCGAGGTGAGCATCAGCGGCACCACCGCACAGAGGGTCGCGCGCCAGGAGCGGAAGGTAATCAGGCACAGCAGGATCACCGCGCCGTAGACCCAGAACAGCATCTCGCGGTTGGCCTGCTTGACCACGATATTGGTGGCCGCCTCGATCCCCGCATTGCCCGCAGCGAGCATGAACTGCACATCGCCCGTATTGTTGGCGGCGGCGAAGCGCTCGACGTGCTCGACTAGCCCGGTGAGGGTCTCGGCCTTGTGATCGGTGAGGTAGACGTAGAGCGTCAGCAGGCTGCAAGACTCGTTGTACAGGCCGCGTGGCGCACCGGCGGTGATCATGTTGAGCATCGCCTGGTTGTTCTGCAGCTCGTACCACTTGGGACTGCCTTCGGAGAGGCCGACCAGCATGCGCCGGTTGAGCAGCGCCAGGGAGTTGGTCGAGTCCACACCTGGGAGGGTGCGCAGTTGCCAGTCCAGCGCATCCACCTTGCGCAGGATGTCGTAGCGCGCGCATTCGCCGGCCGGCGTACGCACCATCACGGCGAACAGATCGCTGCTGGCGCCGTAGGCGCGGTTCATGAAGGCATCGTCGAGGTTGTAGCGCGAGTCCGCGCGCAGCTCGGGAGCCCCGGCATCCAGGTCGCCGATCTTCAGGTTCATCGATACCAGGTACCCGCCCACGGCCATGCCGGCCGCCACGATGACGCAAACGCTGGCCCAGCGCTTCTGGGTGAACCGGTCGAGCAGGCGCCACAGCGGGTGACGCTGCGCGGGGCCGCTGTCGGCTTGTTCTTCGCGCAGGCTGCGTTGCGCGGCCGCCGGGCTGACGCCTAGGTAGGAGAGCAGGATCGGCAGCAGGATCAGGTTGGTGACGATCAGCACAGCGACGCCGATGCTGGCGGCGATAGCCAGATCCTGGATCACCGGGATGTCGATGAACATCAGCACGGCGAAGCCCACCGCATCGCTGAGCAGCGCAGTGAGGCCGGCGACGAAAAGGCGGCGGAAGGTGTTGCGCGCCGCCACCACGCGATGCATACCTCGACCGATGTCCTGCATGATGCCGTTCATTTTCTGCGCGCCGTGGCTCATGCCGATGGCGAATACCAGAAACGGCACCAGCACCGAATAGGGGTCGAGCTGATAGCCCAACAGCGGCAGCAGCCCCAGTTGCCAGAGCACAGCCACCAGCGAGCAGAGCACCACCAGCAGCGTGCTACGCAGGCAGCGAGTGTAGGCATAGAGCACGCCAGCGGTGATCAGGATCGCGGCGGCGAAGAACAACAGGATCTGCTCCAGCCCCTCGATCAGGTCGCCAATCTTCTTGGCAAAGCCGGTGATGTGGATGTCGACGCTGTCGCTCTGGTACTGGCTACGCAGTTTTTCCAGCTCGTCGGACAGCTGCGCATAGTTCAGTGGCTGGCCATCCGCCGTGCGCGACAGCAGCGGCACGTAGATGATGCTCGAGCGCTGGTCGAAGGCCACCAGTTGGCCGATCTCGTTGGACAGCTGCACGTTGCGTCGCAACTCGGCCAGAGATGTCGGGCTGCCGTCGTACTCGTCCGGAATCACCGGGCCGCCATCCAGGCCCTCCTCGGTGACCGAAACCCAGCGCGTGGCCGGCGTCCACAGCGACTTCATGAAGGCCCGGTCCACCCCCGGCAGCAGGTAGATCTTGTCGCTGAGGGCCTGCAGGGTGGCCAGGTAATCGGCATCGTAGATGTCGCCCTGGCGGTTGGCCACGGCGATGCGCAAGGCGTTGCCGAGGCCGGACAGTTCCTTCTGGTTGTCCAGATAGTTGACGATATAGGGATGCCCGGTGGGGATCATCTTCTCGAAGCTGGCATTCAGCTCGATGCGTGTCGCCTGCACGCCGAGAAACAGGGTGGCCAGCAGGCACAGCAGCAGCACCAAGGCCCGATGGTTGAACAGCGCGCGCTCGATCAGGTTGCCTGAATTGGTATCGAAACCGGCCAGCGAAGCATTGTCGGTGCGAGAGGAATTGCGGGACGTCATGGCCTCACTCCGGATCGGCGATGTCATGCAGCGACAAACGGGACAGTCCCGTGAATCCTGCGAATACCAGGCTACCGTCGGCGGCCTGGATCAAGCTGGAAAGTGGGCGACCCAGGGGCTCGCCGAAGGGCTTCAAAGCCTCCCCAGAAGCGACGCGAAACAGCATGCCGCCCTGGTTGGCCAGCAGCATGCGACCATCCTGCAGAGCCATCGCCTCGCTGAAGGAAACCGGCACCCGACCCGGCAACGGCGCGAAGCTGTCGCCGCGGTCATGACTGACGAAGGCATGGCCCTTCAGGCCCGCCACGATCAGGCTGCCGTCCTCGGCGTTGGCCATGGTGAAGAAAGTGCCGGAGTAAGGGCTGTCGAGCTCTTCGAACGAGCGGCCGTCATTGAGTGAACGCGCCAGGTAACCCTGTTCTCCAGCGAGGAACCAGTGCTGCCCATGCCGGGCGATGGCATAGAGATGCAGGCCCATGGGGTTGTCGATCTGACCGACCACGGAGTGCCAGGTCGCACCGCCATCGGCGGTACGAAAGGCCAGTCCGTAGGCACCGACGACCAGCCCATGGCGCGCATCGGTGAACGCCAGGGCGAGCAAGGGCTTGTCCGGCCCCTCCTCCTTAAGACGCTCGGCCGTCTGTAGACGCGCCTCTGCGGCATCGAGATCGAGCGCATTGTTCAGGTCACGCTGCGCCGCCTCCAACTCCAACTGCGCGGCCTGGCGCCCGTCGAGTTGCAACTGCCAGGACTCGCCACCATCGCGCGTGGCCAGGATCACCCCTGCATGACCGACCGCCCAGCCATTGTCGGCATCGGCGAACTGCACGGCGGTCAGCCCAACCGATACCGGTACGCTAGCCTGACGCCAGCTCTGCCCGTGATCGTCGGAAAGCAGGATCAGGCCACGCTCGCCGGCAGCGACCAGGCGCTCCCCGGCAAGAGCCAGGTCGATGAAAACCGCCCGCTCGGCCTGCACCACCGGCATGGCCGGGGTATCGAGCACGTCACCGACAGCCAGATTGTCCTGGGCGTGACTCAGCGGCGAGGCCAGGGCCAGCAGCACGCACCCCAACCGATGAATTAGCTTCATGATTTACCTCGAAATTTCAGTCGTTCGGGCGGATAAGAACGCTGTTCTCATCCGCCACTTTCGATGCGTCAGCGCACGCCGCGGCCAGCCATCGCGGCGGGTGAGAATTCCGAGGTTTTGTAGCGGTCCACTGCGGCGTACTGCGAGTCCTTACCGGTGTAAAGGTTCTGGATGAACCAGGCGCCGGAGTTCAGGTCGTAGAAGCCCGAGGACAGCTGAGCCACGGCAGGCAGGTCAGGCAGCACCGCAGGCAGCGACCAGAGGGTTTTTGCCAGTTGGCCGTTGGCGTCCCAGCGATCACCAAGCATGGCCTGCCAGGTGTCCTCATCCAGGTAGTAACGACCTTTGGGCAATTGATGCCGCTTGCCCGGAGCCACCTCAGCCTCCACCACCCAGACACGGTGCAACTCCCAACGCACCTGATCAGGGTTCAAGTGATGCTTGGCGAACAGTTGCGCAGGCTCGGCCAGGGTTTGCACCTTGTTGGTGTTGTAAGGGATATACAGCTCCTGCTTGCCTACCAGTTTCCACTTGAAACGGTCGAGACGGCCCTGATAAACGCTCAGCTCGTCGAAGGTCATCACCCCAGCGGTGGCCGGTGTAGGTGTATCGCAGCAGGCGTTGGGCAACTTGCGCACGCGGCGCTGGCCAGTCAGGTAGACATGGGCCTGGGACTTGTCACCATTAACGTTGGTACGTCCCATGATCTGCTCGCCAGCGCGCAGCGCCGGCCCGACATTGAGCAGGCGGAACAACCAGTAGTCGCCGGCAAAGCTTTCTGGCGAACCATCCTGGTAGTAATAAGGCATTTCCTGTAACGCCTTGCCATCGGTGGTCATCACCTGGCTACCGTCGGCCGTCATCAGGTAATGACGGAAGTCCATGGATAACGAAGTGCCGCGCCAGTTGAGCAGGTGGTTCCACATCGCCTCATCGCCGTTCTTCGGAATCGGGAACGGAATACCGCCGTAGGCGCCCTCAGGGATCGGACCGGCACTGCTGTCGATCAGCTTGGCCCGTTCGGCGTTCTTGCGCGTGTTGTCATACACCCACTGCGGGGCCGCGGCGGTACGGCGGGTCGGATAGATATCCAGGCGATAGGTGTCCGGGTGACGCTTGAACATCTCCTTGGTACCGTCGCTCAGCTTGTCGGCGTACTGCGCCATGTTCTGCGCGGTGATGCTGAACAACGGCTTGTCGGCGGCGAAGGGATCGCCGCGCTTGCCGCCCGGTTTGTAGGACGGATCCACCGTGGTATAGCCGCCGTCCCAGGCCGGGATGCTGCCATCGGCGTTGCCGGCTTTCTCGGCGCCGAAGGGCGTCAGGCTCTTGCCCAACTCCTCGACACCAGCGGCCATTGCGGAGCTGCTCAGCAGCAGGGTTCCGACCACCGCCAAGCAGAGAGTCTTGAGTGTGAACTGGGAAGTCATGAGCAAGTCCTCTTAGAAGGTGGTCTTGACGGAGAAGGCCAGGTAATCCCGATCCTTTAGCGCCTGCTTGAAATTGAACTGGGTCGCCGAGTTGAGCGTGGTGTCTTCCGGCCCGTAGAAATGGGTATAGGTCAGGCCGAAGGTCACTCGATCCAGATAAGTAGCAGTGACACCGATATTGAAGTCGCCACCCTTATGCGGACCGAACGAACTCACCACCGAGGACTTGCCCATGGGGAAATAACTCATGCCCATCGGTACGCTCAGATCCACACCTGGGAAAATCTGGCGATAGGTCGGGGTATAAACCAACCGCAAACCCACCCCATCATCGGTAGCACCGGGATCCAGCGCAGCGCGGTTCTTGGTAACACTGAGCAAGCGGTTCCAGGCGATTTCGCCCACCAGGCTCGCCTCGTTGGAGATGAGCGATGGCCCCAGCGATGCCAGCATGTTGAGATTCACATGAGCCGTGCGACCGACGGCATACAGCGGATTGTCGTCGTTGTCGGCGACGACGCCAGGCGCCACGGTCTGACCGTTGGAAACCAGCGGCATGTTCCAACGCATCGACGCCTCGCCGGCGAAACTGAATTCGCCTACGGTGGTGGCAAAGCTTGCCCCCAGCGCACGGATATCTTCCGGGTATACCCAATAGTATTCGCCGATCTTGCCGGTGCTGAATTCGGGACCGGTGGCATTGGGCTTGAGGTACAGCTTGGGTGACTTGTCGTGATACTGGATGGCATAGAGACCATAATCCACAGTCTCAGCGCTGTACTTCAGTTGCAGACCGCCCTGCCCCGAACTCTTGGCCTTCTTGTCCTTGCCATGAAAGAAAGCGGCCGGACTATCGGCATTGCCGCCCAGGAAGGGAGGGAATGGCGCACCGACAACAAGTCGCTCAGTACCTTCTCCGATGGTATCGCCTGTGGAGAAATAGCTGCCGACACCCGGTAGACGAGTTTCTTCCCACTCGAACTGGTAGAAAGCACCTATAGATAGGTCATCGGTCAGTTGGTAGGCGGTGGAAAGCTGGCTGACAGGGCGCGTAATCTCCTTGAACTGGGTATTTGGGACCGATTGCGCTTTAACCACATCCACCGGCGCCATACCCCCAGCGATACCATTAGCGCCGAAGAACAGGCTTTCACCCCAAATCAGACCATGGCGACCGAGACGTACAGATAGAGCGCGATCAGCTAGTTCGCCGTTCCAGTAGACAAAAGCATCAAGCAGTTCGACGTCACCGCCATGCAGGCGACGAGTGTCATCGGTGAATTCGTCGTAAGCCACGGAGCGCTGGTTGGCGCGCGCAGGGTCGTTGTTGTCGTTGTCTTTCTGATACTCGGTGTCATACCAGGCCGCACCGCTAAGGCGAGCGCCAAAATCTCGATAGCCGATATCCAGTTCGGTAAGAATGTCCAGGCGGTTGGAGATCAAGCCCTTGTCAAAGGCACGATTACCGTCGTCCTGGTTGCGCGCCACCTGCCCCTCGGTAAGCTTGCTGCTCTGGTCTTTCACGCGCCAGGCGGAGCTGTATTTCAGGGTGTTGTCCCAGCGCAAACTTAGGTCCGGATTGCCAGTCTGGATCTCGAATGCATTGGCTGTAGATAGGCCAGACACCAGCACGGCGGCCAATGTCAGTGTGAAGGGCGCACGCCGCCACGCAGCGTGATTGCGGATAGTCATCGAACGAACCCTCTTATTGTTCTTGTTGGCGAACTTTTTCTAAGCCATCACCGGCCGGGCAAGGCAGTCCGGACCGGTGGGGGGTCGAAATGCCGGAATGGCATCGTCAGGGGGGATTGACCTGGCGATGGACAAAGGTTGACGTGCCTGACGATCTCTGACTAATCGCTTGTTGGGATGTGATCTATCGGCGAACGCGATACCTGAAAAGCATTGAAACAAACCAGGTCGAGCTATGCAGAGGGGGGTAATGAATGGAAATAACCTCTTATCGAATCTCCAATAAACGACAAACGACATAGGCCCTTAATGCAAATGACGCCCTTCAGCGCTGGCGGCGAAAGTCCCTGGGCGAGATGCCAGTGCCTCGTCTGAAGAACCGCGAGAAGTAGGCCGCCTCGGAAAAGCCCAGACTATCGGCAACTTGGGCGATGGTCATTGAGGTGTAGACCAGGTTGCGCTTGGCTTCGAGGAGTAGGCGCTGGTGAATGATCTGCAGGCCGGATTGCCGGGCTAGACGCCGACACAGGCTGTTAAGGTGCGCCACGCTCAGACCCAACTGCGAGGCATACCAGTCCAGCGGCTGATGGCTGCGGTAGTGCCTCTCAATCAGTGCCTGGAAGCGGCGCAGGTGCGTACGCCCGCGATCACTGAGTTGCGCCTCCCCCTGCTGGTCGGCCAGGGCCTGGCGTGCCAGCCAGACCAGTAGAGCGCTGATCAGCGATTGCAGCATCAGCTCGCGCCCTACTTCATGCTGGCCGTATTCACGGGCCAAGGTGTCGAACAGCAGGTCCAGGCGCGCGCGATGGGTGTCGGCAAGGTAGCAGGCCGCCACGCTTAACGGCGGTTGTTCCAGGACCGCGCCCAGGTGCTCGACCAGGGGCTGCGCCAGGGTCAGCACATGGCCCTGGATGTCCTCGGAAAAGCGAAAGGCATGCACGCACAGCGCCGGCACCACCTGCACCGCCGACTGTTCGAGTACACGCGTCTGGCCATCAATCTCCACCTCGGCATGCCCGCTCTGGATGTACAGCACCTGCAGCAGGTCACTGTGCAGGTGGGCGCTGATTTCCCAGCCGTGCAGGCGACTGCGCTCGGCGATGGACTCGCAATGAATCAGGTCTGGAGTCGGCCAGACGCGTTCCTCGCCGTAGAGTTTGAAAACGGGAACCTGAACGCTCATGAGAGTCCTCGAAAAATCCAAGTAACTAAGCAGATATTGCCTTCTTACGCTATGCCGAAGCATCAAAAATACTGCTTCCTACATCAGTGTCTTGCACAAGGCAGTTACCCAAGGGACAACAACAATGAAAACCCAAGTTGCAATCATCGGCGCCGGTCCCTCCGGCATGTTGCTTGGCCAGTTGCTGCACAAGGCTGGCATCGACAACGTCATCATCGAACGCCAGAGCCCCGATTACGTGCTCAGCCGCATCCGCGCAGGCGTGCTCGAACAGGGCATGGTCGACCTGCTGCGCGAAGCCGGCGTGAACGAGCGTATGGAGCATGAAGGTCTGGTGCATGATGGCTTCGAGCTGGCCTTCGATGGCCGTCTGGAACGCATCGACCTGAGCGGCCTGACGGGGGGCAAGACGGTGATGGTGTACGGTCAGACCGAAGTCACCCGCGACCTGATGGAAGCCCGCAGCACCAGCGGCGCACCAAGTTTTTACAGTGCCAGCGACGTCAAGTTGCACGAACTCAAGGGCGAACAGCCCTATGTCACCTTCACCCACGAAGGCCAGCGCATGCGCCTGGACTGCCAGCAGATCGCCGGCTGCGATGGCTTCCATGGCGTGTCGCGCAAATCCATTCCCGAAGGCGTGCTCACCGAATACGAACGGGTCTACCCCTTCGGCTGGCTCGGCGTGCTGGCCGACACGCCGCCGGTGCATGATGAACTGATCTACGCCAACCACGAACGCGGCTTCGCCCTGTGCAGCATGCGCTCGCCGACGCGTACCCGTTACTATGTGCAGGTCAGCAGCGAGGAGAAAGTCGAGGACTGGTCTGACGAGCGTTTCTGGGACGAGCTCAAGCGCCGCCTACCCGCACAGACCGCCGCCAAACTAATCACTGGTCCGTCCATCGAGAAGAGCATCGCACCGCTGCGCAGCTTCGTGGTCGAGCCGATGCAGTACGGCAACCTTTTCCTCGTCGGCGACGCCGCGCACATCGTCCCGCCCACCGGCGCCAAGGGTCTTAACCTGGCCGCCAGCGACGTCAGCACGCTGTATCGCATACTGCTCAAGGTCCATCAGCAAGGCCGCACGGAGCTGCTGGAGAAATATTCGGAAATCTGCCTTCGGCGGATCTGGAAGGCCGAGCGTTTCTCCTGGTGGATGACCTCGATGCTGCACCGTTTCCCAGACACCGACGCCTTCAGCCGGCGTATGCAGCAGACCGAACTGGACTACTTCGTCGGCTCCGAAGCCGGCCGCCGCACCATCGCCGAGAACTATGTCGGTCTGCCCTACGAGGCAGTGGAATAAGTGCCCGGGTGGTGGTTCATCGGCCCACCGCCCTCCTCCATCTGCATTGGTGGCTGCACGCACGCGTCGCGGCTCAAGTAGGCCCCATGACAGCGCAGTAATACCTAACCGACAGGCCGGGTTTTCCGGTAATAGCGGCATGCCCTAGCTGCCATCGATGCAGGCGGCGGCCATGCCATAGCGAGCACCACACGCCGTCAACTGACGGGCGATGCTGTGCACCAAGTCCAGGCAGGTAGCATCCAGGTTGAGGCCGGAGCCGTTGAGCAGCAAGCGGATCCCCGGAGCCTGGCCGCTGCCCATGATTTCCGGCTGCACGGTAGCTGCGCCATCGACCAGGGCGCAACTGTTGCCGGCCTTCTATAACGAGCCAGAGCTGACCGACGACATTGCCGCCAGGGCCTCGCGGCTGGTCTGCCGGGGATGGTTGTCGCGATCCAGGTGCGTGACCTTGCACGTCAGATTGAGGTGGCGAGGCTGGTACCCCGGCAGCTCGAAGCAGGAGCTGCTCACTGGCGCGACCTCCGCGTCGAACCAGCCTGCGGTCGCCGTGTCGATCATGATCTGGCCGATGGCCAGATCAAGCAGTGGGATCAGGCTCTCGGCCCCTTCGAGAGAGAAGCTTTTGGCGCCGATGTACTTTTTCTGGATGAACTCCTCGAAGATCGCCGCGTCGGTGAGCCGCGTGAAGATCCCGTTGTTGCCGAACACGTAGATGAACGCGAGCGCCTGTACGAGCGACGGCGCGAAGAGCGGCAGCATGGCGATCACGCGGAACAGGCCGCGCCCGGGCATCAGGGTGCGGGTCAGCGCGTACGCGTACCCGAAGGCCAGCGTCACCGTGGCGACCATGGACACCGCGGCGACGAAGAGGCTGTTGCTGATCGACGCCGCGATGGCCGGCGTCACCATGATCGAGGCCGCCACCGCCGAGGCGCGCCAGGCCGGTGCGCAGGTCCGCGACGTGCTCCAGGCGGTAGGCCTCCCCGCCCGGTTCCTTCAAGTGTTCCTTGATCATGCGGGCGTCGGGCTCGCTGTCCTCGATGAGCAGGACCGACCACGGGTCAGAATGTGATGTGGACTTCACGGCGAAATGGGTTGGGGGAATTATCTCTGAGGGTCAGGCCAGCGACGGACCGTCGGCCGGCAGAGTAAAGTGAAAGGTCGTCCCCTGGCCGGGCGTGCTGGCGAGGCTCGGCGAGAAGGCTGTCGCTTGATCCTCTACCTGCACGGATTCAACAGCGCTCCCAGCTCCCACAAGGCCCGCACCCACGGCCAGCACCCACAGGGTAGTGATGAGCCAGAACACCAAAAAAAGGCCTATTGTTCCGGCCAGAACCAGCACCAGCACCCCCAAAGGACCCCGTGGAAGGGTAAAGTTGAATGCTCTCACGCCTCTAGGGTAAGGTAAAATCCGCCTAACAAATGATGAGGATGCTGCAATTGGCCGCATAACGAACTGCTGGGTGATTTTTGGCCTTATGCTCCCTTGACGTGGCCTATAATGCCCCTTGTATGCCAGGCTCCGACAGCCTCCCGATGGTCTATGCGGCGGCCCTGACCGATCCAGGCCGCAAGCGGGCCCTCAACGAGGACGCGGTTAGCCAGTTCCTCACCCACTACGGG
>OGCL01001595.1_pt1 | contig 18547 bp, 16 predicted proteins | sample 1570041 | NCBI WGS metagenome assembly OGCL01 (sample SAMN06266162, study PRJEB24511) | hot springs metagenome | isolation source: Hot spring water | place: South Africa: Limpopo | collected 2015-06-22
GTGTCACGCTGGCGGCGGTGTTGTTCAACGAGACTGTGTCAACGAACATGATATTGGGTTCTTGCATTGTCGTTGGCGCTGGCTTCTTCACGGTGTGGAGGGAGCATCGCCGAGGGCGAAACCTGGCGGAACACGACAAGAGCTGATCAACACCATGTCGATTGGCAGGTTCTGAGCCGATGGGCGCCAAGGACTTGATGTAGAGCGTTGGTTCGCTAGCGTTCACGCAAATCGATGGCATGCCGAGAGTTCGAACCCGTTCAAGGCGAGAGGCTGCTTGGAAAGGCTGCCATATTCGCCTAGCGGATGACGGGTCACGCGAACGAGGCGATAGGTAAACCGAAAAGGCTCTCGTTAGGGATGACACCTAGACCAGGGCCGCTTGGTAGCTTGATATGTCCTCCTTCGATCTTCACCCCGTTTTTAGGGTCGAAGTTACCCTCAATGTATGGCTGAGCAAGCCAGACGCCTTCGTTGAGGCGCGGCTGCACCGTTGCTCCGATATGCGTGCAGGCTGCTGCGATGATATCACCGCCCCAAGCATCGTCGCAGGTATGCGGCATGGATCTGGCCTCGCAGATGTCGCGGAAAGTTGCCATGGCGTGCAGGCCCCCGATACGCGTGACTTTCATGCCAAATCCGTCGCAGACCCCATCGCCCACAGCGCGAAGCACGGTCGATAGGTCATCGCCATTTTCATCCAGAAAGATGGCATGGTGCAACTGGCCACGGATCGCCTTAATCTCCTCAATCGTGTTGCAGGGTTGCTCGAGAATGAAGGGGATATCGAGGCATTCGCGGCTGAGACGCAGCGTGTCGCGGGTCGTGAGCGAGCGGTTCCCGTCCACGGCGAGCCGCAGACGTCCGCCAACGCGCTCCCACACCTTTCTGACGACCGCGATGTCGATAGCGACGTCACGACCGCCGATCTTGATCTGCATCCGTGGATAGCCTTCGGCCGCCCGTTCTTGGGCAATGCTGGCGATTTCGTCGGGTTCGCCGATGCCGGATGCATAGTAGGACGGAACGCGCTCTGTTACGGCTCCGCCGAGCAGGTCGGCGACCCGAACCTTGAACTGCTTGCCCATAAGGTCGTAAGCGGCGATGTCGATAGCGGCCTTGGCGTAGCGATGTCCGTTCAGAAGGCTGTCCATCTTCCGGCGAAGAAGAACAGGCTTCAGCAAATCCGTGCCAATCAGACCTTGCGCCATTTCTTCCAGCGCTGCGACTGCGCCCTTGGAATGGTGCGGTTGATAGGTTGGGCCGACGGGGCATGTTTCCCCCCAGCCGAACAGGCCGTTATCGGCCACGAGTTTCACGAGCGTTGTATCGAGGGAATAGACCTTGCTGCTTGCTATGGCATACGGTCCGTTCTTGACGGGCATCGTGTGCGAATAGATATGAATTTCGCTGATCTTCATGGTAGGTTCTCAAAAAATTGGCCGTCTTTTGGGACGGCCAGTTGGGAACAATTTTGGGTCAGTGCTGGGTATTCAGTTCGTCGACCGCGGGGATCTCCCGTTTGCGGCGTTCCATGAAGTCGCGCAGGGCTTCGTCGATGCCTTCGTCGAGCTTAGGCTCCTTATATTCATCGAGGAGACGCTTTGCGTAGTTGAGCGCCCGCTCGGTGATTTCCATCGAACCGTCGGCCTGCCATTGCTCGATAGAATCGTTGTTGAACAGCTTTGGCATGAAGAAAGCGCGCTGGAAATTGGCTTGCGTGTGCGGATGGCCAAGATAATGGCCGCCCGGGCCGACGTCGCGGACGGCAGCCATAGCTTCGTCGAAATCGTCCCAGCGGACACCCTCCGCCATTCTGTAACCCATGGAGCACATTTCGGCATCGACAACGAATTTGGCGACTGAGCAATGCATGCCCGCCTCGTTCCACCCTGCCGAGTGCCAGATGTAATTGGCACCGGCGTGCAAGACGGCGTTCATTGTCATCGCACTCTCGTAACCTGCCTGCGCATCAAAGGTCTTGGCGCCACCGAGCAGGTTCGAGGTGCGCCACGGGACCCCATAGAATCGCGCCATCTGGCCGATCATGAAGTTCATAAGGCTGATTTCAGGCGTTCCGGCCATCGGCGCACCCGACTTCATCGAGACCGTAGAGAGGTAATGGCCGTAGATAGCCGGGCACCCCTTGCGGATGACCTGGGTATAGGCGAGCGCGGACAGGGCCTCGGCGTTCAACTGCGCGACCGCAGGCGCGACCGAGGCGGGCGTGTTCGCACCACCGAGAACGAAGGGCGAGCAGAGAACCGGCTGGTTGCGGCGGCAGAAGGCACGCATGGCCGACAGCATCGTCTCGTCCCAGACCAGTGGCGAGTTGCCGTTGCAATTGCCCGTCACGACGGGCGTCTCTTCCATGGTCTCCTTGCCGAACAGGATTTCGCACATGTCCATGACGTCCTCGGCATTCTTGCCCGACGTCGTCATACCCATGAACGTCTTGTCCGAATACTTCATCGAGGAATAGGTGATCGCGAGATGGCGATGGCTCACCACCATGTCCATCGGCTCGACGATGTGATGCGCGGTCGAATGGAGAGCAGGCGACATATGGGCGAGCTTGTGGAACATGTTGAGGTCTTCTATCGTCGGCCAGCGGCGCTTGTCTTCCAGGTCGCGGATGAACGGTGCACCTGTCATCGGCACGAACATCGAGTTCTTGCCGCCAAAGGGGAGGCTCTTCTCCGGATGACGGGCGCGATAGGTCCAGCTCGACGGGATGGTAGAGATCAGTTGCCGGACCAGCGCACGGTCCAGATGGACGCGCTCGCCGCGAACATCGGCTCCTGCCTTTTTCCAATCTTCGAGCGCGATAGGATCGCGAAATACGACACCGACCTCTTCAAGGATCGACATCGATGCATTGTCTATCTTCGCGACATGCTCTTCATCCATCAGTTCCGTTACAGGGAGCTTGCGGTTCAGCGCCGGCAGCATCGTGAAATCTGGGGCTTTACGAAGCGTTCGCCGGGCATCGCGGCCTCCAGCGCGGTTATGTCGAGCAGCCTGTTCACTCATGGGTCTTCCCTCCAAAGAATTCGGTAAACTGTGCTTGGCTCTCTCCGATCGGCAGCCGGTTTCCCGAACTGGCTGCGTCTAAAACCGACGCCAGGCTGGTTGCGGAAGGGCGAGCTACTCCTTCTGTGCTCTCCACTCTTTCCAACGGAAATAGATGTTCGCACCGATATCGGCGAAAGGCGACGGGACGAGCTTCGTCGGCGCGTCCTCGGCAAGAAAATGCGCCGCGATTTCCGATTGCTTGTTTAACACCAAATCTGCTGCGGCGATTCCCGTCAGCGTGCTCCGAACCGTGCCCAGACCGTTGTCCACGCAAGCGGAGAATAACCCCGGCTCAAGTTCCCGCATCACCGCGACGCCGTTCCAGCTCAGGCAGAGATGCCCGGCCCAGCTGTATTCCATCGGCACGTCGGCGATAGCCGGGAAGCGGTCTGCGAATTTTCGGCGATGCACGTCGGCTGCCCTGCCGACCAATGCCTCGGAGGGCACCATACCGGGGATATAGCTTGCGCATGTTCTGGTCACAATGCGATTGCCACCCTGGGCCGTGTCGATCCTGCGCATCGTGGTTCCCATCGGATCTGACGGCGTGATACCCCAGCGGGGGTGGCCGCCAAGAATGGACATGGTATCCTTGTCGAGTTCTACCGTCATTGACGCGTAGAGGAAGACATGCATCAAGCGTTTGCGGGCAAAACCGAAGCTCTCTAGATGTCCGTTATTAGCCAGTATAACTCTGGCAGTGCTTACGCGGCCTTTTGGAGTGCTAAGCACCCAGTCCTGCCCGGATGATCTCGCGATCTCGGTCACCGGCGAGCCTTCGAAGATCTTGACGCCGTCGCGACGCAGCCCCTTTCCAAGCGACCGGACATATCCCGCAGGCTGCAGCATCACAGTACCTGGGGTATAGAGACCCGACGTGTAATAGCGGCTTCCGGTTACTTCGTGCATCTGCTTGGCGTCCAGCGCCTCGCTTTGTTCACCGAGTTCAGCGAGGTGATCGGCGTAACTTGCATTCAGGCTACAAGCAGTGTCGCTCACCGCGCCGTTTATTTTTCCTGCCGGGTCGAAATAGGCGGGTTCAATTTCATACTCTTCCACGCAGGCTTTGGCGAAGGATATGGCGGCGCGGTTCAGTGCGATCATCTGTTTGTCCGCTTCCACGCCTTTCCCGGCATAGTCGTCGGACTGCAGGTCGTGCGGCAAGTCGATCATGAAGCCGGAATTACGGCCGGAAGCGCCTTCGGCCAGAGCACCGGCCTCAAGTACAGCGACCCGCAGCGTCGGGTCGTTCTGGCGCAAACGTTTGGCAGCTGAAAGCCCCGCGAAACCACCACCGACAATGGCGACATCAACTTTGATGTTCTCATCGAGAGGGTAGGATGCCGCCTGGGGCGGCAGGATCGCGTTCCACGCTGCCGGTCCGCTTTGGACCGGCAGTCTTTCAGCCTTGTGGATGGTCACGCCACTGCCTCATCTGCATCATCCGTGAGATCGAGCCAGATCGTCTTGATCCTGGTATATTGATCATGCGCGTGGATGCCGTTGTCGCGTCCGCCGAAGCCTGACGATTTGTAGCCCCCGAACGGCGTAGTGATGTCGCCTTCACCGAAGGAATTCACCGTCACCGTTCCAGCGCGGATGGCCCGGGCGCCGCGGATCGCGCGCTTGGCGTTGGCGGTATAGATCGAGGCCGCCAGGCCGTATTCGGTATCGTTGGCCAGTGCGATCGCTTCCTCGAAGCTTTCGACTGTCAGCACGACGAGGACAGGCCCGAATATCTCTTCTCGGACGACCTTTGCATTGCGATCGGCGACGTCAATGATGGTTGGTTCTACGAAACCATCCTTCGCCTTGCCGCCGAGCAGGATCTTTTGGCCCTTCTCGAGAAAGGAGCACACCTTGTCGTAATGGGCCTTCGACACGAGTGCTCCGATGCGGTTTTCGGGGTTGAGCGGATCGCCCATCGGCCACTCGCGGGCATGGGCGACGACCCGCTTGATCAGTTCGTCCTTGATGCCGCGCTGGACGATCAGGCGAGAGGAAGCTGAGCAATTCTCGCCCATGTTCCAGAAGGCACCGTTGACGATATGCGCAGCCACACGATCGATATTTTCGGCATCATCCAGGACGACGGCGGGGTTCTTGCCGCCCATTTCGAGGGTCACTTCCTTGAGGTTCGATTCGGCGGAGTATTTCGGGAAGCGGCGGCCGGTTTCCGTGGAACCCGTGAAAGATACCATATCCACGTCCATGTGCCGGCCGAGCGGTTCGCCAACCTCCCCGCCGCTTCCGGGGAGCACGTTGAAGACACCGGCTGGGATACCTGCTTCCATGGCAAGCTCGGCGACGCGGAGCGCAGTCAACGTTGTTTCCTTGGCCGGCTTGACGATGATGGAATTGCCTGCGGCGAGCGCCGGACCGATCTTCCAGGCCAACATCAAAAGCGGGAAATTCCACGGCAGGACGAGGCCGACGACCCCGACCGGCTCGCGGACGATCATGGCGATGTGATTGTCGGACGCCGGTGACACCTGGTCGTAGATCTTGTCGATCAGTTCGGCATGCCACTTGATGCAATGGGCGGTCTCGGGGACATCGACCTTTTCGCAGTCGTAGATAGCCTTGCCGCTGTCGAGGCTTTCGAGTACCGCCAGTTCACGGGCGTTGCGCTTGATCAGCTTGGCGAGTTTGAGCAGAATCTCCTTGCGGTCGCCGGGATGCAGCCGCGACCAGCGGCCGTCCTCGAAGGCATCGCGTGCTTTCTGGACGGCGAAGTTCACGTCCTCAGGGCCGCAGGATGCGACGCTCGCCAGGACGGTGCCGGTGGCAGGATTTATCGTTTCGAAAGTCTTGCCGGATACGGCTGGCCGAAAGCTTCCGTCGATGAAGGCCTGTGTGGGAAACTGAAGCCCCGCGGCAATCGCTTTGTACTCGTCATGTGTAAGAAGATCGCTCATGGTCTTGCCTCCGCTTCAATTTCCGCAACCGTGCGCTTGAGGACGCGCACCACCTGTTCAAGCTGGCGCATGTCGTCCTTGTTCAATCCCTTGAGCGGCGGGCGCGGCGGGCCGGCATAGAGACCGACCATTTCGCAGCCGTACTTGATGCACTGGATGAACTTACCGCCCTGCTCCAGCACGCGCATCAGCGGCATCATCGCCGACATGATGCGGCGCCCCTTAGTGAAATCGCCCTCGATGGCGCAAGCCTTGTAGAGCGCAATATGTTCCACCGGCAGAAAGTTCGAGCCGCCACAGACCCAGCTGCGCGCGCCCCAGGCAAAGAATTCCAGCGCCTGATCATCCATGCCGCAGGACATCTGGATATGCGGATAGTCACGAGCGAGCAGGTGGACCCGGTTGATGTCACCCGAGCTTTCCTTGATCGCGCAGAAGTTCCGGCTGCGGCCGACGCGATCGAGGAATTCCTCGCCCATGTTGATGCCCATTCGACCCGGATAATTGTAGAGCATGATCGGCAGGTCGGCCGCGCGGTCAATGGCGAGCGCGTTCAGGGCATTTTCGCGCTCGGTCGGGACCGAATAGGGGGGCGAGCCGACAAGGATGGCTGATGCGCCGATCTTGGCGGCCGCCTCGGCCATGCGGACGGAGTCAGACTGCTGGATCGCACCAGTGCCAATGATGAGGGACACTCGGTCGTCGATGATCTCCTTGGCCAGCGTCGCCAATTCGATCCGCTCTTCTACGGACTGCGCGTAATACTCGCCGGTCGATCCGCCATTAATGATGCCGTGTACACCTGACGCGATCAGGTATTCGATCATCTTGGCGAAGGCATCGCGATCGATGGAGCCATCATCTCGATGCGGGGTAATGACGGGCGTGTATATCCCCTCGAATTTCATCAGGCTCTCCTTAGGCCAACTTGTCAGGCGCTCGCCCCAGCGGCGCGAAGACGCTTGCAGGTGTCACGAAACTTTCAATCTGGGCACGCGACAGCTCCCAATGGGCAATCGCTAGATCGGCGCAGGCATCGGCGTCCTGGGCCTCGATCAGGGCAATGAACTGGTCATGGTGGTCAACGGCGACGGCGCGCTGATCGGCGAGTTCGGGGCGCCGGGTGTTGTAGAAGGTCATGCCAATGCGGGCGTGATCGATCAGCAACCGGCGCAGACTTGGCGTCAGGAATTCGTTGTCGGCCATCTCACCCATGATGGAGTGGAAACGCTCGTTGGTGAGGGTGCGGCTTTCCGTGTCCCCGTCGCGGATCGCCGCCCGAAAGAGAAGCTGTGTGTCCTTTAAGCGCATTATCTGCGCCGCCGTCGCGTTCTGTGCCGCGAGCCGGCCGATCGCTGCATAGATCATCGGCGCGGCTATGAAGAAATTGCGCAGCGTCTTGTGCGTCATCGGCGCGACCTGGGCCCCACGGTTCTCATGCAGGATCACATAGCCTTCGCCGGCAAGTTGGCGCAGCAATTCGCGCAGCGGCGGGCGCGAGATGCCGTAAGCCTCCGCGATTTCCGTTTCGTCGAGATAGCTGCCCGGCTCCAGCGCCTCGGTCAGGATGCGGCGGCGCAGGTCTTCGAGGCAGTTGGACTTGTTGCGCTTTGGTTCGCGGATCATCGGGGTTCCTCTTGCAGGGTTTGCTCCTGCATCCCTAACTGGTTTCTTTGTAGCCGATGATAATACATCTTGTCTACAATGAAAATTTATGTTGTAAGACCAAAACGACAAAACGATGGGAACAGGGCGAATGGGTTATAAATCTCAGGAAGCCGTCATCCGATGCGATGGGATCTGGAAGGTTTTCGGTGCACGGGCGAAAGACGCCATCAAGGCCGTCAAAAGTGGCCAGCTCTCGAAGGCGGATGTCCGCGACAAGCTTGACTGCGTGGTCGGGGTCCGCGACGCGAGCTTCAGCGTCGGCCGCGGCGAGATCTTCTGCATTATGGGCCTGAGTGGCTCCGGCAAGTCGACCCTCATCCGGCATATAAACCGTCTTATTGAGCCCACTGATGGCGCGGTCTACATCGAGGGACGCAACGTCAATGCCATGGGCGCGAAGGAGCTTCGCCAGCTACGCGCCGAAAAGATCGGTATGGTCTTCCAAAGCATGGCGCTGATGCCGCACCGCAATGTCCGCGACAATGTAGCCTTTGCTCTGGAGGTTCGTGGCGTCCCTGAGGCGAAGCGCCATCAGGTCGCGCGCGAGGCTATAGAGGCCGTGGAACTGACTGGGTGGGACCTCAAATACCCTGATGAACTTTCAGGCGGCATGCAGCAGCGCGTCGGACTGGCCCGCGCCATTGCCGCAAATCCCTCGATCCTGCTGATGGACGAGCCGTTCTCGGCTCTCGACCCGCTCATTCGCTACCAGTTGCAGGGCACGTTTATGCAGCTCTCGGCCGACCTTCATAAAACGACGCTCTTCATCACCCATGACCTAGATGAGGCGATCCGCATCGGTGATCGTATTGCCATCATGAAAGACGGAGTCCTCGTTCAGATTGGCACACCGGAAGAGATCGTAACCAACCCGGCCGACGACTACGTCGCGGACTTTGTTGGCGGCATTTCCAAGCTTGACCTCGTCACCGCGGCCAAGGTCATGCAGCCCTTGGAAAAGTATCGCCAAAGCAATCACGTGCAGGACGTCGGCGGGTGGCCGGTCGCTCGTCCTGAGGACAAGCTAAACACTCTCGTGGATCTCTCTGTCGGCACCAATCATCCGGTCCTTGTGAAGGACGGGGATCTGGACATCGGCGTCGTCACCAAGGATGCCTTGCTGCGGGGGATTCAAGGAGGCGGTGAAAGACATTCCGGCAAGCGGGGGGCTCACTGATGGCCGAAGGACAGAATTTCAACTGGCTCGATCCATTTTCAAGCATCGATCTTGGCATTGCCGAACACTCCGACGGCATCAAGCAATGGGCGATTGAGCACCGTGAGGCGATTCAACCTTTCAAGTTCTTTTTCGACAGCCTCATCCAGGGCATCGAGCGGGGGTTCCTCGCCGTGCCGCCATTGGTCATGCTTTTAATTTTAGTGGTCATTGCCTGGCAGACCGCCGGACGCCGCACAGCCCTCTATGTGGCTGTCGCGCTCGTTGTACTCGGCCTCCTGTCTCCAGAGGCGTGGCCACTTGCGATGACGACACTCGCAATCGTCGTCGCTGCGGTGATCCTTGCCGTGATCATAGGTTTGCCCTTGGGGATCATCGCCGGCAAGAGCGATCGGTTCGAGGCCGTGTTGCGTCCGATACTTGATACGATGCAGACGATCCCGGCTTTCGTTTACCTCGTCCCCGTCGTGATGTTGATAGGTATCGGAAATGTCGCGGGCGTCATCGTGACAATCATCTTCGCTCTCGCACCGCTCATCCGCCTGACGTCGCTCGGCATCCGCTCGGTCAACCCGAGCGTCGTCGAGGCGGCGCGCGCATTTGGGGCAACGCCCGCGCAGATAATGTTCAAGGTCGAGCTCCCCATGGCAACACCGACCATCTTCGCCGGACTCAACCAGACGATCATGCTGTCGCTCTCTATGGTGGTCATCGCCTCGATGATCTCGGTCCGCGGCCTTGGCAATGAGGTGCTACGCGCCATGGGAAGACTGGACGCCGGAAAGGCGATCGTCGGCGGCCTTGGCATAGTGATGCTGGCGATCGTGCTGGACCGCATCACCCAAGGCCTCGGCCGATCCGGCAGGGATCGCGGACATAGGAATTGGTGGCAGACCGGCCCGATTGGCCTGATCGTGCGACTGATAGACCGGAAATAATAGGTCGTTCTCGGGAACTAACATCAACTGGGAGTAGGAAAAATGAAAAAACTTCTGACTGCAGGGGCGATAACGCTGGCACTGATGACACAGCCGGTCTTCGCTAATGACAAGCCGGGCGAAGGCGTCACCGTACGCCCGATGCTGCCCACACAGATCGAGGAATTCTTCCAGCACCGGATTCTTTTCCGTGCGCTCCAGGACCTCGGTTACACCATCGCGACCCCGAATGAGGCAGAATACCAGACGATCCACATCGCGATCGGTTCGGGCGATGCCGACTTCACGGCCGTGAGCTGGGAAACCTTGCACAAGCCCTTCTTCGACGAAGCCGGCGGCGAGAAGGTGATGAGCCGCGTCGGAAATTACATTCAAGGCGCTCTTCAAGGTTATCTGATCGACAAGGCGACTTACGACTCCGGCGTGCACGACCTAAGCCAGCTCAAGGATCCGGCCATTGCCGCGAAGTTCGACTCTGACGGTGACGGCAAGGCTGATCTCGCCGGCTGCATCCCGGGCTGGGGCTGCGAGCGTGTGATCGAGCACGAACTCGACGAATACAAGCTGCGCGACACCGTTACCCACAATCAGGGCGCTTACCAGGCGATGATGGCCGACCAGATCGCCCGCTTCAAGACCGGCAAGCCGATCCTTTACTACACTTGGACGCCGTATTGGGTATCGGGGGTTCTCGTCCCGGGCAAGGACGTCGAATGGCTGAGCGTCCCCTACACCTCTCTGCCCGACGGCGCCAAGGCGAACACCGAGTTCAATGGCAAGAACCTCGGCTTCGCCGTCGACAATATCGGCGTCGTCGCTCGCAATGATTTCCTTGAAGCCAATCCGGCTGCCAAGACGCTGTTCGAAGTCGCCAAGCTCGATATCAATGATATCTCGGCGCAGAACAAGCTGATCACTGACGGTGAAAAGACCTCGGCAGACATCGATCGCCATGTCGATGATTGGATCAAGGCGCACCAGGAGCTTTATGACAGCTGGCTCGCCGCTGCGCGGGCCGCCAAATAATCGTCAACGTGGGGCGCTCTTCGGAGTGCCCCACACCCAAGATGGCGAACGGCAATGACCCAACTAACCAATTTTGTATTTCTGCTGGTGGAAGACTTCACGCATCTGGCCTTTTCATGCGCGGTGGAATCTCTCCGGATCGCCAATCTCATGGCCGAGCGTGAGTTATACACCTGGCAGCTTGCGTCGGTCGATGGCCGATCCGCCCGTTGTTCGAATGGAGCGGTAACCCTCGTCGATCGCGGCCTCACGCCTCTCAGCCGCGACGACCGGCTGATCGTCGTATCCGGCATCAACGTGCAGAATCAGGTGACGCCGGACCTCCTGCGCCACCTGCGCTCAGAGAGGGCACGAGGGACTCAGATTGGCGCCATTTGTTCGGGTGCGTATATTCTGGCCGAGGCAGGTTTCCTCGATAATCGCAGAGCGGCGGTGCACTGGGAGTTTCACGATATTTTCGCTGAGCGGTTTCCTTCGGTTAAACTAACCAAGTCGGTTTTCGTTTCCGACGAGAAATTCATCACCGCATCCGGTGGCGCGGCGGTCGCCGATCTCATGCTTCACATGATTGCCCGTAACCACGGCCGCGATTTCGCTACAGCTGTTGCTGACCAGATGGTCTACAACGCGGTCCGGGAAGGAAGTGCCACGCAGAAGATTTCCGTCCGCTCACGTTACGGCCTACGCAACAGCCGCCTTGGCGAAGCGATCCGGGTCATCGAGGAGCATGTCGAGGCGCCCTTGAGCAGCGCCGAGCTAGCCAGCAAGCTCGGTATATCGACCCGCCAGTTGGAGCGGATGTTCGAGCGCTACATGAATACGACTCCGAAGCGCTATGTCATGGAACTCAGACTGCACCGCGCCCGCAACCTGATCGTCCAGTCGGATCAGCCGCTGACTGAAATAGCCATGGCCTGCGGCTTCGTGTCGACCTCGCATTTTTCGAAAGTCTATCGCGACCATTTCGGCAATACCCCGGGAAGCCAGCGGTCGACACTCAACTAATCGCATTCAGGAAGGATAGAGATGACCTATTTTCAAGGGAAAACGGCACTCGTGACAGGTGCCGCAGGCGGTATAGGTGCAGCAATCGTCAAGCAGCTTCGGTTGCTAGGCGTGAAAGTCGCGGTTGCCGACCGGGATGTGACGGGGATCGACGCCGAGGTGCACCTGCCGGGCAACTTGCTTGAAGCGGCTTACGCGGACGGCTTGCCGAAGGCGGCATTTGACTCACTCGGCAGTCTGGACATTGTGATCAACAATGCCGGTGTGATTACTCGCGGCGATGTGACGGCCACGACTGACGCCGACTGGGACCTGTCGATTGGCGTCAATGTCCAGGCTCCTTTCCGTGTCTGCCGAGCCGCAATTCCAATCATGGCGGACAGAGGTGGCGGTGCAATCGTCAACGTCTCATCATGTTGGGGCGTGCGGCCGGGTCCCAACCATGCAGTTTATTGTATGACCAAGGCAGCGATCGCTTCCCTGACGCAATGTATGGGGATGGATCATGCCCATCAGAACATTCGCGTCAACGCCGTATGCCCGAATGAAGTCAACACGCCCATGTTGCGCACTGGATTTGCCAAACGGGGCTTCGATCCGGATACGGCAGTAGCGGAGCTCGGAAAGACCGTGCCACTCGGCCGCATCGCCGAGCCTGAAGATATCGCCGATGTTGTGGTGTTCCTGGCGTCCGATTCCGCGCGTTACATGTGCGGATCGCTTGTCGAGGTCAATGGAGGGAAGCCTGTAGGATGAAACGGTTTGAAGGCAAAGTTGCGCTCGTCACTGGAGGACGGAGCGGCATTGGACAAGCAATCGCGCGTCGGCTCCGAGACGAAGGCGCGCGGGTGTTTACCGCGCAGCGTGGTGAAGACAAGGAATTTGATGCCATCACCGTCGACTTCACGGAGCCGGCCGGGGCGGGGCATGCCATTGAGGCCGTTGTCGAGCAAGCGGGCCGGCTCGATGTCCTGGTAAACAATGCGGGAGTGATGCAGGAAGCGCTCGTGGAGGAAATGAGCCTCGCGGATTGGGAGCGCACGATCGCCGTCAATCTGACCACGCCCTTCATGCTGATCAAGGCTGCGATGCCGCAACTTCGGTTAACGGGCGGCACCATCGTGAATATCGGCTCGATCGAGGGATTGGGGTCGAACCCGAAACATGCTGCCTACTGTGCCTCCAAGGCCGGTATCCACGGCCTCACCAGGGCAGTAGCTATTGATCACAGCGCCGAAGGCGTTCGTTGCAACGCCGTTGCACCGGGGTGGATAGACACCGACCTGAATATGGATTTCATCGAGAGCATGCCGGACCCCGCTACATTCCGTCAGCAGATCGGAAAGATCCACCCGGTTGGACGTACGGGCAAACCCGATGAGGTGGCAAGCCTAGTGGCATGGCTGGCGTCGTCCGAGTCCTCCTTTGTCACCGGCCAGGTTTGGACGGTTGACGGCGGACGCATGGCCAAGTTGAGTCTACCATAAAATACGTGCGATCGGCCGCTCCGCTCAGCGGGCGGTTGAGGCAATGTTCTGAGAGCGACGTTGGCGGTCAGCTTGCCACCTAGTGGACCTTTAAGGCGGGTCGCGGGCGAGCGCGTGACACTGCGAGCTCAAATGCAGCTCTTGCTGGCCATCGGCAAACTGTCCCGAAGCGTTTCCAAACGAGTTTCTAAGCGATCAGGCAGAAGTGACAAGCGCTTTCAAGTCCGACCTCCACAAGCATCGTGGTTGATCGGAGCATTTGATCCGCGATTTACGAGGAGGAGGAGGAAAAGTAATTATGGCGCGGGAGTTTCCATTTCCAGGACTTAATCTTGCCCTTACAACTCCATTTGACGATCGGGGGCGAGTCGACTGGGGTCGTTTGGAACAACTTATCGAGCGATATCTCCATGCCGGGATCAGGGGCTTCGTCCTCAGCTCAGGTACTGGTATGCACGTCTACCTTTCAAAAAGCGAATCCATGGAGTTGGCGAAAAAGGGGGCTAAAATTATCAACGGTCGCGCCAAGCTCATTGTGCAGACTTCGGCGCTACTCGTTGACGAGGTGGTCGAAAGGACAATATCCGCCGCCGACTGCGGAGCTGACGGTGTGATGGTGCTTCCTCCGTTCTTCGAAGGTCCCACCGATGATGACGATATTGTCGATTTCTACGCCGAGGCAGGCAAAGGCGGCCTGCCGATCATCGGTTACAATGTACCCCATGCTGTCGGCGTGGAGATCACGCCCAGGCTACTTAAGAGGTTATGCGAAATTCCCGAATTTTGCACTGTGAAGGATAGCAGTGGCGATCTGGCAAAGCAAACTTCCTTGATCCGAACTGGACTTCCAATCATGAACGGAGCAGATCCACTCGTGCCGTTTTCGCTATATGCGGGGGTTGCCGGTCTGATATGGGGCGGGGCCAGCATAGCTCCGAAGTCTTGCCTTGCCGTAGTGGAGGCCGCCCATTCTAAGGACTGGAACTTGGTTCGAGAGCGGTGGCGGGCACTCGAGCCAATCATGTCTCTTCTATGGGAACGCGATTATGTCCAATCCGTCTACGCTGCTGCAGCGATTGCAGGTTTCGATGCGGGCAAACCCAGAAAGCCGCTAAGTGCGTTGCCGCCTAAGAGGATAATGGACATTCGCTCGGCACTTCTCGATCTCGGTAAGGGTAGCGACTTGTGACGGGATCGAGGCCACAAAAAAGAAAACGGATGGCGTAGCCCGCCTTCAGCGAGCCTGATTTGAATACTGATCGCTGGCTTCTCACTCGATCAACTGATCAAATGGATTCAGTATTCGTCGTCGGCGTGAGAGATCAGGGTCCACGCAGAGATGCGCTGGTCATTCCGAAGCGCGTCTTCGACCAAGTTCGGACATCAAAGCCGGGCAAAGCAATCACATAGACAAATGTGATCTTTGCATCGAAGCGGACTTGGTGCGCCGAATTTGACTGTTCAGCATTCCATCCCGAAGTTCAATCCACGACAGGACAGTTCGCGGGGGACAACAGCTACCTTTGTTCATGACGCACCGAAGGTGAACGCGAAGGCAGGACCTTCCCCTCAGCTGGCTCTAACCAACCAGTTCGCAAACAGGCGAGATTGGCTGGTCGCCTTCGCGTGAATGCTCAAATAGAAAGGGACCGGCGAAGGGACTGATTCAGCCACCAAGGGAACAAGCCGCTTGGCCTCAACCATACTTTTCACCAGTCCATCCCAGCCCAGCACCGCACCCACATCGTCCTGAGCTGCCTGAAGCGCGATCATGTAGTTGTTTACGTAGAAACCGCGGCCTTTCGGTGGTGCGCAGCCGAGCGACTGGAGCCAATCGGTCCAAGTCGTCCAGCCATTTTCTTCATTGCTCATGTGGATCAGTGGGACTTTGAGCAGATCCTCGACCACCGAGATGCGGTGTTGGGCGGCGAATGCCGGGGTTCCCAGCGCGACAATTTGGTCCCGAAACAGGATGTTGTGCTCCAACCCATTTGCGTCCGGCTCGCCATAGTGGATGCTGAGATCACATGGGCCGCCCGAGCCTGGCACATCACTGGTGATCTGGGAAACGGTAACTGCTGGATAGGTTTTCCAGAAGGCGGTAATTTTCGGGGTGAGCCAGAGAGAGCTTACGGCTGTAGTCGTCCGGATTGTGACATCCACGCTTTCACGGCGCTCGCGAATCTGCATCACGGTATCTGATATCGCCTCAAACCCGCGACGTATTGCGAGGAACAGGAAGGCCCCCTTCTCTGTGAGCTCAACGCCACGACTACGACGGACGAAGAGGCTGCACCCGAGGTCTGTCTCAAGTGCCTTGATCTGGTGGCTGACGGCGGGTTGCGTCACGTACATTTCCCGCGCAGCTTCTTTGAAGCTCGCGTTCCGGGCGGCGGCCTCGAAGCAGGCAAGCGCGGTGAGGGAGGGGAGATCATAGGGTCTTCGCATGAAGGTTTTCACCACAGAATGACATTATTTAATCTAATCACACTTCAAAAAAAGTGCCGTTGTCAACTCGGTTTGCAGCGATGACAATCATACCCCAGATGAACACACCGCACGGGGGATTCAGTCATGACAACCATATCGCCTTCCATTCAGGACCTACTAGACCGCCGCAGACCCGGTCATGCTCTTGAACAGCCGTTCTACACCTCGCAGGCGATCTACGATCTCGATCTGGCGCACCTCTTCTACAAAGAGTGGCTGTACGCCGCTCCTGCTTGCCAGCTTGCAAAGACCGGAAGCTATGTCACGATGCGTGTAGGCGCCTACGAAGTGATCATCGTGCGCGGCCGCGACGGCGAAATTCGCGCCTTTCACAATTCATGCCGGCACCGGGGCTCATTGATCTGCAAGGCGCGGCAGGGACAGGTAGCAAAACTCGTCTGCCCCTATCACCAGTGGACCTACGAGTTAGACGGAAAGCTGATCTGGGCGAACGATATGGGCCCGGATTTCGACGCCACCAAACATGGCCTCAAGCGCGTTCATCTGCGCAATCTCGAAGGCCTGATCTACATCTGTCTCTCACACGAGGCGCCGGATTTCGACGCCTTCTCCGACATGGCTCGGCCGTATCTCGCCATCCATGACCTCAATGACGCCAAGGTTGCCTACACCTCGACCATTGTGGAGAAGGCGAACTGGAAGCTCGTGTGGGAGAACAATCGGGAATGCTATCACTGTAGTAGCAACCATCCCGCCCTGTGCCGGTCCTTTCCCCTCGATCCCAACGTCGCTGGCGTTTCGCCGGATGGATCGGTCTCAGATGTCCTCCAGGCGCATTTCGATCGCTGCGAAGTCTCGGGTGCGCCCGCGCAGTTCCGGATTTCTGAAGACGGCCAATACCGCCTGGCGCGCATGCCCCTGCAGGAAAAAGCACTGAGCTATACGATGGACGGTAAGGCAGCCGTGACAAGGAACCTCGGCCGCGTGCGTTTGCCAGACGCGGGCACCCTCCTGAAGTTCCACTATCCGTCGACCTGGAACCACTTCCTGCCCGATCATTCGCTGACATTCCGCGTAACTCCTATCGGCCCGATGGAGACGGAGGTCACCACCACCTGGCTCGTGCACAAGGATGCCGTCGAGGGCGTCGACTATGACCTCAAGCGCCTGACTGAGGTATGGATCGCCACCAATGACGAGGACCGGGAGATCGTCGAGACGAATCAACAGGGGATTCTTTCACCCGGCTATATTCCCGGGCCTTATTCTCCGAATCAGGAAAGCGGCGTTATCCAGTTCGTGGATTGGTATGCCAGCTGGCTCGAGCGCTCGCTCCCGCCGCTGCGGCAGGCTGCGGAGTAAGCGGAATGAGCGTCTTCAAGAACCTTTCCTTCTGGACCGACGCTGAAATGCTCGAATGCGTGACGCGCACACCGGAGGCACCCGATGTCGTGACCTTCAGCTTCCAGAGTCCATCCGGTGCGCTGTTCAATCACGATCCCGGTCAATTCATTACGCTGGAGCTGCCGCTCCCCGGCGGACCGCTATTCCGGACCTATACGATCTCTTCGTCGCCTTCCCGGCCGACCGCGCTCACGATCACCGTCAAGGCGCAACGCGCGTCAATCGGCACCCGCTGGATGCTCGACAATCTTCACAAGGGCATGCGCCTCCGGGCGATCGGTCCGGCGGGGAAGTTCTCGATCGCTCATCACCCGGCCGAAAAGTACCTGTTTATCTCGGCCGGGTCGGGCATTACGCCGATGGTCGCGATGACGACTTGGCTTTACGATTCCGGCCGCGAACCGGACATCGTCTTCATCAACTGCGCCCGTCGTCCGTCGGAAATTATCCTGCGCGAACGGATGGAACTGATGGCCTCGCGCATCGTCGGCATCGACCTCAAATGGGTTGTCGAAGAGGCCGATCCCTTCCGGCCCTGGACAGGGTATCGCGGTATGTTCAATCAGATTATGCTCGGCCTAATGGCGCCGGACTATCTTGAGCGAGAGGTCTTCTGTTGCGGTCCGGAACCGTTCATGCGCGCGGTCCGCGAGGCACTTGCGGGTCTAGGCTTCGACATGAACCGCTACCATCAGGAAAGCTTCAGCGCGGAACCTGCCCATGCCGAGGACGTTCCCGAGGACGTGCTTCCCGATTCCCAGAACCAAGCGGAGGTCGAGTTCGCATTCTCCGGAATTGCGGCAAAATGCTTCGAGACGGATACGATCCTCGCGACGGCAAAGGCCGCAGGATTAGTGATCCCTTCAGGATGCTCCATGGGCATCTGCGGCACCTGCAAGGTGCGCAAGACCGGTGGACAGGTCCATATGATTCATAACGGAGGCATCACAGATGAAGACATCGAGGAAAACTACATTCTCGCGTGTTGCTCCAAACCTATCGGTCGTGTGACTGTTGAGGCCTAAGTGCAAAGGCATGCTCGGAGACCGAAGCTTGAACCGCTTGGACTAGTAATTTCCGGTTGAGAATTCAATTTGTCTGAGATTGTTGCTGCGTCGACTTCGCAGCGACCAAGAGGAGATTGCTTCAGAGCTAGAGCTACCAAAGGCAACCCGAATTTGGCCTTGCACGCGCTGGCATGACTGTTGCGTGTCGAGACGCTAGGGCCCTTCCGCGCCCAACCGGCCTCGTTTTTTACATGCCCCGATCGATTGCGTGCCGTCAACGACCAGCAGGGCTCCGAATTCGGAGCAAAGGCTGCCCAACGGATACGTCGACCCGAAAGCCGCTGTAACAGTGTACATGGCTCACTGCGACCAGACGGGTGCGGCTATCCAT
>OGCL01001596.1_pt1 | contig 18539 bp, 22 predicted proteins | sample 1570041 | NCBI WGS metagenome assembly OGCL01 (sample SAMN06266162, study PRJEB24511) | hot springs metagenome | isolation source: Hot spring water | place: South Africa: Limpopo | collected 2015-06-22
TGAAGAAAAATGGGGTGTAGACAAATATGGGTGGTAAATGGAGGCAATATGCGTAAAGTAGAGATTGGTTTAAGTGTATATCCTGATTTTTATGATTTTGAGACGATAAAGAAACAACTCGTTCTAGCATCATCCTTAGGTTATACTCGTGTATTTACATCCATACAATTGGGTGCACTTGGTTTTGAGAGAACAGATGAATTATTAAGTGAAGGATTTTTAAAATTATTTAATTTAACTCGTGAATTAGGGATGAAAGTTCATGCGGATTTGAACTTAGATGTTTTCACTCGCATTGGGGCAGAAGTGGATAATGTAAAACCGATTGTGGATTTAAACATTGATGTCATTCGTTTAGATGGTGGTTTTGCGATTGAAGAGATTGTTCGATTAACCAATAATCCATTTGGACTTGTCATTGAAGATAACACGAGTAATGATGGGCATTTGATAGAGACCATCGAAAAGATTAATGAAAGAGGAAATATAAAGAATTATCGTGCTTGTCATAATTTCTATCCAAGAAATGAAACGGGATTGGACTTTGATGATGCGGTATTTACAGCAGATTTACTCAATGATTTTGGGGTAGGAAATGGAGTTTTCATTACATCACAAACATCGCCAAGTGATTTAAATACGAGTGGGGATGGTATACCAACTGTTGAGGAACATCGTTATTGTCCACCTCACATTGCGTTTAGTGAATTACGTAATACCGGTGTATTTGATATGATTTTATTTGGGGATAGTATGCCAGATTATGATTCGTTAAAAGCAGTAAGTGATGCGGCAAAATGTGATTATGTGGAATTAGAAGTGTGGTTAGATAAGGATTTAGATGTAAATCAACGTAAAGTTCTAACTGAAACAATTCTTTGGTCAAGACCTGATCAACCTCGTTTACTGCTTCGTGCAACTCAAACTCGTAAGAAAGTAAGTGTTCCACCTAAAAATACAATTGCTCGACCTTATTTAAGTATTACCTTAGACAATATTCGATCAAATCGTTATGAAGCAGAAGTTCAAATAGCGCTGGAAGATTTACATCCTAGTCCGGTTGCGAATGTGGTTGGGATGGTTAAGCCTACTTGTAAACGACTATTAAATCAAGTAAAATATAAACAGTATCCATTTAAAATAAAGGAGTAAACATGGAAGGTCTAGAACTCGTTAGTTTTCAAATTATTGCGGCTGCAGGATCCGCTCGTTCTTCATATGTAGAAGCACTACAAGCTGCAAAACAAGGGAATTTCGAAGAAGCTGAAGCTTTGATTAAACAAGGTGATACAGACTTCGTTGAGGCTCACCATGTACATGCGGAGCTTATTCAAAAATTCGCTGGTGGAGAAGATCCAGGAGCGAATATCTTATTAATTCATGCGGAAGACCAAGTTATGAGTGCTGAAGTATTGAAGTTAATGGCTCTTGAATTTATTGAATTGTACAAAAAATTGGCAAAATAGTTAAAAAGGCGTAATGCCTTTTTTCTTTTGATGTAAAATAGAGGTATGACAGAACACATTGAACAACTCGTAACAGAGAAACCGAATCCGAATACACTCAAACTAGATGAACTTAGTCCTCTTGAAATCGTTCAAATTATGAACGAAGAAGACCAAAAAGTCGCTTTAGCAGTGAATAAGGAACTTCCAAAAATTGCACATGCGATTGAGATCATTGTTAAACAACTTAATGTGAAAGGAAGAGTGATTTATTTTGGGGCTGGCACAAGTGGACGTTTAGGCATTCTAGACGCATCAGAATGTCCCCCAACCTTTTCCACAACAGATGAATTTATTGCGTTGATTGCGGGGGGAAATAATGCGGTTAAATCAGCGGTAGAAGGAGCTGAAGACTCTGAGACATTAATCATCGAAGAACTAAAAGCACTAAAGTTTACCTCTAAAGATGTGGCAGTAGGAATCGCCGCAAGTGGAAGAACACCGTATGTTATTAGTGGTTTAAAATACGCTAAGAGTATTGGGGCACATACCATTTCAATTTCATGTAATCCTGATTCCATGTTATCGAAGGTCAGTGATGTTGGGATCGATGTCGAAGTGGGTCCTGAAGTCTTAACGGGTTCAACACGCTTAAAAGCAGGGACTGCGACAAAGATGGTATTGAATATGTTATCTACCGCATCCATGGTACAAATGGGTAAAGTGTATGGGAACTTAATGGTAGATTTAAACCCAAGTAATATAAAGTTAATTGATCGTGCAAAACGAATTATTATGCAAGCAACAGGTGTTAATGAGAAAACAGCACATACAGCATTATACGATGCGAATCTAAAAGTAAAAGTTGCGATTGTCATGATTAAAAAGAACTGTTCCGCATCTGATGCGATGAACAAACTCGAAAGAGCGAATGGCTTTGTATCTAAAGCACTTAAATTGAAATAATGTCACTATTTGTGACATTTTTTATACCTTTTTTACTTGTAGGATAAACATTACAGGCATATGATGAAAATAGCGTTAAATAGGAGATGTCTATGGCAATCATTGAAACAAAGAAGTTAACGAAGTATTATGGTAAATCCAGAGGGATTATTGATGTAGATTTATCCATAGAAGAAGGCGAAATATTTGGATTTATAGGACCTAATGGGGCAGGAAAATCCACAACCATTCGTTTATTACTCTCACTCATTAAACCCAGTTCAGGTAGTGCAACTATTTTTGGATTAGATTGTCAAAAAGATTATCAAGAGATTCATAAAGAAATAGGTTACTTACCTTCTGAAGTATTTTATTATGACAATATGAAGGTTAAAGATTTATTGAACTATTCCGCATCTTTCTACAATAAAGATTGTAAAGCTAAAATAAAAGAACTAGCAGCTCGATTAGATTTAGATTTAAATATGAAAATTGATAATTTATCCTATGGAAATAAGAAAAAAGTAGGGATTATCCAAGGATTACTACACTCTCCTAAACTCATCATATTAGATGAACCAACTGGTGGTTTAGATCCTCTTATGCAACAAACCTTCTTCGATATTCTCAAAGAAGAAAATGAGAGAGGCGCAACGGTTTTATTCTCATCTCATATTTTAAGTGAAGTACAGAAACTATGTGATCGAGTTGCGATTATTAAAGAAGGTAAGATTGTTCGTATTGATACAATGGCTTCATTAAAAGAAAATACGTATCTTAAAGTTTCGGTAGATACAGAAGAACCTTTATCTGAATCATTTAAAGATAATAATATGATTAACTATTCGGTTGTCGATGGGAATACTTCCTTCTTATATAACGGTAATGTGAATGATTTGTTGCATAAATTATCTCAGCTTAATTTATTGCGTATTAATTTAACTGAACCTGATTTAGAAGAGATTTTCATGCATTATTATGTGAAGGAGTAAGTATGAATATCTTCCTTTTTGAACTTAAGAGTAATCTTAAAAGTAATCTAATTTGGATTCTTATTTTATGCAGTGTTGCGTATTTCTTTATGTTAATGTATCCAGCATTCTATCAGAATTCTTCAGATTTAATTGAAGTGTTTAATCGATATCCTAAGGAAGTCTTAGTTGCGTTTGGTTTTGATATCGATCAATTCTTCTCTGCGATTGGATTTTATTGTTTCGTACTGATTTATATTGAACTCATTGCGTCTATGCAAGCTATCATGTTAGGTTTAGGGACTTCAGGACGTGAATTACGTTTACGTACAACTGAGTTTATTATTACTAAACCAGTCAAACGTACGTCAATATTAATGGCGAAAGTATTGTCCATTTTAGTGATCTTAGTTGTGACAAATATCCTTTTAACACTCACTTCTTATTTAGGAATTTCTTCAGTCACATTAGCACCTTTTTCAACTCAATCGTTCTTAATGGTGTGCTTAAGTACGTTCTATCTACAATTAATTTTTGCGTCACTTGGTGTTTTACTGGGTGTTACTTTCCGTAGATTACGTTCAATTGCGCCTGTATCTTTAGGAATAGTGTTTGGTTTCTTTGTGGTGAATATGTTAAAGGCTATCTTTGATGATCCTTGGATTCGTTATTTCTCACCATTTCAATTTTTTGATAAGTATTCGATTGTCTTAATGGGTTCACTAGAACTTGAGTTTGTCTTATGGGGAGTAGCGCTAATACTTGGAATGGTTGTGTTTAGTTTTATCTATTTTGATCGTAAAGACATCCATGCGGTGTAGGAGGGAGTATGAACTTATTTCTTCATGAAATGAAGCAGTATTGGAAGTATTTGATGTTTTGGGGATTAGGAATAATCGCTATGGTAGCTGGAGGTATGGGTAAGTTTACTGCACTCTATGATGCGAATGATACGTCCATTACCGATGTGTTTAATCAAATGCCTAAGGCTTTTTTGGCTATGTTTGGAATGGTGAATCTAGAAGTCACTTCTTTAAGTGGTTTCTATGGTGTGATTAATTTCTATCTTGTGATTATGGGCGCAATCTTTGCGATTATTTTAGGGGCTGGAATTCTTGCGAAAGAAGAAAGAGATAAAACAGCAGAGTTTTTGATGGTAAAACCAGTTACACGAACTTGGGTATTGGTTCAAAAGCTATGTGCTGGGATTATTTATATCTTAGCGTTTGTCGGTATTGATTATGCCGTATCAATCGCAATTATTGCGAAAGTCGCACCGAATGAAAATATTAATACAGAATTATTCTTAATGATGATGGGGTTGGTGCTTGTTATGTTTGCGTTCTATTGTGTATCCTTTGGTTTATCAGGTGCACTAAAGAATAATACAAAGGCATCTATGATTATGATATCGGTCATGGGAGCGAGTTACTTAGGCACTGTAGTATACGATATGATTGAGAATTCTGAATGGATGAGACCTTTTCTTATCTTTAAATATTTCCCAAATGATGAGGTGATTCGTAATCTATCACTTGATCCAATGTATATTGGTTTATGTATATTGTGGATAATCATTGGTTTAGCTTTAGCCTTTGTACGATTTCCACGTAGAGACTTACATATCTAAAAAAGATCTAGAAATTCTAGATCTTTTTAATTAACTCAATCACTTGATTTGATATAGCATATGCTTCTTCTATATCATGTGTAACCCATATTAAGGTAATCTCTTCTTGTTTAGCCCAAGAGATAAATTGATCTCTTAATCGTATTTTTAAGTCTTGATCAAGATTTGAAAAGGGTTCATCTAAGAGTAAGAGTTTGGGTTGATTCGCAATTGCGCGTGCTAAGGCAACACGTTGTTGCATACCCCCTGAACATTCATAGGGATACTTATGGGCATCATGTTCGAGTTCTACCATTTTGAGAATGGCTTGAATTCGTTCCTTTTTCTTATGCTTAGAATGAATTCCAAATGCGATATTTTGTTCGATGTTTAAATGCGGGAATAAAGTATAGTCCTGAAAGACTAAACCAATCTTTCTTCTATGTGTTTCTACTTTCTTATATTCATTAAATACAATCTGATTATCTAATGTAAATATTCCAGTTTGACTGTCATTAAGACCTGCAAGAATACGTAATAAAGTACTTTTGCCTGAACCACTTTCCCCAATGATTGTTGTGATTGATCCTTTAGGTGCACTCATATTAAAGGAGTCAATAATGTTTGTTTGATCGTATTTGAAACTAAGATTTTTAATATCTAGATACATTAGTTGTTCTCCTTTTGAATGAATTTTACTAGAATCATTATCATAATAAATGAAAGAATTAGAATAATAAGTGTAGGAAATGCGGATTCCACTAACATCTCATCATTGGCGTATTGATGAACTTGGGTTGCGAGCGTATTAAAGTTAAACGGTCTTAAGAGTAAACTGAGAGGTAATTCTTTGATAATATCAAGAAATACCATGGTGAAAGCAGATAATAACGCTGGTTTGAGTAAAGGGATATCGATTTTAATCATAGACTTGAAATAGGATATTCCAAGTACTTGTGATGCTTCATTGAATTTAAGTCCTATTTTATTAAATCCTTGATCCATACTTTGGTAAGATAATCCTACATATCGAACAATGAGTGCGAATACAAGAAGTAAAGCACTTTGATTAAGTGATAATGGAATATAGTTTCTTATATTTAGAAAGAAGACTAAACATAGAATACCAATAACTGATCCAGGAATTGAATAACCTAATAGAACCAGCTTATTACTCAATGAACTGATTATTCCATTCTGAATTCGTTTATGATTCGCTAAGATTAAACTTAATATTAAGATGATTAATGTGACCCCAATACTTAAGTAAAGAGAGTTTATGAGATTAGGTAAAATCGATTCTATACGAATAGTAGAGAGGCTCTTAACACTCCAATTGATTAATTGTAAAAGTGGAATACCAAAGGTAATAAACAAAAATAATGATAAGAATGTTATTAATAAAATGGTATTTGTTTTATTTAATTGACTTGGAATAAGAGGTCTACCCTTACTTGGTATTAAGTTCTTAATCTTACGACTTAATGTATTAAACACAAAGATAAGAATTAATGTAAATATCATTAAGAGAGAGGCTAATCTAAGTGCTGTATCAAAGTCTTGGAAACGAATCCAACTTCGTACGATAGAAGTTGAAAAACTTGGTATACCTAGATAGGACACAACACCATAATCACTTAATACTTCGAGGGCAACTAGTAGTCCACCGCCTAATAGTGCAGGTAAACTTAATGGGAAAACTAATCGACTGAATATTCTTGGATAGGAATATCCTAGAACTCTCGCGTTCTCAATATAATTTCCAAGTGTTCGATTGATTAAAGCTTTCGTACTGATATATACATAAGGGAATAAACTTGATGTATATACAAAGATTGCGAGTATTTTTGGATCGATCACAAACCAAGTATTTGAATAGGGAATATTGAATTGTCTTAATAGTGTTTGGAGTGTTCCAGTATAACTAAAGAAATACATCCAGAAATAGGCTAATACATAAGGTGGAAACGCTAGGGGTAGATAAAAAAGAAAACTAAAGAGTTTTCGTCCTTTAAATTCAAATAGGGAGACTGTACTTGCGAGAAATAAGCCTAATAAACTTGCGAGCAAAGTAGAAAATCCAACAATAATCAATGTGTTAAGACTAACATCCGTAAAGACATATTGAACACTGTGTTGCCAGTTCTCATTACTCGGTGTAAATAGGAGTGTAAGGGTCTCACTAAATAAGATAAAGATAAGTAATATCCATAGGATACTACTTATCTGTGTAAAACGTTTCCAAGTAAACATTATTCCCAACCAACTTCATCAAACAATTGAACTGTCTCAATGGAGTATTGTCCAAGTGTTTCATAATCAATTTCTGCTTTATTGAAATCACCCCAAGGTAATAAGAGAGAGGATACGGGGATTGTGTTCAATACAGGATATTCACCGTTCTTCTCAGCGTATTCCTTTTGAGCAGTTTCTGAAAGTAAGAATTCGATGAGCAATTGTGCATTGGTAGGATTTGGACTATTTTTGATTTGTCCAATCCAACTGATATTTACATGTGTTTCGTTTGGATAAATTAAACCGATTTGATTCGCAACTTTGACTTCTTCAGGTTCAGAAGAGCGTTCCATTGCGGCGACATAATAGGTATTCATAATCGCATATTGACCAAGTCCAGCGATAACTGCTTTTGCCTGATCGCGATCATTTCCAGTAGGTGTTCTCGCAAAATTATTAACCAATCCCAACATAAGTTCTTTTGTGGCATCTTTTCCATTTAATTGAATCTGATGAGCCATAAGGGCTAAGTTATAAGACGATGTTGAACTACGACTGAGTATTTGATCACTATATTGTGGATCGGTTAAATCATTGAGATTTTGAACCGTTGGATTAGGGTTATTCACTTTATCATACACAATAACTCGTGCACGTCGTGTGAGGGCAACCCACTTATCTCCATAGTATCCTGATTCTAGAGTATCCTTATTGATACCTAAATCAGCTAATAAATCGTTTTGTAGAGCAGGATAGAGTGTCTCTGCTCCGACCGTCATAAAGATATCGGCAATGGGTTCTGATTGTTCGAGTTTGAGTCGTTCAATGAGTTCATCTCCTTTACCTTCGAATAGATTGACTTTAATTCCAGTTTCGTTTTCAAACTGAATTAGTAGATCTTTATCCACATCGTAATTACGAGCAGAATAGATGTTAACTTCTTTGGATTCTTCAGTCTTTACAGATGTACAAGCTGAGAGTGCCAATAGAAGAATGAGTAGTAGTGAAAGCTTACGCATGCTTCCTCATTTCTAAGTGATGTAAATCACAGATATAGTTTATAAAAGTGATGAGGATTATGCAAATGATGTTATCTAAATTAGTTTTTTAAGTTCAGATTCAGTTAATCGATAAGTCGTCCACTCACTCATCGGTTGTGCACCTAACTTCTGATAAAACTGTATACTGGGTTCATTCCAGTTGAGTACGGACCATTCAAGTCTTCCATATCCTTTTTGGATACATTCATTCGCAAGATACTTAAAGACTTGTTTACCGAATCCTTTATTTCGATAGTTTTCCTTGATGTATAAGTCTTCTAGGTAGATTCCAGGTTTACCTAAAAAAGTAGAAAAATTATTAAAGTATAATACGAATCCTACATTTGTATGATTATATTCAAGTAATAAAGCATTTGCCTTTTTTTTATGAATAATCCATTGGGTAAGTTGTTCTTCGTCTGTGCTTACTTGATCTAATAATTTCTCGTAATGGGCTAATTCTCTTATAAGTTCTAAAAGAATGGGGATATCTGTTTGTGTTATTTCTTTGATTTTCATAGTGACCTTATAAAGAAGAGCACCCGAAGGTGCTCAATCTTATAGACTTTCTGCGTTTTCTTTAATGAGCTTGTTATACCAGAAGAAAGATTTCTTCTTTAAACGTTTAAGATCTTTGAGATCTTCATTATCACGATTTACATAGATAAAACCATAACGTTTTAAGAAACCTTGGTGCGTTGAGATCAAGTCAATGGCTGACCAAGGGCAGTATCCCATCACATCCACTCCCGTCTCAACTGCACGTTTGAGTTCAGTAATGTGTTGTTTGAGGTATTCAATACGGTAATCATCATTAATGGATCCATCTTCTTCCACTTTATCGTAAGCTCCTAATCCGTTTTCAGTGATGAGTAGAGGTAAGTGATAACGAGAATAGATTTCCATGAGGGTTGTACGGAATCCTAGAGGATCAATTTGCCATCCGAAATCAGTGAAAGGTAGGAATTCGTTCGCTACTCCTTTAAAGAATCCAGGATCACCTAATGCGATTTGTTGGTCTCCTTGTGTTGCGGCTTCTTTTTCGCTATAAGCTTCAATGGTCGCGGTATTGTAGTAATTGAAGGCAATAAAGTCAGGTTTTCCATCACGAAGGATTTGCATTTCTTCTTCAGTAATCTCAATCTTAAAGCCTTTCTTTGTGATGTAATCCATTGCGACTGGATTGTATTTACCCCATACGGCAATATCTAAATACAACCAGTTACGTACTGCGTTTACATATAAAGTCGCAAGGTTATCCTCTGGTTTAGATGTATGTGGATAATTCACACTGATGTTTGGTGCAGGTCCAATCTTCGCATTTGGGACCATTTCATGACAGAGTTTAAATACCTTAGCTTGAGCTAATAACATATAGTGATTGGATTGATACAATAAGCCTTCTTGACCTGGTTTGGTTGTGCCGATGACTGGTCCATAAAGAATCATCATATTTTGTTCATTAATAGTTAACCAGTATTTAACACGTGAACCATAGTTTTCAAATAAGATCTTTGCGAATTTCACAAACGCATCCATCGTACGTGGATTGGTCCAACCACCAACTTTATCTAACTCATATGGTAAGTCGAAGTGATACATGGTCACAATCGGTTCAATACCATATTTTAGACATTCATCAATTAAATTACTGTAGAATTCAACCCCTTTAGGGTTAACTTCACCATCGCCATCCGGAAGAATGCGTGTCCATGCGATGGAGAATCGATATGCTTTTAATCCAAGTTCTGCGAAGAGTTTTACATCTTCTTTATAGTGATGATAGTGGTCTGAACATACATTAAAATTTGGGGTTCCTGGGAAAGGTGTCTTAACATCTTGTACAGAGAGTCCTTTTCCATCTTCATTGAAGGCACCTTCTACTTGATAAGCACTTGTAGATGCGCCCCATAAGAAATTCTTTGGTAATGACATAGTATCCTCCTTTATTTATTTTGATTATATCATTTTAATCTTACACAAAAAAATAGGACAAAGTCCTATATATAATTGCCAACTACTAATACACAAGCTTCAATTACATTTAAATCAAGACGTTTAGCCTCATCTAAAAGTTCAATCGAAATGGTGCCTGGTTGAAGCCAGATTGTCTTAATGCCTAACTCTTTAATATTCTCTAGATAATTAATACCAATCGTAGGATTTACCACAAACACAACCAAATCTGGTGTACTTGGACATTTCTCAATTGACTCATATACGACATCTCCGAACAATTCATCGTATTTTGGATTAATTGGATAAGCTGTTTTCTTTAGAGCTTTAATTTTACGAACGATTTTGTTTGCGTAGGATTCATGGTCTTTATTTACACCTAGGACGGCAATGGTTTGACTTTCACTTAATACTGTTTTTGGATCTAACATAAGATTCACCTCATCATTATTGTATATGAGACATACTATTGAGACAAGAAAATGGCTCTAATCCTTGTTTATAAGAGGATATTTTGATAAACTCTAAAAGACGCGAATTCATTGATCGGGGTGAATGGTGTTTAAAGGTGGAGAAAAATAATGAAAAAGTTTTTTTGTTTGTTTATGGTCTTAGCGCTGAGCTTGACACTTTCCGCATGTTCAAGTGAACCAAAAGTTGAAGAAGAAAAAGAAGAAGTGTTCGAGACGTTTGTTCGTGGTGAATGGAATGATAATGTTTATACTAATGACTACTTAGGTTTCAGCTTTACATTGCCTGAAAATTGGGTTGTGGCGAGTGATGAGGAACTCTTATCTATGCTTGAAACGGCGACGGATGAAATGTTAACTGAAGAAATGAAGGAACAGTATGATAAAGCGATTGAATCAGCTCAGTCCTTCTATGAATTTGCGATTTTCAATCTTACAACAGGTGAATCAATGATGTTAAATATCGAAGATCTATCTAAAACAGTTGGGGCAATTTTAGTTTCAGAGGATCAATTTATCGATGGGTTAGAGACAAATTTTGGAAGTATCGAAGGAGTTGAGATTGAAATATTAGATCGAGAAGATGTGAGTTTGTCTATGGGTAAGTTTAGAGTACTGAATGTTAATGTTAATGATGTGATGACTCAAAAATACTATGTAATGAAAGATGGAAAGTATATGGTTTCATTTATAGTTGGGTTCTTAAATCAAACTCATGATGGTGTTGATTCTATCTTAGAACAGATTCAATAATTCTTAAGGATACTTCAGTATCCTTTTTATTTAAGCCAATTTAACTAATTTAGATTGTAATATTTGACAAAAGTGAACACTATTCGTTATTATGTGGGTACTCAAGGAGGATGTCATGAGTAAAATTTGTATCATTACGGATTCTTCGGTTTCTCTATTCCCTGAAGAAGCGAAAAAACTAGGTATTGAAATTGCGCCATTGTCAGTCATGGTGGATGGAGTAGAGTATAAAGATTTTTTAGATATTGGACCTCAAGAAATAATTAATGCATTAAACGCGAAGAAAGATTTAAAGACTTCTCAACCGAATCTTGGATTTTTAGATCAAATGATGGAACGATTAAAAGGAGAAAACTATGATCATATCATTGTATTTTCTATCGCAAGTTATTTATCTGGAACATATCAAGCATTCCGTTTAGCAGCCACAACCCATGATATCGAAAATATTACATTTGTAGATAGTCGTAGTGCAGCTGCGCCGATTCGTCATGTTGCGATTAAAGCAAGAGAAATGGTTAATAAGGGAGAATCAGTTGAGACAATCTTAGCGTATGCGGAACGTGTATTCAAAGATTGTAAGACGTATATTCTTCCAGATAATATTGATCAATTGGTTCGTGGTGGGCGTGTTAAAGGTCCAGTTGCGGCATTGATTAATTTATTAAAAGTAAGACTCGGTTTATACATTGATTACAGTGTTAATACCATTGAGAAGTTTGACACAGCACGTACTGAAGCGAAGTTATTCTCAGCGATTATTGAGGATTTGGTTAAGCGTGGTGTAAGTGCTAAAACACATAAAGTTTATTTCCCTGAATGTGATGCATCTGGACGTGTTGAATCGTTTAAGAAAGCGTTAGAAGATGTGATTCCAGGTTGTGAAACAGAGTCCATTATCCTTCCAGCTGGTATTGCGGCGCATGTTGGATTAAATGCATTCGGAATTCAAGCAGTTTTGAAGGATTAGTGATTGAGTTAAAGACCTCTCAGTGTTACGATTAACACAAGAGAGGTTTTTTAATATGAAAGTTGCGGTTGTGACAGATAGTGCTTGTGGGATGAGTCATTTGAATATTAAAATGGAAGGTTTATTTATGATTCCGCTTCAAATTACTGATGGAGAGAACAACTATCTTGAAGGGGAAAACATAACCAACGACCAGTGTTATCAGATGATGTTTATGGGGAAACACATGAAATCATCTCAACCATCTTATGGTCGAATTCAAGAAATGTTTACACAGTTAAAAGAAGAGTATGACCATATTTATGCGATACCTTTGGGGAAAGGTTTATCAAGTACATTGAATACAATGGAGCTTGTCGCAAAGGATGTGGATGTACCATTTACTGGAATGGATTGTTATTCGATGGCCAATATAGAATTGGTCTGTGCTGTTACGGCAAGACGCTTATTTGATCAAGGTAAGAGTGTTGAAGAAGTTGATCAAATTCTTAAGGATATGGCTGAACATAGTATTACCTTAATCATGGCAGAAGACTTAAAGTTGTTTGCGAAGAATGGTCGTACTACAGCTCTTGCTGCGACAATTGGTGGATTTTTGAATATAAAACCTGTTTTAGTCATCACAAAGAAAACAGAAGGAAGAATCGATATCTTAGAGAAACTTCGTACAATTCATAAGGCTTTCCATTTTATTGTGGAAGAGTTTGAACGATTTGGTGTGGATGAAAGTTATGAGTTTTGTATTGGTCATGCATGGAGTAAAGAGAATGCGGAACTCTTAGAAAGTATGATTCGAGAACGCTTTCCAAAGAATAAACTCTATGTGACGGATCTTATTTGTAGTGGTGGTGTCAATGCTGGATTGGGTTGTGTTGCGACTCAAGCGATTCGTGTTCCTAAGATTTAACTTGAGTTAAGACAAATTCCTCGTTAAAATAGGTCTAATGAGGTAAGTTATGCGTCGATTTAATTTTAAGGCTGTATACAATTGTCGAGATATTGGGGGCTTTTTAACCCATAGTAACCAGGTAGTTCGTAATAATGTTTTTATTCGTAGTGATAATTTAACCGATATTCTACCGAGTGAAATGGAATTCCTTCAAAATCTTGGAGTTCAAGCAGTCATTGATTTTAGACATCAGAATGAAATTGATCATGCGCCAGATCCATTTGTGAATCATCCTGTGATTGATTATCACAATATCGCGATTTTGGATCATGCACAGTTCACATTAGAGGATTTAAATCGAATTAAACTAAGTGATTTATATATTTCAATGTCTGAAAATAAGACATTTGTTAAATCTGTATTTGATACATTAGCCCATTATGATAAAGCGGTTTTATATCATTGTACGGCAGGTAAAGATCGTACAGGTGTGATTACCGCATTATTATACAAATTAGTTGGTGTTCCTGATATTGATATTATTGCGGATTATGAAGTATCATTTACCTATCTAGTGCCAAAATATGCGGGTCGAGATGAAAACGTTAGCGAAATGTATCAGGATTTGTTTAGTTCTAAACCTGAGACAATGGAAACGTTCTTGAATTATTTGAATTATAAGTATCCGAATATCATGGATTATTTCTTATCTAAAGAAATTTCAATGGAAACCGTTGATATCATAAAACATAAACTGATTGGTGAGTAAGGAGCTCTATGAATTTAAGAAAAGTATTATTGACGTTATTAGCTATTTTATTTTCTGTTTTAACGTATGCGATTTTACAAGCGTATACAATTCTAACTGTTGTGATGGAAGAGGCTTCGATTACGTATGCACAAACGACAGGTGGTACGATGAATGGTATTGTAGTTTGGATGCAATTTCCAATTATTTTATTAAGCGCATTGATTATTGCTTATCTATTGTTTGGGGATAAGAGTTTAACAGAACAGGCTTTACACCCAAGATCATTAAAGAAGTAAAAGATTAACACCTTAATGGTGTTTTTTCTAAAGGAGCGTTATGGATAATCTATTTCAGTTAAGAAGAAAGAATGATAATCGATTAAAAGAATTAGATATTAATACAAGAGATCAAATACGATCTATGGTGAGTTACATTTCACAGTATGAACTCTCAAGATATGAACTAGAAACATTTAGAAGTGAATTACTCGATAAAACAAATAAATCTAAGAAGCTTGAGATTAATGATCCAAAAGAATATTGTGAGAAGTTCTTAAAGAATAAAAAATTAAGTCAATATAGCTTAAAGAATTTCTTTCTAGTATCTTATTTTCCAATGATTCTATTTTTCTTTGTGTTTGTCATACTTGTTATTCATCTTTTTTCTACTTGGTTAAATAACACAGGATTATGGCTAAGTGTAGATATATCCTATGGATATCCTGTATTTATGATTATTCAATATTTCTCAATTGTATTTCTTCTATATCTAGAAAGACGATATTCATTAGAGAATAAATCAAAGAAGAATATTGCGTCTTTTGCGAATATCTTTATTGTGTTAACTGTAATTCAATTCATCTCTGATAATGAGTTACTCTCTAGCACAATGATCACATTAAACTTATTCATTCTATTAGGTTTGATCTTCGTATTCCTTGCATGGACAATCTATAATGAACGTAAAATAAAGTAATCGAGTCATCGATTATTTTTTTATATACAAACATAGATATTCTAGGTATAATATACCTAGGAGAGCTAGGTATGGATAAAAACTATATAGGTGCAGGTTCTAATTTATTAATATTAGGCTTAATTAGTCAAAGAGATCGCTATGGATATGAGATTATACGTGATTTAGAAATATTATCTGAGAATGTATTTCAGTATAAAGAAGGGACATTATATCCCATCTTACATAAGTTTGAATCACTTGGATATGTGACTTCCTATTTTAAACGTGAAAATAATAAAGAACGTAAATACTATCAAATAACCGATAAAGGTCGTAAACAACTTATCAGTGAAAAAGAAGAATTTGAGTTATTTAAACAAACAGTGAATAATGTCGTGGGGACATTCAAATATGAGTTCAGTGAGTAATTCATACATTAAACAAGTTCTTAAACAGGTTAAGTTTATTGTGGATCATCGTTCGATTAGACGTGAGTTGAATAGTCATATTCAAGATTTAATTGATGAACATCAGTGGCATAACCTTTCTGAAGATGATTTAAACATAAAGATACATGAAGAAATGGGTAATCCTATTGATTTAGGTCAATCATTGAATCAAGTTCATAAACCGATATTAGGGTATATTTGGGTAGTGTCCAGAAGTATGTTTATTATTGTTTTGTGTTTATCCGTTATTAACATCTACCAATTATGGACTAATACTTCTGTGACTCGTCAAACAATAACAGATGAGAATTTAAATGTTAAAGACTTAATCAATACAATAGGTAATATACGTAAGATGGATTATTCAAATTTAAAATATCGTGATTGGAACATTCATGAAGTGTTGGAGTTTGAATACACTTACTTAATATTTGAGAGGATCATATTAACTGAAGATAATAATTGTATTCTGATTTATCGAAGTCAAACAAAATTTAATCTATTAAATAGATACAATTTTCTATTTGTATTCAATAACTTGGATTTACTTGATCAAGATGGGATTCAATATTTTCCATCGTATGATGTTCAAATGGGTATGAATAATATGATGATAAGTCTATATAATGATGTACCATATAACACTCAAACTATTAAAATGGATTTCAAACAAGTTAAAGAATCTTTTACATTTACAATTAATGGTGATGATTATGAATAAGAAAGTTAAGACATTTATATATATTGTTTTAAGTTTAATCGGAATATTATATCTATTAGAAGCTAATCAGATGTATTTAACACTTGATGCCTTTGGGAAAGCACAAGCCCGATATGAAATGTTCTCGAACCCCATTATTGAAGTAGTAGAGATCAAAGGTAGTGATGCGATTATTTATGCACAGGAAGATAATTATGTTTCATGTTTTTATGGAAGAAAAAAATTTGGAGTTGTATGGCAAAATTTCTCAGGTGTAGGATTGTTTCGTGAGATTGATGATCTCAGCGAAAGCGCAATAAAACAGTATAAAAATGAATGTATTAATATGTATGAAGCGAATCATATGGAGAATTGGTAGTTGATTAAGCTGTGAAGTTCAAGTAGGATAATGGTAGAATCATTCGGGGGAATTTATGGGGCAAACTTTTAATCATTTAAACAATAGAACTCAATTAATTGAGTTTTTATTATGGGGGAGAAGTAATGGATATTAAAGAGCTTAAAAAAGAGAATAAAGAAATTCGTAAGAAATTTAATCGTGAGAACAAGAGTTTTGTAATAGAAGTTACATATTACATTGATCAATATCAAATAAGTAAAATTGAATATCATGAAATCTTGAATCTTATCTTAAATGACTTGAACACAAAGGTTGAAAAAAATTCAATTTTATGGGAAGTTATTGATAATCCTACAGTTTATTGCGATAAATTTCTGATTGGAAAAGAGAAAAAAGTTTATTCAATTAAATCTGAAACATTAACTATAATAATGTTATTTATTTTCTTAGTCAGTCTTTATACTATCGTGTTTAATATATCTCCAAATTATTACTTAAGAATAACAGGTTCAGATATGTTTTTATTAACAAGTGGAGCTGTTATTAAATCTTTGACTTTAATACTCTTTACATTAATTCCTCAAATAGATAGACGTAAAAATCCATTTAATCAAAATCGATATAAAGTAAGATTTATATCAGTAGAAACAACCTATTTATTTATTGGCTTACTCTTAGGTGGGTTATCTGAAACGATGATAACGATTAATGTGAATAAATATATAGTGATAAGTGTTTTCTTTATAAGCTTAGCATTTGATTTGATAAAAAGAAGAATGGCATAAAAAAACAACCCAATTGGGTTGTTTTAGCGTCTATGACGACTGTAACCGTTGGAATGACTTCCTGAGTTACTTGTCTTAGGTTTTGGAGCACGACCAGTTAGTTCAAATGCTTTAACTTTAAAGCCTTTGATGGTGTTTTGGTTTAATGCTTCAATGATTTCACGTACGAATTCTTGTGGAACTTCGACATGTGAGAAACGATCTTGGATGCGGATTTTACCGATATCCTTACCACTGATACCAGATGCTTCAGCGATTGCAGATACTAAGTGAGCAGCGGCGATACCTTGTCTTGAACCGACATCAAGTTCGATGTGAGTTGTATTGACTTTAGTAGCACGACGTTGTTTTTCAATTGGACGTTGAGCTTCTTGGAAGATATCATCGCCAATGACTTTGTATAATAATGCTTCTGATAATTCGATTGGGGATAGTCCTTCATCGACTAGTTTTTCTACAAGTGCTTTAATTTCAGCGGGAATATCTGCTTTAAGTGTCTTCATGATATCGTGAGTCATATGTTCGAAACGAACTGCTTGAATCTCATTTAATGAAGGCATTTCTTGACGAGTAATGGATGCCTTTGTCAAACGCTCTAACTCAGAGATAACATAACGTTGGCGTGGTGTTGTAAGTGTAACGGAAATACCGGATTTACCAGCTCGACCAGTACGGCCAATACGGTGAACATAGTATTCAGTTTCTTGAGGAACATCATAGTTGAAAACCATATCTAAGCCTTCAACGTCAATTCCACGTGCTGCGACATCCGTACAAACAAGATGTTGGATCTTCTTGTTTTTGAACTTAGCCATAACTAGTGTACGCATTTCTTGTTTCATATCGCCATGAATTGCGGCAGTACTGTATCCTTTAGAAGCGATCAATGCGCTTAGGTCATCAACCATTTTCTTTGTGTTACAGAAAATCATACTGCTTTCAGGACGGTAGTACTCCATCAATTGTACTAGTACTTTCGACTTGTCGCCTTGATTGACTTCGTACACAAATTGTTGAACCGTATTTACAGTCATTTCTTTCTGTTTCGTCTTAATGTGTACTGGGTTATTCTGGTAATTGTTTACAATGTCCAAAATTGGTTTTGGCATTGTGGCAGAGAATAGAAGTGTTTGACGTTCAGTCGGTAAAGACTTAATAATCTCTTCGATTTCTTCCTTAAAGCCCATTTTCAACATTTCATCCGCTTCGTCTAAGACTAACGCTTTGAGTGATGAGAACTTTAATGTTCTGCG
>OGCL01001599.1_pt1 | contig 18520 bp, 19 predicted proteins | sample 1570041 | NCBI WGS metagenome assembly OGCL01 (sample SAMN06266162, study PRJEB24511) | hot springs metagenome | isolation source: Hot spring water | place: South Africa: Limpopo | collected 2015-06-22
CGGTGATCGAGAAGGCGACGCTGGCCGGCAGAGACACCATACTGAAAGTCAGCTTTCAGGTCCAGCTTCGTACTCTCACTGTCGGCCAGAAGGAGTCAGACGGGGACGCCAGGCGACAGGCCGCTTCGGGATGGTCTGCGGTCCGAAGGGCGGAGCCTGCGACTTCCCGCCGACGAACCTATCGATAGAAGGCCGATGGCGGGACACCGAAGTGCCGCCTGAACATTGCAGCGAAGGCGCTCGGGCTGGCATAGCCGCAGTCGAAGGCCACGTCGATCAGCCTGTCACCCTCGGCGATCCGGCGCAGCGCGAGCGTCACCGTTTGCGCGAGCACGAATGGCACCACCTGCGCCAACCAGACCAACTGGAGCCGCTGGATCGTGATTGGGCGCGACAATGCGGCTTCCGCTGCCGGGCCGGAAGTCAGGGTCCGTTCCTGGCCCTTGACCAGGGCGGCGATGTTGGCCTTGTGTCGGACCACGATCAGGCCGACCATCAGCGCAAGCTGTTGATGGAATCCCTTGGCTTTAATGCGGATCGCTCCGGCTTCATGACGTTCCTGCAGTATGTACCGGGCAGCTGGAAAGACAAATATATGGAAACCTGGGAATCCCTGTCCGACACCATGAACACCTGCGCTCGCCTGAACAAAGTCAATGGCAAGATTCTGGCGCATTCGCAGAATGCCATCGAGCGGCTGATGGTGATGGCCGCCCGCGAGGGCGAGACCGTGGTGCGGCTCAAGGGCGGCGATCCGTTCATCTTTGGCCGCGGCGGCGAGGAGGTCGAGCACCTGCGCGCGGCCGGGGTGGCCGTCGAGGTGGTCAACGGCATCACGGCCGGGCTGGCGGCGGTCACCAGCCTGGGCGTGCCCCTGACCCACCGCGATCACGCACACGGCGTGCTGTTCGTCACCGGTCATGCGCAGCCGGGCAGCGGCGGCGTCAACTGGCGTCAGCTGGCGGTCACGGCGCGCGATGCCCGATTGACGCTGGTGATCTACATGGGCGTCAGCGGCGCGGTGGCGATCCAGGCCGAACTGCTGGCCGGCGGACTGCCGGCCGACACGCCGCTGGCGCTGCGCGACAAGGCGATGGTCGAGTTGCTGTATTCGAGCGGGCTGCGGCTGTCGGAGCTCGTCGGGCTGGACTGGCGCTACTTCGCCGCCGATGCCGATGGCCGTGGTGATGCCCATCCCGGCCTTCACCACCTGATCCGCTGCCTCGTAGGTGAGCGTTCCGCTCCGCGACACGACGCCGATCCTGCAGATCAGCGGCGTGACCTTCGGCATCGAGTCCAACAACGCCGTCGGGGCCTGGCCCATTGAGGTGCGACTCTTCCAGGGCGACATCGACGGCCCGCTCGGCCCCATCGCCTGGTACGTCCCCAACCCGCCCGCCAGCTCCGGGTACGCCTGCTCCACGCGGGCGATCGCCGCCGTGATGGGGGCAGTGTCGCGCAGGTCGAGGACGCCGTCACGATTCAGGTCGTCCATCCGGCCGTTGCGGTCGTCATCGATGATGATGTCGGCGGCATCCCCGAACTGGTGGCGGCTGGCGCGCGCCATCCCCTCGCCGGTGCCCCGGTCGTTGTGGGTGTGCAGCGAAATCACCGCGCTCTCCCGGTTCGGCAGGTTGCGGCAGAAATACTCGATCTGGTCGGCATAGATGTTCGGCGTCGACATCTCGACGGTTGACGGCAGGTTCAGGATAAGCTTGTTCTCCGCCGTCGGCTTCACCTGGGCGATCACGGCATTGCAGATCTCCAGCGCTACTTCGAGCTCGGTGCCGGTAAAGCTTTCCGGCGAATATTCGAAGCGATAACCGCCGCCGGCCTTCGCCGCCATGTCCATGATCATCTTGGCGGCATCGACCGCAATCTGCTTGATGCCGGCGACATCCTTGCCGAACACCACGCGGCGCTGCAGCTCCGAGGTCGAATTGTAGAAGTGGATGATCGGCTTGGTCGCGCCCTCCAGCGCCTCGAAGGTGCGCGTGATGAGCTCCGGCCGGCATTGCACCAGAACCTGCAGCGAGACATCGGCCGGAACGCCGCCCTCTTCCACGCACCAGCGGGCAAAGTCGAAATCAGTCTGCGACGCCGACGGGAAGCCGATCTCGATTTCCTTGAAGCCCATGTCGAGCAACAGTTGGAACATCCGGGCCTTGCGGTCATGGCCCATCGGGTTGACCAGCGACTGGTTGCCGTCACGCAGGTCCACCGAGCACCAGATCGGCGCCTTGTCGATCACCTTCGACGGCCAGCTGCGGTCGGCAATGTCGACTTGCGGATAGGGGCGATACTTCTGCGAAGCGTCCGGCATGCCCTGCTTGACGGTATGGGTCTTCAAAATCATGGTCTTCGTCTCTTCTCTCACCCGCGGCGTGCATGGCTGATAACAAATCAGCAGCGCTTTGGCACGTCCGAACAGGCCCTTTTCAAGGGATGGATTGCATTACAAAGGGGGATTTCGAGGAGCAATCGCCAAACGGCTGACCCGGCCGCCGGGCGCTCCTCAATGGACCCGGCAACCGCGGATAAGGCCGAGAAGAAGAAGCGAGTTTGGCACCGACGCGACGAAGCGGTCCGCAGAGCGGGCCTTCATGTCAGTCGCAGCAATGGTCGTGCCGTTGATCTTCATGCGATGAGGAATAACGCGATGAATCGAATCGCGCAAGGGAGTTATTCGGCAGCGGATGACCGGGCAATGTCCAGCTTTTCACGCAGCCACTCTTCAACTAGGGAATCCACGGATACACCGTGTTCCTTCGCCTGCCGCTCAAGCCGAAGTTTCGTTCCGCGCATGACAGTGATTGTCAGCTCCACCGGTTCGAGATTGGGACGTGTCGCCGTGCTCCAGTCTACGTGTTCGCTGATATCCTCTCCATCATCGAACTTGCTGTCGAACTCCTCAGCGCTGATTGTCTTCATAGCGACGCCTCTCCTGAATTCGCGCTCGGCGCACCGAGATGATCCGAATGCGCTCGTTCCGCAAAACGTAGACACCTGTCCATAAGATGCCGGCGACACGACCTACGCGAATCCGCCTTACTTCGGCCGGATGTCCGGCATTCGCATCAACACCGTAAAGATCATACCACAACTCCTGCGCCGCCACGAAATCGATTCCGTGCTTCGCCCTGTTCGCCTCGCTTTTCGCCGGATCGAATTCGAACTCCATGACAAAACCTAGCGCAACCACAGCGATTACGCCAGACGAGACACACGCCGATCAACGGCGTCCGAAATGAGCGATGAGAGCAGCTGCGGCAAAGCCGAGCGCAACAACGCCCCAGACCATTCCGCCATCGGTGACATTGCTGCCGTCAGGAGTCACACAGCTCGACTGCGAAACCGCGATGCAGTCCCGCCAGATCCAGTAGCGCATGTAGAAGACATAGGTGAAAAAGCCGGCCGCGAGCGCAAAGACAATCACCCGAATGCGAAGCCTCTTCATCCCCGGGCCCTCGCGAGTTTCACCAGCCCCAGCATCGCCACACCCGCAATCAGCCCCCAGAAAGCCCCTGAGATACCCAGGATCGAGATCCCCGAAGCAGTCACCAGGAAAGTCACCGCCGCCGCCTCCCGCGTCTCGGGCACCTGAAACGCCGCAACCGAGGAACCCGAAAACGCCCCGATCAGCGCCAGCCCCGCCACCGACTGGATCAGGATCGGCGGCGCAAGCGACACGAAACCGGTGACGGCACCGGCAGCAAGCCCCAGGAGAACATAGCCGATCCCAGCGATGATTGCCGCCCAGTAACGCCGCTTCGGATCGGCATGCGCATCTTCGCCCGCGCACATTGCCGCCGTGATCGCAGCAAGGTTGACGGCATGCCCGCCGAATGGCGCAGAGAGTGCCGAAAACACACCCGTCACCGCAAACATCGGCCCCGGATTTGGTTCATACTTGTTGACCTTCAGGATTGCGATACCAGGAATGTTCTGAGAAGCCATCGTGACGATGAACAACGGCAGTGCGATCGACACCAGCGCCGGCAGCGTAAATGCCGGGGCCACGAATTCCACCGGCGGCGCAAGTGATGCCGCCCAGCTGGCCATCGCGCCCTCGGGCAGGTCGACGCCGAAGACGATGACCACAACAAAGGTCAACAGTGCCGCCGGCACCGCATAAAGCCGCTTGAACGCCGCCACCACCGCCCAGACGACAAGGATCGGCAGCCCAAGCCGTGGGTCGAAAGCCACTGCCTTGAACGGCGCGAAGCAGAGATTGAGGATGACGCCCGCCAACATGGCATTGGCAATCGGCGCCGGAATGGCCGCGACCGCCCGCCCGAAAGGCCGGATGAGGCCAGCCAGCACGATCAGTGCCGCACAGACGACAAACGCCCCGACGGCCGCCGGAAAGCCCCCGACCGGAATGCCCGCCGTCGCCATCAGCGCCGCCCCTGGCGTTGACCAGGCGACCGAGACTGGCAGCTTCGTCCAGACGCTCAAGACGATCCCGCAGATGCCCATGGCCACCGAAAGCGCCATCAGCCCGGAGGCAGCCTCGTAGTCCGTGGCGCCCACACCCTTTAGACCCTGCAACACCACGGCAAAGGAACTGGCAAAACCGACGAAGGCAACGAGCACGCCCATGAACGCCGCCTGGGGGGAGAAATCTTTCAGCATGGTGGAACCTGAACGGGGAACATCAAGGGGTGATGCCTCCGAGCTTTCGACGCCCCGCCTCTGAAATGCAAGCCGCAAGTCGCCGCGTGCGGTACGCCTGCAGGCAAGCATCCCATTTTTTGGGATCACAGCGCTCCGGCAATTGCGCCCTTGATCTCAGTCCTCACAGAACCATGTCACGCAGGTTTCACCATGTTCGGGCATCCCGGAAGTAGAACTTTTGAAAAGCCGAGCTTCCGCTTGCCTTTTGACCCCCTTTTGCCTATGGGACCCCCGACGCATTCGGGGCGTCCCGTTCACTTCCGCCAGACATGGCTGGGTTCACGAAGGATAGAGCCTTGATCCAGACTCCCTATTACCTGATCGACAAGTCGAAGCTCCTGCAGAACATGGAGAAGATCGCGAAACTGCGCGAACTCTCCGGCGCGAAAGCCCTACTCGCGCTGAAATGTTTCGCCACCTGGTCGGTCTTCGATTTCATGCGCGATTACATGGACGGCACGACCTCCTCCTCGCTCAATGAAGTCCGCCTCGGCCATGAGCGTTTCGGCAAGGAAACCCATGCCTATTCGGTTGCTTACGCAGATTACGAGATCGACGAAGTCGTCTCCCATGCCGACAAGATCATCTTCAACTCGATCGGCCAGCTGACCCGCTTCGAAAAGCAATCATCCGGCATCATCCGCGGCCTGCGTCTGAATCCCGGCATCTCGTCTTCGAGCTTCGATCTCGCCGACCCTGCCCGCCCCTTCTCGCGTCTGGGCGAATGGGACCTGAAGAAAGTCGAGCCGGTCATGGACATGATCTCCGGCTTCATGATCCACAACAACTGCGAAAACAGCGATTTCGACCTCTTCGACCGCATGCTGGGCGATATCGAACAGAAATTCGGCCCCCTGTTGAAGAAGGCCGACTGGGTGTCTCTCGGCGGCGGCATCCATTTCACCGGCGAGAACTACCCGCTGGAGAAGTTTGCCGAGCGGCTCAAGCGCTTCTCCGGCGAGTTCGGCGTCCAGGTCTATCTGGAGCCCGGCGAAGCCTCGATCACCAAGTCGACCACGCTCGAAGTCACCGTGCTCGACAAGCTTTACAACGGCAAGGATCTTGTCGTGGTGGATTCGTCCATCGAAGCGCATCTCCTCGATCTCCTGATCTACAGGGAAAGCGCGAAGGTCCACCCCAACCAGGGACCGCACCGGTACCAGGTCTGCGGCAAGTCCTGCCTCGCGGGCGATATCTTCGGCGAGTTCAATTTCGAAAACGAATTGAACATCGGCGACCGCATCTCGCTGCAGGACACCGCCGGCTACACGATGGTCAAGAAAAACTGGTTTAACGGCGTGCAAATGCCGGCAATCGCCATCCGCGAACTGGATGGCAGCCTCAGGACGGTCCGTGAGTTCGACTACACGGACTACGAAACAAGCCTGTCCTGAACTCCCTCAGGAACGGGTTCTGACGATTGGACATAGGAGTTGGTCCCATTATGAAGAAGAACGTGCTCATCATCGGCGCCGGCGGCGTCGCCCAGGTGGTCGCTCACAAGTGTGCGCAGAACAACGACGTGCTCGGCGACATCCATATCGCCTCGCGCACCAAGGCGAAGTGCGACGCCATCATCGCTTCCGTGCACGAGAAGAAGGCGATGAAGCAGCCGGGCGTTCTCGAAGCCCATGCGCTCGACGCCCTCGACATCGAAGCCACCAAGGCGCTGATCAAGAAGCTCGGCACCGAGATCGTCATCAATGTCGGCACCGCCTTCCTCAACATGTCGGTGCTGCGCGCCTGCATGGACACCGGTGTGGCCTATATCGACACCGCGATCCATGAAGAGCCGAACAAGATCTGCGAAACCCCGCCGTGGTACGGAAACTACGAGTGGAAGCGCGCCGCCGAATGCGAGGAAAAGGGCATCACCGCCATCCTCGGCGCCGGCTTCGATCCGGGCGTGGTCAACGCCTATGCCCGTCTCGCCAAGGACGAGTATCTCGACAAGGTGACCGACGTCGACATCGTCGACATCAATGCCGGCAGCCACGGCAAGTACTTCGCCACCAACTTCGACCCGGAAATCAACTTCCGCGAATTCACCGGCGTCGTCTATTCCTGGCAGGGCGGCGAATGGAAGGTCAACAAGATGTTCGAGATCGGCAAGGACTACGACTTACCCGTCGTCGGCACCCGCCGCGCCTATCTCTGCGGCCATGACGAAGTGCATTCGCTGGCCAAGAACATGGACGGCGCCGACGTGCGCTTCTGGATGGGCTTTGGCGATCACTACATCAACGTCTTCACCGTCTTGAAGTCGATCGGCCTCCTCTCCGAACAGCCGGTCAAGCTCGCCGACGGTTCCGAAGTGGTCCCGCTCAAGGTCGTCAAGGCCTGCCTGCCCGACCCGGCGTCGCTTGCCCCCAACTACGAAGGCAAGACCTGCATCGGCGATTATGTGAAGGGCTTCAAGGACGGCAAGGAAAAGACCGTCTTCCTCTACAACGTCGCCGACCACAAGGAAGCCTATAACGAAGTGGGCAGCCAGGGCATCTCCTACACGGCGGGTGTGCCGCCGGTTGCTGCGGCCATGCTGGTTGCCACAGGCGAATGGGACGTGAAGAAGATGGCCAACGTCGAAGAACTGCCGCCCAAGCCGTTTATCAATCTCCTCAACAAGATTGGTTTGCCGACCCGCATTCAGGACGAGAACGGCGATCGCGCTGTGCAGTTCTGAGAGCGCGAAGAAGCGCTTGAGGATTGAGGGAATGCGGACCCCGCCGGAGAAATTCGGCGGGGTTTTTCGTTGGCCACAAGGCCCACTGCCGTCATCCTCGGGCGCAGTCCCGAGGATCTACTGCCGCCAGCGGCAGATGGCACGGTCGAGAGTGCGCATGCCACGGCAGATGCTCGGCACAAGACCGAGCGTGACGACCTAGCCGTGCCGAGGCGCTTGCGGATAGCCCCAGCGAAACTCCGACCACCATGTCAGATGCGCCGGCACGCAAGAGAGTACGCCGTCTGCCGGAGCAGCCATGGCGAAGCTGAGAGCCACGCCGCAGAACACATGGAGGGCGGCGAAGAGAAAGAACAGATAGGACATGGAGGATCCTGCCTCGCTCGATGAAGAGCGGGGCCCCGCCGTCGCGGCGGGGCCTGAGGTTCAAGCGGCCTGAGCATCAGCGCCGGCACTGAGGAAGCGGATGCCGAACCGCTCCGATACCGCCTGAAGGCCGGCCGGGCCCGCCGGCGCAGACTCGGCAACCGCCTGGAAGAAGCCTTCGAAGCCACCCGGCGTCACAATGATCATCAGCCGGCCCATGCTGTCGCCGACATTCTGGAAGCGGTGCGGAACGCCACGCGGCAAGAGCACGCAGCCTCCCTCCGCGACTTCCGTCTGGCGGTCGCCGCAGACGAACAGGAACCGGCCTGACAACACGCGGAAGAACTCGTCTTCCCGCTCATGGACATGCAACGGCGGCCCTTCGCCTGCGGGGATCGACGCCTCGAACATGCCGAAGCTGTTCCCCGTCTCCTCGGCGGAGATACGGATCAGGTGCGGGCCGAAGCCGAGTGCGATGCGGCCTTCGCCGGGCTGGGAAATGATGGGGGTGTTGAAAGTAGTCATATGCGTTTCTCCAGTTGGATTGAATGGAGATTGTTTACGCCGACAGAGACTGAGTGATAATCTCACGCATCTGCCCACACTGTTCGGATGTTTTGACGAATGAAGACCTCTGATCCTTTAAATGGTCTTGCCGTCTTCCTGGCGGTCGCCGAACATCTGAGCTTCACCAAGGCGGCCGAGATACTCGGCATGTCTCGACCGACCGTGAGCGCGCAGCTGGATCAACTTGAGCGCCGCTTGAACGTGCGTCTGCTTCACCGGTCGACGCGGCACTTAAGCCTGACAGAGGCCGGCACAGCCTTTCACGAACGGCTGAAGGACGTCACCGCCATCGTGCATGATGCGGAACGTGCCGCCATTCATCATCAGGAAGCACCCATCGGTCGCCTCAAGATTGCCGCGCCTCCGGATCTCGGAACGAGCCACCTCACGCCGATGATCGCGGGCTTTCTCAAGGATCATCCCGAGATCGAAATCGAGCTCGAACTGTCGAACACCGCCGTCAACCTGATCGAGCGCAAATTCGATCTGGCCGTGCGCGGCACGATCCGGATCGACGACACGCTGATCACCCGGAAACTGGGCCAGTCACCGGTCCTGATCTGCGCATCCCCCGAATACCTGTCCCGCCGTGGTATGCCGCAAAAGCCCGAGGATCTGGAGGACCACGACTGCCTGCACTTCTCGGGCCTCCGGTGGGGTCGAACCTGGGAAATGCGGCGAGGCGACGAACTCCGCCGAATCCCGATCGCCCCGAGCTTCGAAGTGAATGATGGCGCCAATCTCTGTTCGGCCGCGCTTTGCGGCCTGGGCATCACCCTTTTGCCGACCTTTGTTGTCGGCCCCCACATCCGCTCCGGACGCCTCGTCCGCCTGCTGGCAGACTGGCATGTCGCCGAAGTCCCGCTCCATGCCGTCTATCCCGACAACCGTCTGATCGCCGCCAAGGTCAAGTCTTTCGTCAATTACCTTGCCGCCGAATTCAAACGTGATCCGGATCTACAGGGCGAAACCGCCGCGAAGCCCGAGGTCTGACGCAAGGTCTGATCTGAATGCAGGAGCCTTTTGGCCTCCCACCCCCATATCCACCCCGCCCCCACCATGCTACGAGGCCGCCACACCCCACCCCGCACTCCCCCGAGACACCCGCTTATGCCCCCTGCCCTCCACACAGACCTGACCGCCGCCCTCCGCCCCCTCCTCACCGAACTCCACCAAACCCCGGACATCTTCCAGACCTGGGACGCCCATCTGGAGCTTGTCGCGGCCGGCGGGCTCGTGGTGGTGAAGTCGAAGCGGGCAAAGGGGCTGGTCGACAGCCTGTTCTGGGGCCGCGCGCCGGGATCCTCTGACAACAAGCAGCTGCCCGAGGCGACAGCCTTTGCCGCCATCGATCGCTTCCTCGGCCTCGGTGCCCATCTGACGCTGTCGGATGCCCTGCCCGAAGGGGCGCTGCTGGACGAAGCTTTTCCCCATTGCGCGGTGAAGCTTGCCTATCGCAAGAAGGGCGCGCCAAAGGCGCAATCACTGTCGATGATCTTCATCGGCTTCAACGACGAGGCGGATGCGCTTGAATATGCCGAGCGTTTCCCCGCCCTGCCGCTGGTCACGTCAAGGCCGTTGATGGGCGAAAAACTGCACGAATGGCGCTAGAGCACGTCCAGCAAAACTGCGTCAGCGGTTTGCGTCCGGACTGCGTAGAAACACATAGATGAGCATTTCTGATGTTCCGGTGATCACCAGAAATGCTCAGAATGCCGTTCACCATAAGCCGCGCCCCACGTTGACAATCCCGCCCCGCCGGCGCTAAGGCTCACACGCCGAAAAACGTCAGGCCGGTCAGGTTAGCCCGGCCCTTGCGCTGAAAGCGCAAGACCTAGTCGCCCCATTGCGGGTGAATCCACGGCACCAACCCCTTGACCGGGTGGTGCTGTTCTGGACGGTTTCGCCCCTGCTCCACCCCATCTTTTGACGTGGAGACAAGACATGACCAACAAGAAAACCCTGATCCTCGCCCAGGTGCTGATCGCCCTGATGATGGCCGGCCTGATGACCGGCATTTTCGGCTTCCTGCATCTCGGCCCCTCGCCCGATTTCTTCGCCGAATGGGGCAAGAGCTTTCTGATGGCCTTCCCCATCGCCTTCATCCTCTCGCTCGGCGTCGGGCCGCTGGCCTTCCGCCTCGCCCGCCTGATCATGGGCTGATCCGCAGGCTGCGACGGAACAGTCGGCGGAACATACAAAGAGTTGGACAGCCTGGAACTTTTGGCCGTCTGCGGGCTTCTTCCGCCACGACATCAAAGGAGCCCCATCATGTCCGCCAAGTTCCTGCGCGCAGCGCTCGTCACCACGCTCGCCCTCGCCGGCCTTCCGCTCGCAGCCCCTTTTGCCGCCCCCGCGTCCGCACAAGGCATCGAGCTGCGCGTCGGCCCGGATGGCGTGCGCCCGATCATTCGCGATGGCGAGCGTGACCGCCGCGACCGTGGCTGCAGCCCGCGCGAAGCGCAGCGTGCTGCACGCGAAGAGGGCCTGCGCCGCGCCGAAGTGGTGCGCGTCACCGATCGCAGCATCACCGTGCGGGGTTTCACCCGCCGCGGTCCCGAGCAGCTGCGTTTCGCCAATCGCCGCGGTTGCCCGCTGATCTGATCGAACTAGCCTTAAACGAAAAAGCCGCCGGATCGCTCCGGCGGCTTTTCTGTATCGTCAGGTGTAAAGCGATCAGCCGATGTCGGCGTGGCTCTCAATGATTCTACCGACCAGCCCGTAGGTCACGGCGTCTTCGGCAGACAGCCAGTAGTCGCGGTCGATATCCTTGGCGATCTTCTCTTCCGACTGGCCGGTGGCCTTGGCGTAGATCTTGATCAGGCGCTGGTTCATCTTGATGATTTCGCGGGCCTGGATCTCGATGTCAGACGCCATGCCGCGGGTGCCGCCGGACGGCTGGTGCATCAGGAAGCGGGTGTTCGGCAGAGCCAGACGGCGCTCCTTCGGCACGGATACGAAGATCAGCGAACCGGCAGACGCGGCCCAGCCCGTCGCGATGATCCAGACCTTCGGCTTGATGAAGCGGATCATGTCGTGGATCGCGTCACCGGCTTCCACATGGCCGCCTGGCGAGCAGACGAATACGCGGATGTCCTCATCCGAAGCGGCAGCCAGTGCGACGAGCTGCGTGCAGACCTTCTGCGCCAGCTCCATGGTGATACCGCCATAGATGAAGATCGAACGCGACTTGAAGAGGTTCGCTTCCGTTTCCTTGCCGATCGGCAGTTCCTTGCTCTTGTCGTCTTCGTCTTCGTTCATCACAGGGGATAGTCCTCGTTGTGTTTGGCTCATCCGCACATAGTGCGTCTCTTGGCTTAAGACAATGCGGGAAAAAGACAAGCACGGAAGCGATGAACAGGAGGTTGACGAAGAGACGCCTGCCGTAATCGGCGGCCCTCTCTCTTCCTCACGCGTTCTTAATCTAAGGTCTATAGTCTCTCCGATCTGAGGAGCGCCCATGACTGAGACCATCCGGCTTGCGGAAATCATCGAAGCCCTGAGCCATGCCCTCGACATGACGGAGGGACAGCCCGCCGGCCATTGTGTGCGCTGCTGCTTCATCGGCATGCGCATCGGCCAGGCGCTGGGACTTGGCGAGGAGGCGCTGCGCGATCTCTATTACACCCTGCTCCTGAAAGATCTCGGCTGTTCGTCGAATGCCGCCCGCATCTGCGAACTTTATCTCGCCGATGATCTGAAGTTCAAACGCGACTTCAAGCTGGTCGACGGCTCCTTCCCGCAGATCCTCAAATTCGTGCTGTCTCACACCGGCATGGAGGCAAGCCTCGCCGAACGCTTCCGCGGCATCCTCCATATCTTCAAGAATGGCGGCGAGATCTCCACCAGCCTTATCCAGACCCGCTGCCAGCGGGGTGCCGAAATCGCGCGCGAGATGCGCTTTTCCGAAGAAGTCGCCCGCGGCATTCTCGACCTTGACGAACATGTCGATGGTGGCGGCAAGCCGCTCGGCCTGAAAGGCGAGGAAATCCATCTATTCGCCCGCATCGCGCTCCTGGCGCAGGTTATCGATGTCTTCTTTGTCAACGAGGGGGCCACGGCAGCCCTGACCGAGGTCAGAAAGCGCGCCGGTGGCTGGTTCGATCCCCATCTCGTCTCCGTCTTCGAGAGGCTCGCAAACCCCGTGTTCTTTGCCGAACTCGGCGCAGACAATCTCGAGGCCTATGTGCTGTCGATGGAACCCGGTCGCCAGGTGATATTTGCCGACGAGGACTATCTCGACGCCATCGCTGCGGGTTTCGCCCGCGTCATCGATGCCAAGAGCCCCTATACCTCGGGCCACAGCGACCGCGTCGCCCTCTTCACCGACATGATCGCCGAAGAACTCGGCATCTCGCTCACCGAACGTCGTCGCCTGAAACGCGCGGCCCTGCTGCACGATATCGGCAAGCTCGGCGTCTCCAACAGCGTGCTCGACAAACCCGGACGCCTCGAAGGCGAGGAATGGCAGCAGATGAAGCGCCACGCGGAGTTCTCCGAGATGATCCTGTCGCGTATCGCAGCCTTTGCTGATCTCGCCTTGATCGGCGGCGCTCATCACGAAAAGCTGGATGGCTCAGGTTATCCACGCGGGCTGAAGGGTGACGAGATCACCTTCGAGACCCGCATCGTCGCCACCGCCGACGTTTTCGATGCGCTGACCGCCGACCGCCCCTACCGCGCCGCCATGCCGGTGGAAAAGGCGCTCGCCATCCTCTGGGAGGGCGCCGGGCGCCACCACGACGAAACGTGCATTGCGGCGCTGGAACGGGCATTGGCCAAGGCCGAACTCAAGGCCGCCTAGCCTTTACCGCGCAATCCTCGTCGACAAAATGATCGACGAGAGCGTGCGCTCGACGCCCGACAGATCCCCGATCCGATCGATGATCCGGTCGAGCTCCGAAATCGACGGTGCCGCCACGATCGCGATGAGGTCATAGGGACCATTGACCGAATAGAGCGCCGTCACCTCGCGGATGGCATTGAGTTCCGCCGTCACCTGCGACAGCGCCTTGGGCGCGATCGTGATCATCACATGCGCCCGGATCAGCCCGCTTTGATAAGCATCGGAGAGCCTGAGCGCGTAGCCGGCGATCACCCCTTGAGCCTCCAGCCGCTCCAGCCGCGCCTGCACGGTCGAGCGTGACAGGTCCAGCCGGCGGGCAAGCTCGGCCACCGGCATCCTGGCATTTTCCGAAAGCAGCGCCAGAAGCGCCCTATCCTTGTCCGAAACCTGCATATTGCCGAAAACCCTCGTTATATCGCTGATAATCCTACGGCGTTTCGATCAATCCGTCACTTGGAATCGACACGCGCCATCCGCACACTGGATTGACCAAATGCAATTGCGCTGAAGGCGCACACGAAGAACGAGGGGCAAAGCCATGAAACACGTCACCATCATCGGAGCCGGCAAGATCGGTGGCGCGATTGCGCGCATGCTCGCCGAAACCGGCGATTACCAGGTCACCGTTGCCGACCGCAGTGCCGACCAGCTTGCCAAGCTCGATGTCCACCCGGCGGTGAAAACGCTGGAGCTCGATATCGCCGACGCCACCGCCCTCGATGCAGCCCTGTCGGGCCAGTTCGCCGTGCTCTCGGCCGCCCCCTTCCACCTGACCGGGGCAATCGCAGAAAGTGCCGCCCGCACCGCCACCCATTATCTCGATCTGACCGAAGACGTCGCAACCACGCGCCACGTCGAAGAGCTCGCCCGCGGCGCACGCTCCGCCTTCATTCCCCAGTGTGGCCTCGCCCCCGGCTTCATCTCGATCGTCGCCCATGACCTCACCAAGCATTTCGACACGCTGGACACGGTGCGCATGCGCGTCGGCGCCCTGCCGCAATATCCGTCGAATGCGCTGAACTACAATCTCACCTGGTCGACCGACGGGTTGATCAACGAATACATCGAGCCCTGCGAAGCGATCGTCGAAGGCAAGCTGACCGTCGTGCCGGCCATGGAAGAGCGCGAGGAGTTTTCTCTCGACGGCGTCACCTACGAGGCGTTCAACACCTCGGGCGGCTTGGGAACGCTGGCAAAGACGCTGGACGGCCGCGTGCGCACGATGAACTACCGCACCATCCGCTATCCCGGCCATCAGGCGATCATCAAGGCGCTTCTCAACGACTTCAACCTGAAGAACCGGCGCGACGTTCTGAAGGACCTGTTCGAAAACGCACTGCCCGCCACCATGCAGGACGTTGTCGTCATCTTCGTCACCGTCTGCGGCTGGAAGGATGGGCGATACCTGCAGGAAACCTATGCCAACAAGGTCTATGCCGGCGTCGTCGCGGGCAAGAAGATGAGCGCCATCCAGATCACCACGGCGGCCGGCATCTGCACGGTGCTCGACCTGCTCGCCGACGGCACGCTGCCGCAGGTCGGCTTCGTTCGCCAGGAAGAAATCGGCCTGCCGTCCTTCCTTGCCAATCGCTTCGGCCGCGTTTACGACCCTGAAGTCATGAAGGTCGCCAAAGCGAGCTGAGAGTTCTCCGGGGGGAGGATGGACCTGACGGTCCGGATGGGGCGGTCGACGGCAAAAGCCGCGGCCGTCCCAGCCCCGCCCCTGGCCTCAGCCTGTCGTCGGAACTCCCGCAGACATCGCAAGAACGCGAAACATTGTTTCTTTCATTCTCTAAGTTAGATTATCCTGAAAGTCAGTCACCGGCGCACCGCAGGCACGGTGGGATCCGGCGAACCGGCAGGGACGAGTGGACGGGGCATGATCGGCAGGGGTAGCGAGGAGCAGAAGGAGGCGCGCTTGATCCGCGCCTATCAGGCTGTCTCGCTCACGGTCGCAGCCTTTGCGCTCTTCTGGACGGTGATGTTTTACATCAATGGTCGGCCCATTCTCGCGCTGGCCGAGTTCTTTCCCGTCGTCGCCGCGCTGGTCTGCTTTGCGCTCGTCACCCGCGGGCGCCTTGATCTCTCTCTGATTGTCGCAGAATTCAGCTTCCTGATCTTTGTTATCGGTTTCTGCCTGATCTTCGACGTGCCGCAGAACGGCTCGCCGCGTGTCACGCATCTCTTCCTGCCGGTTCTCGGCATGCTGGCCTATCTCAACCATCTGCGCCGCCCATCCCACCTGCAGCTGTCGGTGATCGCGGGCAGCCTGGCAGCCTTTGTCGCCCTGCATGCCTGGGATCTGCGCCTGCCTTTCGCCGAGCCGATCCCGGCGGAATTGCACCGCATCGGCGTCTGGCTCAATCCGGCCATGGCGGCGCTCGTCTTCTGTGGTGCGATCTACGCGCTGCAACAGCGCCTCTCTGCTCCGCGCGGCATTGCCAGGGATCTGGTGGCCGCCGTCCGCCATAAGGAGCTCACGCTCGCCTATCAGCCGCAGACCGATCGCGACGGTCGCATTCTCGGTGCCGAAGCCCTGCTGCGCTGGAACCACCCCACCCGGGGTTCTGTCTCCCCCGGCACCTTCATTCCCGCCGCCGAGGAATTCGGCCTGATGCCGATCGTTGGCACCTTTGTTCTTGAGCAGGCGCTGTCGACACTCAGCCGCTGGCAGGCCGATCCAAAACTTGCGAGCCTGACCCTCTCCGTCAATGTCAGCGCCAGCCAGTTCAACGAGGACGACTTTGAGGCGACCCTGCGCAATCTGCTGGAGCGCCACCACATCGATCCGGCGCGGCTGAAGCTGGAGCTGACCGAAAGCGTGCTGATTGCCGGCCTCGAACCCGTGGCCGAAAAGATGGCATCGCTGAAGGCGCTCGGCCTGTCCTTCTCGCTTGACGATTTCGGCACCGGCTTCTCTTCGCTCGCCTATCTCCGCCGCCTGCCGGTGAGCGAGCTGAAGATCGACCGCAGCTTCGTCGCCGCCGCCGCCGAAAACGACCGCGACGCGGCCCTCGTCCGCTCTATCCGGGCGATCGCCACGGATCTCGGCCTCGAAACTGTGGCTGAAGGGGTGGAAACCCCGGCGCAACTCGCCTTTCTCGAAGCAACCGGCTGCCGGATCTTCCAGGGCTATCTCTTCGGCCGCCCCATGCCGCTCGATGACTTCGAGCGCGCCGTCCTCGCCCCACAGCAGCGCCTCGCGCCGAGCGACGAGCGACCATCGCAACGCCTGGCTGCAGTCTGATCCGCCGCCCCTCAGCCGAAGCGGCCGAGCAGCTTCAGCATCCATGTCGCCACACGCCCATAAGGCGGATAGAGGACCTTGACCCCCGAGATCGCCGATTGTTTCAGCACCGGCTTTTCCTTGCTGAGCGCGACAAAGCCCGCCTCACCGTGATAGGCGCCGTAGCCGGAGGCCCCGACGCCGCCGAAGGGCAGATCATCCTGGGCGAGATGCAGGATCGTGTCATTGATGGTCACGCCGCCGGCGATCGTGCCGGTTAAGACCCGCTCGTGCGCCGCCTTGTCCTCGCCGAACCAGTAGAGCGCCAGCGGCCGGTCGCGGTGGTTGATATAGGCAATCGCCTCGTCCAGAGTGTCATAAGGCACGATCGGCAGGATCGGACCGAAGATCTCCTCCTGCATCACGGTAGTATCGTCGGGCGCTCCGATGACGGCCACCGGCGAGAACACGCGCCGCTCGCCATCATGCGGACCGGCAAGCTCCACCACTTCGGCGCCCTTCTCCCGCGCTTCCTCGACGAGCCGCGAGAGCCGCTGATAATGCCTCGGGCTGATGATCGAGGTGTAGTCGGCATTATCAGGCAGGCCGGGATATTGCCTGTCAACCTCCGTCTTCACGGCGGCGAGAAATTCGGCAACCCGCTCGCGCGGCACCAGCGCATAATCAGGCGCCACACAGGTCTGGCCGGAGTTCAGCAGCTTGCCCCAGACGAGGCGCGGCACGGCCTTGTCGAACTGCACGGAGGGATCGAGAATGGCCGGCGACTTGCCGCCGAGTTCGAGGGTGACCGGCGTCAGGTTCTTCGCCGCCGCTTCCGCCACCTTGCGACCAACCGCAGTCGAGCCGGTAAAGATCAGGTGGTCGAAGGGGGCTGATGTAAAGGCTGTCGCCACCTCCGGCCCGCCGGTCACGACAGCCACCTCGTCCTCGGAGAAGGTTTCGGCGATCGCCTTTGCCAGCACCTCGGAAAAGGCCGGTGTCAGCTCGGATGGTTTCAGCATCGCCCGATTTCCGGCGGCAAGCGCGCCGGTGAGCGGCGAGAGCATCAGGTTGAGCGGATAGTTCCAGGGGGCAACGATCCCGACCACGCCGAGCGGCTGCCGCAGAATGACCGCCGAGGCCGGCTTGCCCGTCCAGGCGAGCGAGACGCGGCGCGGTCGCATCCAGCGTTTCAGATGCCGGCGCGCATGGCGGATCGCGGCGCGCACCGGCACGATGTCGGTGAGCGTCGTGACCACCGCCGGCCGATTGCCGAAATCCTCCGAAATCGCGGCGGCAAACAGCTCCTGCCAGGCCTCGATCATCCCATCGAGCCGCGCCAGGCGATCGTCACGGGTGGCAAGGCTTGGGGTGACGTCGGTCGACCAGGCGGCCTTTTGGGCGGCGAGCAGGGACGCGATACGCGCGGCGGGATCCGCGATCTCTGCTTTCGGCGATACCTGTCCGTCCATGGCGGTTTCCTCTCGATCTTCTTCTCTCTCAAGATGGGCAGTTTACGCCCATTTGTTCAAGGGAGAACAAATGATTTTGATTCCTCCTTTCCCCCTTGTGGGAGAGGTTACAAAATCGAGGGCTTGAGAGCGATCAGGGCTAAACCTCAGATTTTGTTGGTGAGGGGATCGGTGATGGTGGCGGGTTCCCATCTCCCCCCTTGCGGGGGAGAAAGCGATTTCGATGAATTAGGCGAGCGCAAGCCGCCTAAACATCTGAAATCGCAAGAGAGGGGGTTCGTTATCTCGTGCCAACTGAACCGATCCCCTCACCAGGAAAATCTGAAGTTTAGGCGGCTTACGCTCGCCTAAGCCTTCGATTTTCCGTCCTCCCCCACATGGGGGGAGGTGGAACTGAACTGTCAAAAACCCCAAGCTTCGCCGCCGGTCGGGATCGCTCCCTCCGGGTCATCAATGCTTGTCTCGGACGAGGCGCCAGAAGCAACCTGTCTAAGTAATTTATGTGGCTCCTTCCGGCGCCTCGTTCGGCGTCTATTCCCGCTGCATGCGTCTCTCTGGCAAGGCGGCGACGGGCGTCGTGACGATCCTTCGATCCGTCCGACGTTCGACCGGGCGCGGGTCCGGCTTGGCAGAGTCCTCCTTGCGGAATGTCTGCCATAGCCTGGCCGGTGGCCCGGGAGGTT
>OGCL01001600.1_pt1 | contig 18517 bp, 16 predicted proteins | sample 1570041 | NCBI WGS metagenome assembly OGCL01 (sample SAMN06266162, study PRJEB24511) | hot springs metagenome | isolation source: Hot spring water | place: South Africa: Limpopo | collected 2015-06-22
AATGAGTTAGGCGAGGGAGCGAGCACCGCGCAACGCAGCGATTCGCCCGCGCAGCAATTTATTCAGCGTTTCCCTAACCGCTCATGGCCGGCTGGCAACCCCTTGCCAATGAAAGACGCAGGCTATGGCCATGAACGCTCCCTCTCCCCCCGCCCCTCCCCCCGAGGGGGAGGGGAGCGTCGTGAGTCGCTACGCGACTTTCACGCTAAGGGGTCGGTCGTGAGATCGATCCTGCTCGGACTATGGGCCCTGGTCGCCCTGCCGGCCCAGGCCGCCCTCGATGTGCTCGCGTGCGAGCCGGAGTGGGCGGCCCTGGTGCGGGAGCTGGGCGGCGACCGGGTGAGCGTGACCTCGGCCACCACCGCCGCCCAGGACCCGCACCGCATCGAGGCCCGGCCCAGCCTGATCGCGCGCGCCCGACGCGCCGACCTGCTGGTGTGCACCGGGGCCGATCTGGAGGTGGGCTGGCTGCCGGTCCTGCTGCGGGAGTCGGCCAATCCCCGCATCCAGCCCGGCCAGCCGGGCCATTTCGAGGCGGCGGCCTTCGTCGTGCTGATAGACAAGCCGGAACAGATAGACCGTGCGCTCGGGGATGTCCATCCACAAGGCAACCCGCACCTGCACCTCGATCCGCGCAACATCGCCCGCATCGCCGAGGCCCTGGCCCGACGTCTGGCCGAGCTGGACCCGGCGCACGCCGCGCACTACGCAGGGCGGCAGCGCGATTTTGCCAAGCGCTGGCAGGCGGCCATCGCCCGCTGGGAGCGGGAGGCGGCGCCGCTCAAGGGGCTTTCTGTGGTCTCGCAGCACAAGAGCTTCGACTACCTCTACCGCTGGCTGGGCCTTGTCGAGGTGGCGGCGTTGGAGCCCAAGCCGGGTCTCGAGCCCTCCGCCGCCCACCTTAGGCGGGTGCTCGAGACGCTGCGTAAGACGCCGGCGCGCGTCATCCTGCGTGCCGCCTATGAGCCCGCGCGCGCCAGTGCCTGGCTGGCAAGCCGCACGGGCCTCAAGGCGGTGGTGCTGCCTTATACGGTCGGCGGTAGCCCCGCCGCCCAGGATCTCGAGGGACTCTTCGACGACACCTTGCGACGGTTGTTGGAAGCGGCGAGGGATGAGCCTTGACGAGTGGCGACTGCTCGGCTTGCCCTTTGTGGCCGGGCTGGTGGTCCTCGCAAGCCACGTCCCGCTCGGCCGCGAGGTGCTGCGCCGCGGCATCGTCTTCATCGATCTGGCGGTAGCCCAGATCGCTGGGCTGGGAGTGATCGCCGCGCATGCCAAGGGTTGGCACGCCGATGGCTGGGAGGGTCAGCTTGCCGCCGCCGCTTCCGCCCTGGCCGCCGCTGCTGTCTTGACCTGGATGGAGCGGCGCTGGCCGGAGATCATGGAACCGCTGATCGGTACGCTCTTCATCCTGGCTGCGAGCCTCGCTGCCTTGGTATCCGCGCACGATCCACACGGCGGTGAGCGGCTACGCGATCTGCTGGTGGGCCAGATCCTCTGGGTAGGTGCTGATAAGCTCGCGGCGGCTGCCGCCCTCACCGCCGTGCTGCTTGCCCTATGGTGGAGAGCTGGACACCGGCGGCCCTGGGTGTTCTATCCCTCCCTTGCCCTGGCGGTGACTGCTTCGGTTCAGCTAGTGGGGATTTATCTCGTCTTTGCTAGCCTCATTCTGCCCGCTCTGGCAGTGCGATCCGCCACCGGCCTTCGGGCGCTACCAGCGGCCTATCTCCTGGGGGCGCTGGCCTATTTGGCCGGACTTCTCGCCTCGGTGCGCCTTGACCTGCCGGCCGGACCCCTGATCGTCCTTGCCCTGGCCATGACAGCTCTGCTTTGGGCCTGGATGCCTGCGCGCCGGCGGATCTGAAGGCCCCGCGCAGCCGGTCACTTCGAAATGCCTAGGCGACGATTTCGAACAGGCCGGCCGCTCCCATGCCGCCGCCGATGCACATCGTCACCACCGCGAGCTTCGCCCCGCGGCGCCGCCCTTCGAGCAGGGCGTGGCCGACCAGGCGCGCGCCCGACATGCCGTAGGGATGGCCGAGGGCGATCGCTCCGCCGTTCACGTTCAGCCGCTCGTCCGGGATGCCGAGCCGGTCGCGGCAGTAGATCACCTGCACCGCGAACGCCTCGTTGAGTTCCCACAGGTCGATGTCCTCGATGCGCTTTCCGGCGCGCTCGAGCAGCTTGGGCACCGCGAATACCGGACCGATGCCCATCTCGTTCGGCTCGCACCCTGCGACGGCGAAACCGTGGAACACGCCGAGCGGCTTCAGTCCCCGGCGCGCGGCCTCCCGGTCGCTCATCACGACGCAGGCCGCCGCCCCATCGGAGAACTGGCTCGCGTTGCCCGCGGCGATGCAGCCTCCTTCGATCGCCGGCTTGATCTGGGAGACCGCCTCGTAGGTGGTGTCGGGCCGGATGCCCTCGTCCTCGCCGACGGTCACTTCCTTCACCGACTCGGCGCCGGTCTGCTTGTCGACCACCTTCATCTTGGTGGTGATGGGCACGATCTCCTCGCGGAACCTGCCTTCGGCACGCGCGCGCGCCGCCCGTTGCTGGCTTTGCACGCCGTAGCGATCCTGTACTTCTCGCGGGATGTCGTACTTCTTGGCCACGTACTCTGCGGTCTGCAACATCGGCCAGTAGATCTCGGGCTTGTGGCGGTGCAGCCACTCGTCCTGGGCGTGGAAGCGGTTCGACTCGTTCTGCACGAGCGAGATCGACTCGACGCCGCCCGCGACGTAGACGCCCGGCTCGCCCGCGAGCACGCGCTGGGCCGCGAGGGCGATCGTCTGCAGCCCCGAGGAACAGAACCGGTTCACCGTCACACCCGAGACGCTGACCGGACAGCCGGCGCGCAATGCGATCTGGCGCGCGATGTTGCTTCCCGTTGCGCCCTCGGGCATCGCGCAACCCATGATCACGTCTTCCACTTCGTACGGCTCGACGCCCGCGCGCGCGAGCGCAGCCTGCACCACGACGCCACCCATCTTGGCGCCGTGCGTGAGATTGAGCGCACCGCGCCAGCTCTTGCAAAGCGGCGTGCGCGCGGTCGAAACGATCACGGCCTCGGTCATCGTGCCTACTCCTTCGCGACTCAACCGTTGAAGCGTCCGCCCTCGCGCGCAAGGCGCACCAGAAGCGGCGCCGGCGTCCACACTTCGCGCCGGTAGCCTCGCGCAAAGCGCTCGATCGTTGCGAGCACCCGGTCGAGCCCCGTCGCGTCGGCCCAGAACATCGGCCCGCCGCGGTAACGCGGGAACCCGTAGCCTGCGAGGTACACGACGTCGATGTCCGAGGCGCGCAGCGCGATCCCTTCCTCGAGGATGCGTGCGCCCTCGTTCGCGAGCGACCATACCAGCCGCTCGACGATTTCCTCGTCGGACACCGCGCGCGTCGAAACGCCGATCTCGCGCCGGTGCGCTTCCAGCATCCGGTCGACCTCGGGGTCGGGCAGCGCCTGCCGACCGCCGGCCTCGTAGCGGTACCACCCCTTGCCGGTTTTCTGCCCGAAGCGGCCCGCCTCGCACAGCCGGTCGGCGATCGGCGAATACGCAAAATCGGGCCGCTCGCGGTAGCGGCGCTTGCGGATCTCCCAGCCGATGTCCAGGCCGGCGAGGTCGCTCATGCGGAACGGGCCCATGGCGAAGCCGAAGCGCTCGATCGCGCCGTCGACCTGCGCCGGGCTGCAACCCTCGTCGAGCAAGAACAGGCTCTGCTGCAGGTATTTCTCGATCATGCGGTTGCCGATGAAACCATCGCACACGCCCGAGACGACGGGCAGCTTGCCGATGCGCCGCGCAAGCGCAAGCACTGTGGCGAGCGCGTCTTTTGCGGTTTGCGCTCCCCGCACCACCTCGAGCAGCCGCATGACGTGGGCGGGCGAAAAGAAGTGCGTGCCGATGACATCGGCCGGTCGGCCGGTCGCCGCCGCGATGGCGTTGACGTCGAGCGTCGAGGTGTTCGTCGCGAGGATCGCCCCCGGCCGGGCGATCGCGTCCAGGCGGCGAAACAGTTCCTGCTTGACCTCCATGCGCTCGAAGACCGCTTCGATGACGATGTCGGCTTCGCGCACCTCTTCGAGCGCGGAGGCGGGCCGCACGAGCGAGAGGCGCCGCTCGAGCTGCTGCGCCGAGAGCCGACCCTTGGCGGCGCTCGCCTCCCAGTTCGCGCGCATGCGCGCAAGCCCGCGCTCGAGCGCCTCGCGCGAGGCGTCGGTGACGAGGACCGGGATGCCCGTGTTCGCAAAGCACATCGCGATTCCCGCGCCCATCGTTCCGGCACCGACGACCGCGGCGCTGCGGATCTCGCGCCGCGGCGTGTCTTCCGGCAGGTCGGGCACCTTGGTCGTCTGCCGCTCGGCGAAAAAGGCGTGTCGAAGGGCCTTTGATTCGACGGTGTTCACGAGCACCGCGAAGCGCTCGCGCTCGAAGCGCCGCCCCTCGTCGAAGGGCCGCGTGCAGGCCGCCTCGACGCAGGCGACGATCTCGGACGGCGCCGGGTAGCCGCGGTAGCGTCGGGACACCTCGTCGCGCCAGCGGGCGAAGAGCGCGCCCGCATCGGCGCCGTCGAGCCGCGGCGCGCGGTCGCGCACGCGGCGTAGCGGCTGCGCCGATTCGGCCACGCGGCGGGCAAAGGCAAGCGCGCCTTCGAGCAGATCGCCCGTCACGATCTCGTCGACCAGCCCGAGCTCGCGTGCCGCTTCGGCCTGTAGCGGCGTGCCGCTCGTCATCATCTCGAGCGCCTTTTCCACCGGAACGAGGCGCGGCAGCCGCTGCGTGCCGCCGGAGCCGGGCAGGATGCCGAGATTGACCTCGGGCAGGCCGAGCTGGGCGCCGGCCGCGGCGACGCGCCAGTGGCAGGCGAGCGCCAGTTCCAGCCCGCCGCCGAGGGCAAAACCGCCGATCGCGGCAACGAGGGGCTTTTGCAGCGCGTCCTGCGCCTCGTTCACTTCCTGCAGCGTCGGGCTGGCCGTCGCTTTGGGCGTGTTGAATTCCCGGATGTCGGCACCGCCCGAAAAGGCCTTCGCCGAACCGATCAGGACGACGGCCCGTACGGCCGGCTCGCCGGCCGCCCGGCGCAGCCCTTCCATGATCGCGCTGCGCAGGGCGTGACCGAGGCCGTTGACAGGAGGATTGTCCATCGCGATGACGGCGACGCCATCGCGAACGGTGTAACTGGCGGCTTCCTTCATCGGGAGTGCGCGAGGGAGGGGTTTTGCCGATTCTAGCAAGGGGCGCCCAAGCGGGGCGGGGCGCGTTTTGCAGCGGGCAGCCCGGGGGCGCAGCGTTAGAATATCGACATGCCCACCTACGACTATCACTGCGACGCAAACGGCCGCAGTCTCGAAGTGTCGCATCGCATCGGCGAGACGATCGCGACGTGGGGTGAACTGGCCGCGCGCGCCGGCGTGGATCCGGGTGCGACGCCGGCCGATGCGCCCGTGCGCCGACTGATCGGCGCAGCAGGTGTCGTCTCGGCGGCGAATCTGGGCAGCACGGCGCGGCCCTGCGACTTCGGTTCGCCCTGCGGCGGCTGCGCCTGCGCGACCGGTTAGCGCGAGGCCTGCGCGCAGGCCGACGGTCGTGCGCATCGGCGTTCCGCGCGAAGTCAAAGTCCACGAATACCGCGTCGGCCTGACGCCTGCCTCGGTGCGCGAGCTGGTCGCGCACGGCCACGAAGTGGTGGTCGAGCGAGGCGCCGGCGCGGGCATCGGCGCGAGCGACTCGGTCTACGAACGCGCCGGCGCGCGCATCGCCGCGGACGCGGCCGAGGTCTGGGCGCAAGCCGAGCTCATCGTCAAGGTGAAAGAACCGCAAGGAGCCGAACGCGCGCTTCTGCGCGCAGGGCAGGTGCTGTTCACCTTCCTGCACCTTGCGCCCGACCCGCAGCAGGCAAAAGACCTCGTCGCCTCGGGCGCGGTCTGCATCGGTTACGAGACCGTGACCGGCCCGGGCGGGCGGCTGCCGCTGCTTGCGCCCATGTCCGAAGTGGCCGGCCGGATGTCGGTTCAGGCCGGCGCGCGCTGCCTGGAAAAAGAAGTGGGCGGCATGGGGATTCTGCTCGGCGGCGTTCCTGGCGTACCGCCCGCCAAGATCACGATCCTCGGCGCCGGCGTGGTCGGCGCTCACGCGGCGCAGATCGCCGCGGGCACGGGCGCGCGCGTCGTCGTGCTCGACCGCAACGTCGAGGCGCTGCGTCGCCTCGAGGCGATGCTCGGCGCCCGTGTGGTCACCGTCTACTCGAACCAGGAGACGGTGGAGGCGCACGTGCTCAGCGCCGACTTGGTGATCGGCGCGGTGCTCGTGCCCGGCGCGGCGACGCCGAAGCTCATTGCGCGGGCGCTCGTCGCCAAGATGAAGCCAGGGTCGGCGATCGTCGACGTCTCGGTCGACCAGGGGGGCTGCGCCGAGACCTCGCGCCCGACCACGCACGCCGAACCGACCTACTTGGTCGATGGCGTCGTCCACTACTGCGTGGCGAACATGCCCGGGGCGGTGCCGCGCACCTCGACCTACGCGCTCAACCATGCGACGCTGCCCTTCGTGCTTGCGCTCGCCGACAAAGGCTGGCGGCGCGCACTGGCCGACGACCCGCACCTGCGCGCCGGGCTGAACGTGTGCGCCGGGCGCATCACCTGCCGCGAGGTGGCTGAGGCGCTGGGCGCCGCCTACACCGAGCCGGAGCGCTGCCTCGGCTAGGAGCCGATCCGCGGGTGCCCTTGCCGCTCGTGGCGCCACGGCGCTGTTCGCGGCGACCTGCCGCACAGGGTGTCTTGGGCGTGGTCATGCGCGGTGTGCACCGAGCGACGAGGGAGGCGCCGCAAGTCCCCGGCCGCTGCGCTCCGCAAGACCTCGCTCGTCTTCGGGCGCTGCGGGGTGCCTTGCTCCTTGCGCGAGACAGGGATCCTGCGCGCCGGTGGCGGCGGGGCGGCAGTGACGGCGGGGATCGCGTTGCTACGCTCGCCGGGCTGACGCGCGCGCGGCGTTTTCTGGCATCCTTTACCATTTCGTAGACGACGAGGCGTTCATGGCCACCCGAGACGAACGGCTCCCCACCGAGCCGGAGATGGATCCTACCGATCTCTGGAGCGAGGAGATCTACACCGATCGCCGCGTGGGGACGATCCGGCGCATGACGCCGGTTCGGGGCGACGGCACGCGCGATCCGGCGCGCACGGTGCAGTGGATCGGCGAAACGCAGCTCTTGACGCAGCTTGGTACGCTGCCGATCAGCTTCCCGATCGAGGCGCAAAGCCTCGAGGAAGCGGCGCGCCGCTTCGGAGCGGAAGCGAAGAAGGCGATCGAGCGCACGCTCAAGGAGTTGCAGGAGCTGCGCCGCCAAGCGGCCAGCTCGATCCTCATCCCGCAAGCGGGCGAGATCCCGCCGCTGGGCCCCGGCGGAACCCCGGGGGGCTTTCGCGGCGGCGGCAAGATCCAGCTTCCCTGAGAGACGCGCGCCTGCGGCGCGCTTGACCGCTCGATCCCCGGGCCGGTAACTTGCCCGCCCGCGCAAGGCTTGGCGCACGGCGGGAGGGCAAAGACATGCACGGCTTGATGATGGAGACGCCGCTCCTTGTGAGCGAGCTCATCCGGCACGCGGATCGGCATCACGGTGACATCGAAATCGTTTCGCGCCGCGTCGAGGGCGATGGCGTGCACCGCTACGGCTACCGGGATGCGCACCGGCGCGCGCGGCGGCTTGCGAGCGCGCTCGGGCAGCTGGGGCTTGCGCGCGCAGAGCGCGTCGGCACGCTCGCCTGGAACGGGTACCGGCACTTCGAGCTCTACTACGCGGTCGCCGGCTCCGGCGCGGTGGTCCACACCATCAACCCGCGTCTTTTCGAGGACCAGATCGTCTACATCGCGAACCACGCCGAAGATCGCGTTCTTTTCTTCGATCTGAGCTTTCTCGCGCTGGTCGAGAAACTCGCGTCACGGCTCGCGACGGTGCAGCACTACGTGCTGATGACCGAACGCGCGCGCATGCCCCGCGACAGCGCACTTCCAGGGTTGCTCTGCTACGAAGACCTGATCGAGGCGGGCGACGAGCGCTACGCGTGGCCGAGCTTCGACGAGCGTAGCGCCGCCTGCCTGTGCTACACCTCGGGCACGACGGGCAACCCGAAAGGGGTGCTCTATTCGCACCGCTCGACGATCCTGCACGCCTACGGGGCTGCGCTGCCGGATGTGCTCAACGTCTCGGCGCGCGACGTGGTGCTGCCGGTCGTGCCGATGTTCCACGTCAACGCCTGGGGCATTCCGTACTCGGCGGCGGCGTGCGGCACCAAGCTGGTATTTCCGGGACCGTGGCTCGACGGGCCTCGCCTGTACGAGCTGTTCGAGGCCGAGGGCGTGACCATGTCTGCGGGCGTGCCGACGGTGTGGCTCGGGCTGCTGCAGTACATGGACGAGAACCGGCTGCGCTTCTCCACGCTGCGCCGCGTCGTCATCGGTGGATCGGCTTGTCCGCCCGCGATGATGCGCCGCTTTGCCGACTACGGGGTCGAGGTGCTGCACGCCTGGGGCATGACCGAGATGAGCCCTCTGGGTTGCGTGAACACGCTCAAGGGCAAACACCTCGCGCTCGCGCCCGAGGAGCGGTTCGCGATCCGGATCAAGCAGGGCCGTCCGCCCTTCGGCGTCGACTGGCGCATCGTCGACGAGCAAGGGCGGCCGCTACCGGCCGACGGCACGACTTTTGGCCACCTGCAAGTGCGCGGCCCCTGGGTGCTCAGCGCCTACTTCAAGGGCGAGGGCGGGGATCCCCTGCGCGAGGGGTGGTTTCCGACCGGCGACGTCGCGACCCTCGACCCGGACGGCTATATGCAAATCACCGACCGCTCCAAGGACGTCATCAAGTCCGGCGGCGAGTGGATCAGCTCGATCGACCTGGAGAACATCGCCATTGCGCACCCGGCGATCGCCGAGGCGGCGGTCATCGGCGTGCCGCACCCCAAGTGGGACGAGCGCCCGATCGTGGTGGCGGTAAGGAAAGCGGGCGCCGCGATCACGCGCGAGGAGCTTTTGCGCTTCTACGAAGGCAAGGTCGCGAAGTGGTGGATTCCCGACGATGTGGTCTTCGTCGAGGAGCTGCCGCACACGGCAACCGGAAAGCTCTCCAAGCTGACGCTGCGCGAGCGTTTCGCGCAGTATCGGCTGCCGGAGGCGGCGCTGCGCTCGCGCGGCGGCTAGAATCCCCGCCTGTGGCGACGGAGAAGAGCGCGCTGCGCATCCGCGATCTCGACTCGCGCGTCGGCGAGGAGGTGGGCGTATCGCCCTGGGTCGAAATCTCTCAGGAGCGCATCGACCTCTTTGCGCGCGCGACCGACGATCACCAGTGGATCCACGTCGACCCCGAGCGCGCGCGCGGCTCGCCTTTCGGCGGCACCGTGGCGCACGGTTTCCTGACGCTTTCGATGCTGCCGCGCCTGGTCGAGTCGACCTTCGACTTCTCCGACCGGCAAATGGGCATCAACTATGGTCTCAACCGCGTGCGCTTCACCGCGCCGGTGCCCGCCGGAGCGCGCATCCGCGGCCGCTTCGTGCTCGCCGCTTTCGAAAAGCTCGCCGATGGCGGGGTGCAGACCACCTGGCGCGTGACCGTCGAGCGCGAAGGCGGCGAACGTCCGGTGATGGTCGCCGAGGCGATCAGCCGCCACTATTTTTGAGCCGAGGCGGTGGTGACGCGACGCTGGCGGCAGCGGCCCGAGGGCTCGAACTGGGGCGAGTTCGGCGACGACGACCAGCTCGGCCGGCTGAATTGGGTGACACCGGAGAAGGTGCGCGCCGGCGCCGCGGAAGTGAAAGAGGGCCTCACGTTCTGCCTGTCGCTGCCGCTCGACCGTCCGGGGGGCAGCGTGCTCAACCCGCGCCGGCGGCCGCCGCGCCTCTATGCGACCGAGCGCGGCGAGCGGCAGAACTACTGCTACGCCCTCGCGGCGGAGAATGCGTTCCACACCGACGTCGTGTGCGACGATGCGGCGTTCCTCTGGTTGCAGTACTCGACCCAGTGGGACTCGCTTGCGCACGTGGGGGCGCGCTTCGACGCCGACGCCGACGGTGAGGCCGAGGCCGTCTTCTACAACGGCTACCGCGCCGGCGAGCACATCCGCCCGGCACCCGAGCGGGCAGACGCCCGGGGCGCGCCGCTGCGCTACGAGGGGCCGCGCGCCGCGGCGCTCGGCATCGAGCGGCTCGCCGAGCACGGCATGCAGGGACGCGGCGTGCTCGTCGACCTGCACGCGCACTACGGCCGCGAGCGGCGCGCGATCGGGTACGACGCGCTGATGCGCGTGCTGGAGGCCGATCGCATCGAGATCGAGCGCGGCGATTTTGTGCTGCTGCACACAGGCTTTGCCGAGCTGCTGCTCGAGATACAGGGAGAGCCGGACGCCGCGGTCGTGCACGCCGTCTGCACCGGCCTCGATGGCCGCGACGAGCGGCTGCTGCGCTGGATCACCGAGAGCGGCTGCGCAGCGCTCATTGCCGACAACTACGCGGTCGAGCTCATCCCCGCAGGGCCGTACCGCGACGGGCCGCACGCGGCGCTGCCGCTGCACGAGCACTGTCTGTTCCGCAACGGCATCCCGCTCGGCGAACTGTGGCACCTGACGCCGCTTGCGCGCTGGCTGCGCGCGCACGGCCGCCACCGCTTCCTGCTCACGGCGCCGCCGCTACGCCTGCCCGGGGCGGTCGGCTCGCCCGTGACGCCGATCGCCACGGTGTGAACGCCACCCGCCGGGTCGCGATCGTCACCGGCGCCTCCTCCGGCATCGGCGCGGCGACCGCGCGCGAGCTGGCGCAGCGCGGCTGGGCGGTCGTCGTCAATTACGTGCGGCGCGCCGAGCAGGCCGAGGCGGTCGCGCGCGCCTGCGGCGAGGCGATCGCGGTGCGCGCCGACGTCGCGCGCGACGAAGACTGCCGGGCGCTCGTGGGCGCCGCGCTCGCGCGCTGGGGCCGGCTGGACGCGCTCGTGAACAACGCGGGCACGACCAAATTCGTCCCGCACCGCGACCTCGCAGGCCTGGATGCGCAGGACTTCCAGCGCATCTACGCCACCAACGTCGTGGGCGCCTTCCAGATGTGCCGCGCGGCCGAGGCGCCGCTGCGCGCGGCGCGCGGCGCGATCGTCAACGTCAGCTCGCTTGCCGCGCTGCTGGGAACGGGATCGTCGCTTGCGTACGCGGTCTCCAAGGGTGCACTCGACGTGCTCACGCGCTCGCTTGCGCGCGTGTTCGCGCCCGAGGTGCGCGTGAACGCGGTCGCCCCCGGCGTGGTGGAAACGCCGTGGATGACCGAGGGCTACGGGCCGGAACGCTACGCGCACCTGCGCAGCGAATACGCGCACCTGGCGCCGCTCGGCGACGTCTGCCGGCCCGAGGACGTCGCGGCGACGATCGCCTGGTTGATCGAGGACGGGGCGAAAATCACGGGCGAACGCATCTACGTGGACGCGGGGATGCACATCGCGCCGCCACGCCGCGCATGACGGCGCCGGGGGCGAGCGCGCGGCGCCCCGTGCCGGGCAGCGCCCGATGAGCGGGTGGCTCGCCGGCCGCGTGGTCGAAAACCGGCACTGGACCGATGCCCTCTTCAGCCTCGTCGTCGAAGCTCCGCCGATTTTTTTCGAGGCCGGGCAGTTCGTGCGCATCGCGCTCGAGGTGGACGGCGAACGCATCGCGCGGCCCTTTTCGTTTGTCAATCCGCCGGGTGCGCCGCAGCTCGAGTTCTACGGGGTGGTGGTTCCCGGCGGAGCGCTCTCGCCGCGCCTTGCGCGCCTTGTGCCCGGAGACCGGCTGTGGGTGAGCGACCTCCCCTCGGGCTTTCTCGTCCTGAGCGAGGTGCCCGACGCGCAGGACTTGTGGCTGGTTGCGACCGGCACGGGGATCGCGCCGTTTCTTTCCATGCTCGCGACCGACGTCCCGTGGCGCCGCTTCGACCACGTCGTGTTCGTGCACGCCGTGCGGCGCGCCTGCGACCTCGTCTACCGCGAGCGCATCGAGCGCTTCGCCACCGAGCACCACGGGCGGCTGACCGTGATCCGCTTCGTCAGCCGCGAGGCGGTCCCCCAGACGCTCGCCGGGCGCGTGCCGGCGGCGATCGCGGACGGCCGGCTCGAGGCGGCGGCGGCGCGGCCGATCTCGGCCGCGCGGTCGCAGTTCCTGCTGTGCGGCAACCCGGCGATGGTGCGCGACTGCACGGCGGCGCTTTTTGCGCGTGGCCTGCGCAAGCACCGCCGCCGCGCGCCCGGCCAGATCCAGGCGGAAAACTTCTGGTGAAGTCCTCGCGCGCGGCGCTCGCTTGCGCCCTGGCGGCGGTGCTCGCGCGCGGCCAGGCAAGACCGTTTGCGCTCAAGTCCGCCGAGCCGCGCGTGCGTGGGCCGGTGGGCCGCGACCGGGGCGCGCACGCTGCCCGCAGCGCGCCGCCCGAGGCGCGTCGCGCCGAATTCGTGCGCGGGCAGCCGGCGCACGCTTTCGCGCACTCGGCGCATGGCATCGCGGGGGCGAGGGGGCGCCTTGCGCCGAGACCCTGTCGAGGCGATTTCGTTTGGGGGTACGATTCGCTGCGGAAGGAGCTTCGGAGCATGGCCGCAGGAACCGCGCAGCGCCGTGCGCCGTTTCGGGATGCGCGCGGTGCGCAGCCGCCGGAGCGCCGGGTCGAGCAGCTCGCGCAGGATCACCGGCGCGACCTGCGCGTCGATGCGCTGGGCGGCGAGAAGGAACGGCGCCGCCAGCGCGCGCCGCAGGCGATCGGCAGGCTTGCGCTTCAGTGAACGAGCGCACCGAGGGCGGCGCTTTTTCGAGTGAGACCGCGGGCGGCGCATCCGGTTACGCCGGCCGCACCCGCTACACGCAGCTCGAGTACGAGGCCGTGCTCGCGAACGCGTCGATCGGTATCGCCTTCACGCGCGAGCGGCGCTTCTTCCTCTGCAACCCGCGTTTCGCCGAGATGTTCGGCTGGAAGGCCGAGGAGCTGATTGGCCAGCCCGGCGAGGTCGTCTACCCCTCGCGCGAAAGCTACGAGGCGCTCGGTCGCATCGCCGTGCCGGTGCTGTCGGCCGGTAAACGGCTCGACATCGAGTGGGAACTGCGGCGCAAGGACGGAACGACCTTCCCCTGCCGCATCATCGCGCAGGGCATCGGCACGCCCGAAGCGCCGCAGGGCACCGTGTGGATTGCCGAGGACATCACCGAGCGGCGGCGTCAGAGCGTGGAGCTGAACCGCGCACTGGCCGAGCAGGAGGCGATCCTCAATACGGTACCAGTCGGGATCAGCTTCGAGCGCGCCGGCGCGATCGCGCGCTGCAGCCGACGCCTCGAGCAGATGTATGGCTACGGCGAGGGCGAGCTGGTCGGTCGACCGCGCGCGCTGCTGTGCGCCGACGAGGAGGGTCGGGCGGCGCTCGCCGCCGCCGGCGGGGTGCTCGCCTCGGGCCGCACGTTCTCAGCAGAGCTGCTGGCGCGACGCAAAGACGGCAGCGTCTTCTGGTCGCGGCTGTTCGGGCGCGCCGTCGAGCCGGCCGAGCCGGAGCGCGGCTCGGTGTGGGCGGAAGTGGACGTGACCGAACCGAAGCAGGCCGAGCACGAACTGCGCCGCGTGCTCGAGGAGCAGCGGGTCCTGCTCGAAAACGCGCTCGTCGGCATCGCCTTCGTGCGCGACGGCCGTGTCGTGCGCGCCAACCGCCGTTTCGAGGAAATGTTCGCATACGCGCCCGGCGAGAGTCTTGGTTCGCGTCTGCGCGAGCTCTACGCGGCCGACGCCGACGCGGCGCTTGCAGACGCACGGGCGCAGACCGCGGCCGGTCGCGCGTACACGAGCGAGCAGTGGCTGCGCCGCCGCGACGGCGGCGGGTTCTGGTGCCAGATCTCGGCGCGCGCGATCGGCGCCGGCGCTGCCGAGGGCGAGGTCTGGATTTTCGAGGACGTGGATGCGCGCCGCCGCGCCCACGAGGAGGCGACGCGCCTTGCCGCCGAGCAGCAGCTGATCCTGGACAACGCCAACGTCGGGATCCTGTTCGTGCGCGACCGCGTCATCCAGCGCTGCAACCGGCGGCTCGAGGAAATGGTGGGCGCCGCGCCGGGCGAACTGATCGGTCGCAGCACGCGCGAACTCTTTGCGCGCGCCGAGGACTGGGAAGAGGCCGGCCGGCTGGCCTACACGCACACCCCCCCCGGCGGCACGCACGTGGCGGAGTGGCTGTTTCGTCGGCGCGACGGGGCGACCTTCCTTGCCCACAACCGCGGCCGCCGCATCGATTGCGGCGAGCAGGCGCAGCTCTGGATCTGGAGCGTCGAGGATGTCACCGTGGAACGGCAGGCGACCGAGCGCGTGCGGCGCGCGCTCGTCGAGCAGGATCTCATTCTCGAAAACGCGACCATCGGCATCGCCTTCGTGCGGCACCGCGTCTTCCAGCGCTGCAACCCGGCGTTCGAGCGGATGCTCGGCTACGAACCGGGCGAGCTGATCGGAAAGAGCACCGCGCTCGCCTACGTGAGCGAAGCCGCTTTCCGCGACGAGGGCGAGACCGTTTACCGCGTGCTCGGCGAGGGCACGACGTACGTCACCGAGCGCGAGCTGCGCCGCCGCGACGGGAGCACCTTCTGGGCGCGCGTGGTCGGCAAGGCGATCGATCCGGCGCAGCCGCGCGAAGGCTCGATCTGGTGTTATGACGATACCACCGCCGAGCGGGCGATGCGCGAAGCGCTCGAGCGCGTGGTCGCCGAGCGCACCGCCGAGCTGCGCGCGGCGAACGAGCGGCTCGAGGCCGAGATCGCCGAGCGCAAGGCGGCGGAGGACCGGGCGCAGCACCTCGCGGACCACGACCCGCTCACGGGGCTGCCGAACCGCCGCCTGCTCGAAGACCGCTTGATGCAGGCGCTCGCGCTCAGCCAGCGCAACCGCAAGCTGTCGGCGGTGCTGTTCGTGGACCTGGACCGCTTCAAGACCATCAACGACACGCTCGGGCACGCGGTCGGCGATGCGCTCCTGCGCGAGATCGCGCGCCGGCTGGTCGCGCAGTTGCGCGCGGGCGATACCGTGTGCCGCGTCGGAGGAGACGAGTTCATCGTCGTGCTGCCCGAGATCCGACGCGGCGCCGACGCCGCGCAGGTCGCGCAGAAGCTGATCGAGACGGTGTCCGAACCGGTCGTCGTCGACGGTCGCGAGCTCTACGTCGCCGCCTCGGTGGGCATCGCCGTGTTCCCCGATGACGGGCGCGACGCCGAGACGCTGCTGCGTAACGCCGACGCGGCGATGTACCACGCCAAGGAGAAAGGGCGTGCGAACTACCAATTCTTCACCGAGCAGATGAACCAGCTCGCGCAGCGCCGCCTGGCCCTCGAGGGCGAGCTGTGGCGCGCTGCGCGCGCAGGCGAGTTCCGCCTCTATGCGCAGGCGGTGTACGACGCGGCCTCCCGCGCGTGCACGGGCCACGAGCTCCTGTTGCGCTGGCACCACCCCGGAGGCGGCGTGCTGCAGCCCGAGGAGTTCTTGCCCGTGGCCGAGGACATCGGCCTGCTCGTGCGGCTTGCGCCGGTGCAGCTCGAGGCCGCGTGCGGCTGGGCGCGCGCGCAGGCGGGGATCACGAGCCTGAACCTGTCGGCCCGGCAGCTCGCCGAGCCGAAGCTCGGCGAAACGGTCGAGCGCGCGCTCGCCGCCGCGGGCGTGCCCGCGGCGGCCATCGAATGCGACGTCCCCGAGATGGCGCTCGTACAGCAGCCGGACGTCGCGCTCGCCGCGATCCGGCGTCTGCGGCAGGCCGGCGCACGGGTCGCGATCGACGACTTCGGGGCGGGAACCACGAACCTCGGGGCGCTGCGTCGGGCCGGTGTCGAGCGCGTGAAGATCGCGCGCGCCCTGGTCGAGGACTGCACGCGCGACGCCGACGCGCGCACGGTGATCGCCGCGCTCGTTGCCCTCGCGCACGCCCTGGGGATGCGGGTGCTCGCCAAGGGCGTCGAGAGCGCCGAGCAGGAGTGCCTGCTGCGCGCCTGCGGCTGCGACGAGCTGCAGGGCGCTTGCTACGGCGAGCCGGCCGACACCGGATTGAGGGTCGCGCTTGCGGCTGGCTCGGGCGCGTGAAACCGGCACTCCAGTTCTCGCACGCGAACGGTTTTCCGGCGGGCTGCTACCGCGCGTTCCTCGCGCCGCTGGCGGGGCCGTTCCGCATCGGCGCGGTCGAGGCCTTCGGCACCGATCCCCGTTACCCCGTCACCGAGCGCTGGCTGCACCTCGTCGAGCAGCTGGTCGACGAGCTGGTCGCGCGCTGGCGCGGCGAGCCCGTCTACGGCGTTGGGCACTCGCTGGGCGGCTATCTCACTTTCCTTGCCGCGGTGCAGCGGCCGGAGCTTTTCCGCGCCATCGTGCTGCTCGACGCGCCGATCCTCGGAGCGGTGAAGGGCGCGCTGCTCGGCGCGACCAAGCGCATCGGCATCGTCGACCGGGTGACGCCGGCCGCGGCTGCGCGCGAGCGCCGCAGCGAATGGCCGTCGCGCGCGGCGGCGCGCGAGCATTTCCGCGTGCGTCCACCCTATCGCGCTTTCGATCGCGAATGCCTGGAGGATTGGCTGCGCGCCGGGCTCGTGCGCCAGGGCGGGCGGCTGCGCCTGCGCATCCCCCCGCAGACCGAGGCGCACATCTATCGCACCTTCCCGCACGACATGGCGCGCCATTTGCCGCGCCTCGCGGTGCCCGCCGCATTCGTCGGCGGAACGCGCTCCGAGGTGATCGCGCGCGTCGGCATGCGCACCATGCGCGGGCCGCGCTTCCTCAAGCGGCGCGTGCCGGGCAGCCACCTCTTTCCTTTCGAGCGCCCGCGCGAGGCGGCCGCTGCCGTGGCCGAGCTGATCGGGGCGCTTGCCTCGCACGCCTGCTGACGAGTGCCCGCGCTGCGGCCTAACGTCGTTTTCATCCTCGCCGACGATCTCGGCTCCGCCGACCTTGGCTGCTACGGGGCGCGCGCGGACGTCTCGCCGGTGCTCGACCGTCTGGCCGCCGAAGGCTTGCGCTTCACCGACGCCTACGCGAACTCGCCCGTGTGCTCACCCACGCGCTTTGCCCTCATGACCGGGCGCTGGCAGTACCGGCTGCGCGCCGGCAACGACGAGCCGATCGCGACCCGTCACCGCGGCGATCCGGTGCTGGGGCTTGCGCCGTCGCACCCGACGCTCGCCTCGCTTTTGCGCGACGCCGGTTATGCGACCGCGCTCGTCGGCAAATGGCACCTCGGCTTCCTGCCGCATTTCGGGCCGCTCAAGAGCGGTTACGAGGAGTTTTTCGGTCCGATGAGCGGCGGCGTCGACTATTTCACGCACCGCGATTCCACCGGCCAGCTCGATCTCTGGGAAGGCGAGCGCGAGGTCGAGCGCGACGGCTATCTGACCGACCTGCTCACCGAACGCGCGGTCGAGTTCGTGCGCCGGCGGCGCGATCGGCCGTTTCTGCTGTCGCTCCACTACACCGCGCCGCATTGGCCCTGGGAGACGCGCGCCGACCGGGCGGAGGCGCAGCGGCTCGAGCGCCTGTATCACTTCGACGGCGGCTCGCTCGAGACGTACCGCACCATGATCCGCCATATGGACGAAGGCATCGGCGCGGTGCTCGAAGCGCTCGCCGAGGCCGGTTGCGCCGACCACACGCTCGTCGTTTTCACGAGCGACAACGGTGGCGAGCGCTATTCCGACGTCTGGCCTTTCGTCGGCGGCAAGATGGACTTGCTCGAAGGCGGAATCCGCGTGCCGCTCATCGTGCGCTGGCCGGCGCGTGTGCCCGCGGGCCGCACCTGCGCGCAGCTTGCGACGACCATGGACTGGCTGCCGACGGTCCTCGCCGCGGCCGGGGTGGCCGCGCATCCGGACTATCCGCCCGACGGGGCGAACCTACTTCCGGTGCTCGAGGCGCCGGCGCGCACTTTCGACCGGCGGCTCTACTGGCGCATGAAATACCGCAACCAGAAAGCGATGCGCGAAGGTCGCTGGAAATGGCTCTCGATCGAAGGCCATGAGTTCCTGTTCGACCTGGAGCGCGATGCGCGCGAGCGCGCGAATCTCGCGCGGCGCGAGCCGCAGCGCGCCGCGCGCATGCGCGCCCTTTACGCCGAGTGGGAGGCGACGATGCCGGTGTTTGCGGAAGCGACCTGGTCGGTACCGGCCACGGCGGCGGACCTGGCGCGGCCGTCCTGAGAAGTGTGGGCTACCGCTTAACGGCGGCGCCCCAGGCGCGCGGCGACGCGGCCAAAGTAGCGCGCCTCGACGCGCGCATTCATCAGGCGCAGCTTGGCCCCGGCCCGGCGCAAGCGTTCGAGCTCGGGCGGCAAAAGCCCCGCGTTGCGCAGAACGCGATGCGCAACGCGCAGCTCCTCGGGCACGAGCGGATCGTCCTCGAGCGCAAGCGGCCGGCCGGCGCCGGGCAGGTCTTCCAATTCGCCGCGCGCGATGGCCTCGGCGATGCGCCGTTCCGCAAGCCACGCGAGCACCTGCATGGACCGCGATTGTACGCACGAGCGCCCCGGTCACCCT
>OGCL01001602.1_pt1 | contig 18504 bp, 20 predicted proteins | sample 1570041 | NCBI WGS metagenome assembly OGCL01 (sample SAMN06266162, study PRJEB24511) | hot springs metagenome | isolation source: Hot spring water | place: South Africa: Limpopo | collected 2015-06-22
CTGCATCGGGAAGCACTACGATCGTCCTCTGGCACAAACCGACCGAAGGCATGGGCCGGTCTAATGGACAATCTGGGATCATGCCATGGCTGGCCGTCGCCGTTGCGTTGCCGGTCGCTATAATTCGCCATTTTCAAATCCAGCCGAGGTGAGGCCATGAATCTGGACCGGGTGAGTTCGGGGCGCGACGTGCCCAACGACATCAACGTCATCATCGAAATCCCCGCCCATTCCGACCCCGTGAAGTACGAGGTCGACCATGAGACCGGCGCCCTGTTCGTAGACCGGTTCATGAGCACGGCCATGCACTACCCCTGCAACTACGGCTACATCCCCCACACCCTGTCCAACGACGGCGATCCCTGCGACGTGCTGGTGGTCACGCCCATCCCGCTGATCTCCGGTTCGGTGATCCGCTGCCGGCCGGTGGCCCTGCTGCGCATGACCGACGAGTCGGGTGACGACGCCAAGGTGCTGGCGGTACCGGTGGACAAACTTTGCCGTCTATGGTCCAAGGCCCGCGGACCGGAGGACATGCCCGAGGAGCTGCTGGCCCGCATCGCCCACTTCTTCGAGCATTACAAGGACCTTGAGGAGGGCAAATGGGTGCGCGTGGTGGGTTGGGAAGGGGCCGAGGCGGCGAAAAAAGAGATCCTCGACAGCATGGCCATGTACAACGCGGCGCCGGAAAAACCGCCCTTCTGATCGGGGTGGGGAACCGGCATGACTCGCAGTCCCTGGTACCCAAGCCAGCCGACCCCGTGCCCCGATAACAGCCGCCGTGAAGATCTGCATCCTCTCCGATTCGCACGACAACCGTCGCCTGCTTGAGCATGCCGTCGAGGATGCCAAGGCGCGCGGCGCCGAGGCCGTGCTGCATTGCGGCGACGTGGTGGCGCCGACGACGCTGCGCGTGCTGAAGAAGTTCGGCCTGCCGGTGCACGTCATCCACGGCAACAACACCGGTGACCTCTATGCCATGAACAAGCTCGCGCACGAACCGGACAGCGTCGTGCGCTACCACGGCCAGGACGGCATCGTGCACCTGGCCGAGCGGGCCCTGTTCATGGTGCACTACCCCCACTACGCCGCCGCCATGGCGCTCACAGGGGACTATGACGTGGTCTGCTGCGGTCATGATCATCGCGATAGCGTGCGCCGGGTCGACAACGTCAAGGGCGGCACCACCTTCCTGGTCAATCCCGGCACCGTGGGCGGTGTGGGGGCAAGGCCGACCTATGTCCTGGCGGACCTGGCGGCCCTGCGCTTCGAGGTGTTCGAGGTGCCCACCGCACCTGGAGAGGCCTGCAACACGCCGCCGGTGAGTGTGCACATCTGATCGCCGCCGGGCCGCGCCCAGCCCTGCCAACGACCCCTCGATTCAATCCGCAGCCGAGGCCCCACAGTGCCCTCCGGCCTGAAGAGAGGGGGCTGTGGGCGGTCGATCAGGCGTCGTTACGCGCCGAACCGTTCATGGCCATGGCCGCCCCTGCCAGTGAAAGACGCGGGTATGGCCATGAACGGTCCCTCTCCCCCAGCCCCTCCCCCCGAGGGGGAGGGGGCGTCGTGAGTCGGCTGCGCGACTTTCACGGTACGCTTTCTGTCCTTTGTAACCCTTCGGCCCCGTCAGATTTACGCTATCTATTTCCGCATAGAAACATTCGATCGACTCTATGGTCGCCCGGGCGGTCTTCGCAAGGTAACATTCGTCAGTTTTTGCGGATCGGGCCGCAAATCCCCTTATCCTGTATCAACCTTCGGAGGCGACACATGACGTCAGTTGTGGCGACCAACCAGACCATCCTGGTGGTGGGCGGGGGCATCTCCGGCATGACCGCGGCGCTGGAAGCGGCCGAGACCGGCAAGCGCGTCGTGCTGGTGGAGAAAAACCCCTGGCTCGGCGGCCGCACCGCCCAGCTCTACCGCTACTTCCCCAAGATGTGCCATCCCACCTGCGGGCTGGAGATCAACCTGCGCCGCCTCAAGGCCAACCCCAACGTCCAGGTCTTTACCCTGGCCGAGGTGACGGGGATCAGCGGCAGCAAGGGGGACTACACGGTCACCGTCAAGCTCACGCCGCGTTATGTCAACGACAAATGCACCGCCTGCGGCGAGTGTGCCAAGGCGGTCTCGACCGAGATCCCGGACGCCTTCAACTACAACCTGGGCAAGGTGAAGGCTGCCTACCTGCCGCACAGTATGGCCTATCCGCAGCGCTACGTCATCGACGGCGCGATCATCGGCACGCCCGAGGCCGAGGCCGCCCGTGCGGCCTGCAAATACGGCGCCATCGATCTCGAGCAGCAGGAGGAGGTGGTGAGCCTCAAGGCCGGGGCCATCGTCTGGGCCACCGGCTGGAAGCCCTATGATGCGGAGAAGATCACCCCCTACCGTTACGGTGAATTTCCCAACGTCATCACCAACGTCGAGTTCGAGCGCCTGGCCGACCCGCATGGGCCCACCGGCGGCAAGATACTGCGCCCTTCAGACGGCAGGGAGGCGAAGAACGTCGCCTTCATCCAGTGCGCCGGCTCGCGCGACGAAAACCACCTGCGTCACTGCTCCCGTTTCTGCTGCATGGCCTCGCTCAAGCAGACCCACTACGTGCAGGAGCGCTACGGCGACGCGGGCAAGTCGACCATCTACTACATCGACATCCGCGCCATTGATCGCTTCGAGGACTTCTACCAGAAGGTCAAGGCCAATCCCAACGTCAGTTTCATCAAGTCCAAGGTGGCGCGCATCTCCCAGGACAAGGACGGCAACCCGGTCTGTTGGGGCGTGAACACCGAGGGCTACAAGCGTTATTCCAACACCCATGACCTCGTGGTGCTGGCGGTCGGCATGGAGCCCTCGGTCAAGGGGGTGGAGATCCCGGCCGAGATCATGGCCGACTCGTCCGGCTTCATCATGGCCGACCCGGCCAACGCCGGCATCTTCGGCGCCGGCTGCGCCACCAACGCGCTGGATGTGAACCGCGCCGTGCAGAGCGCCACCGCGGCCGCGCTGCGCGCCATCCAGGTCGTCAACAAGGTTGCCCGTGCGGAGGCTTGAGCATGTCTGAGAAGAAACACGCTGCATACATCTGTTCCGGCTGTGGTCTGGGCGAGCGCCTGGACATTGCCGCCCTGGAGGCCGTCGCCAGGAAGGAGGGCAAGATGCAGGTCGTCAAGACCCACCCTTTCCTGTGCTCGGCCGAAGGTGTGGCGATGATCAAGGCCGACATCGACAACGACGGCGTCACCCACGCCGCCCTCTGCGCCTGCTCGCGCCGGGCCAAGACCGAGGCCTTCAACTTCCCCACCACCGCTATCTCGCGCGGCAATCTGCGCGAGGGTGTCATCTGGGTGCGGCCCGACTCCGAGGATGCGCGCGAGACCACGCAGGAGATGGCCGAGGACTACGTGCGGATGGCCTGTGCCGAGGTCAAGGCCATGACCCAGCCCGCCGGCAACCCCAACACCGGCACGAACAAGACCCTGCTCGTGGTCGGCGGCGGCATGTCCGGGATGACGGCCGCCCTGGAGGCCTCCAAGGCCGGCTACAAGGTCGTGCTGGTCGAGAAGACCGGCGCGCTCGGCGGCTGGGCGGCGAGGCTCTACAAGCGCGTACCCACCCGCGAGCCGTTCATGGCCCCTGAGGACAGCGGTGTGGCCGATCTGGTGGCACAGATCGAAGCCGATGCCAACATCAAGGTCTACCTCAATTCGACCATCGCCAAGACCGCCGGCGCCCCCGGCCGCTTCAAGGTCGACATCGCCATGGAGAGCGGCTCGACGGTGACCGAGGACATCGGCGCCATCGTGCAGGCCACCGGTTTCAACCTCTACGACGCCAACAAGCTGCCCCATCTGGGCTACGGCAAGACGCCGCACGTGGTCGATCAGGCCGGTCTGGAGGCGCTCGCCCGCGCGGCCAACGGCGGCATCATCAAGCGCGCCGACGGCAAGGAGGTCAAGTCCGTGGTCTTCGTGCAGTGCGCCGGCCAGCGCGACGCCAGCGGAGAGCACCTGACCTACTGCTCCGGCTACTGCTGCAACACCAGTATCAAGCAGGCCATGTACTTCAAGGACGCCAATCCGGACGTGGACACGGTGGTGCTCTTCACCGACCTGCGCACCCCCGGCAACGGCGAAGATTTCTACCGCTCAGCCCAGAACAAGGGGGTGATCTTCTCCAAGGGCGTGGTCTCCGAGGTGGTGCCCAACGGCCATGCCTGCACGGTCAAGTTCCATGACCTGATCCTGGACGACAAAAACGCCCAGATCGAGGCCGACCTGGTGGTCCTGGCCACCGGTGTGGTGCCCAATTCCGGCGTGAACATCGACGCCGTGGCCGCAGCGCCCGCCGAAGGGGCCGAGGAGCCCGAAGCGGCCGCCCCGGTGGTGGAGGAGAAACCCGTCTCCATCCTCAACCTCACCTACCGGCAGGGCCCGGACATCCCGCAGTTCAAGTGGGGCTTCACCGACAGCCACTTCATCTGCTTCCCCTACGAGACCCGTCGCACGGCCATCTACACCGCCGGCCCGGTGCGCCGTCCGATGGACATCGCCCAGGCCCAGGAAGACGCCACCGGTGCGGCCATGAAGGCGATCCAGGCGATGGAGAATGCGGGCCTGGGCCGCGCCGCCCACCCGCGCGCCGGCGACCTCTCCTTCCCGACCGCGCGTCTGGAGGGTTGCACCCAGTGCAAGCGCTGCACGGTGGAGTGCCCGTTCGGCGCCATCGACGAGGACGAGAAGCGCTTTCCGCTGTTCAACGAGAGCCGCTGCCGGCGCTGCGGCACCTGCATGGGGGCCTGCCCGGTGCGGGTGATCTCCTTCGAGAACTACTCGGTGAACACGGTGGGGGCGCAGATCAAGGCGGTGAACATCCCGGACGAATTCTCCGAGAAGCCGCGCATCCTGATCCTGGCCTGCGAGAACGACGCCTACCCGGCGCTCGACATGGCGGCCATGAACCGCAACGAGTACTCCGCCTTCGTGCGCGTCATCCCGGTGCGCTGCCTGGGCTCGGTGAATACCATCTGGATCACGGACGCCCTCAACTCCGGCTACGACGGTGTCATGCTCATGGGCTGCAAGCACGGCGAGGAATACCAGTGCCACTTCGTGAAGGGCTCCGAGCTCGGCCGCTACCGGCTCTCAAAGGTGGGCGACACCCTGAAGAACATGAACCTGGAGACCGAGCGGGTATTCGACCTGGAAGTGGCCATCACCGACATCGACACCCTGCCGCACAAGATCAATGCCTACGCGGCCAAGATCCAGGAGATCGGCATGTCCCCCTTCAAGGGCTTCTGAGGCAGGAGGCGCATATGAGCAACGCAAACCAACAGTTGGCCGTCAAGTACAAGAACAACTTCCTCAAGGAGATCCAGGAACAGGCCGAGATGGGCGAATGGGTCAAGATGTGCATGCAGTGCGGCGTGTGTTCCGGCTCCTGCCCGACCAACTTCCATCCCGGCTGGGACCACCCCCCGCAGGAGATCTTCATGATGATCCGGGCGGGCAAGCGCGAGGAGGTACTCACCTCGAACTCCATGTGGATGTGCACCTCCTGCTACAACTGCTACGTGCGCTGTCCGCGCAAGCTGCCCATCACCCACATCATGCACGGCATCGCCGAGTATGCCTACCGGCTGGGCCTCGCCCCCAAGAAGCAGCCCACCCTGCACCTGTCGCAGACCTTCTGGAACAACTGCACCAAGACCGGGCGGGTGAACGAGGTCAAGCTCACCCAGTCGCTCTACTTCAAGGACGGCTTCATGGCCGGCATCAAGAAAGGCCTGGAGATGAAGGACGTGGCCCTGGGGCTCGTCAAGGCCAAGCGCCTGAACATCTTCGAGGCCCTGGGCGGTGGGCACAAGTGCAAGGACGTCGCCGGAATCCAGAAGATGCTGGCCAAGGCCAGGGAACTGGAGGCCAAGCGCAAGGCCGCCAAGGCGGCGGCGTAAGGAGATCGAGAACATGGCACGCAAGGAAAACGAAGTTTCGGCAGAGGCTAACGTGAGCGAAGCGAACGTTAAGCGTAGCGGCCGGCGCCAATACGCTTTCTACCCCGGCTGCTCCTCCCAGAAGGGTGCATCCGCCTCCAACTACCTCATCTCGGTGGAGTCCATGTGCAAGACCCTGGACATCAAGATCACCGAGATCCCGGACTGGAACTGCTGCGGCGCCTCCATCAGCTACGCCGAGTCGGGCGAGCTGCCGCGGCACGTGATGAACGCGCGCAACTTCGCCCTGGCCGAGGCCAACCTGCCCGGCCAGGACATCGTCGCCACCTGCGCCGCCTGCTGGCTGGGCGCGCGCGAGTCCAAGGAGCGCCTGGAGCACAACGCCGTTCTCATGGCCGACACCCAGGAGGCACTCAAGGAGGCGGGGCTCTCGATCAAGGCCATCCCCGAGGTCAGGCACATGGTCGAGGTGCTGATCGAGGACCTGGGCTATGACGAGCTCAAGAAGCCCGTGAGGAAGCCGCTCAATGGCATGAAGTTCGCCGGCTACGTCGGCTGCCAGACCAACCGCCCCTTCGGCATCCACGGCGAATCGTTCGAGAACCCGGTCTATCTCGACAAGCTCATCGAGACCGTGGGCGGCGAGGCGGTGCCCTATGACCAGAAGGTGACCTGCTGTGGCGGCGCGCTCGCCTTCTCCGAGCCGGACAAGGCGCAGGCGCAGATCAAGGACATCATCGAGAGCGCCTACGACAACGGCGCCGAGATGCTGGTCACCCCCTGTCCGCTGTGCCAGGCCAACACCGAGGTCTATCAGGGCCAGATCAACAAGAAATACGGCACCAAGTTCAACATGCCGGTGCTCTATTACTCGCAGCTGATGGTGCTGGCCTATGGGGGCAGCGCCAAGGAGGCGGGGCTCGACGGCAACGTCATCCGGGCGCGGAAGCTGGAGGAGTTCGCTGGCAAGTAGGCCTTGCTCTCAGGAATGAAAACAGGGGCTAACGGACATGGCGACGGCCACCCCAGAGCATGAATGTCGCCGTGTCCGTTCCCTCTCTTTAAGCCCCTCCCCCCGAGGGGGAGGGGAGCGTCGTGAGTCGGCTGCGCGACTTTCACGATAAAGCCTGCCGACAGGCAGGCGTGCCGAAGCCAACACCGCGCAATGCAGCGATCCGTTCGCGCAGCAGGCTGTGCCGACCTTCCTTCGGGTTTTAGGATGATCGATTCCCTCGGCGAGGCCGACTAGGAGCTATTCGATGCCATGACCGCCGAGATCTGCGAGTATGGTAAGACCGGGCATCTGGAACGCCTGCGGCGGCTGGACCAGGAGGCAGGCTGGGAGAGCGGTTACGGGCGTGTTGCCGAGGCCCTGAGGCTGCGGCTTAAGGGCGAGTGAGGACGCTGGCAACGCCGAACGACCATCCCGGTGGGTCGGAAATCGCGTCCGGGGAATCGGGTATAGTTGCGCCACCCGACAACCCTACCCCTCCACGATGAAAAAACCGACGACCTACGACGAGTACGTGGATCTGGTGCACCAGGCGGTCTACGAGGTGGACGAGATGCGCGCCAGCATCGAGTACGAACCCGAGTACATGGAGCGCTGGTCCGGCCTGCTCGATCTCCTGGATGGCGTGCTGCGCAAGATGTACGACGAGATGGTGGCCGACACCTACCAGTTCCCCACCGGCAGGGACCTTCCCTACATGCAGGTCCTGAACCGTTACGGTCCCGATTTCCCCTTCAAGCAACTGCTGCTGCGCATCAACGACACCCACAAAAACGGGCTGGATCGTGGTTAAGTGGTTGCTGGTCATCGCCGTCGTCGTGGTCGTCGTCCTGCTCATGCAGCGCGCCGCCCGGCGCGGCGCGGTGCCCAGAGCGAAACCCGGTGAAGCCAAGGTCGAGGACATGGTGCGCTGCCATGTCTGCGGCGTGAACCTGCCCCGCTCCGAGGCCATCCTGAGCCGGGGCCGCTTCTACTGCGGCGAGGAGCACCGCCGCCAGAACGGGGCCTGATGGCGAGTCTTCCGCTCGGGATCGCGGACTATCCCGACAGTTTCTGGCGCTCCCTGCATCACCTGAACCGCTTCCGCGGCTTCCTCGCCCTGTTCTTCCTGCTGGCCCCGTTCTATGTCCATGGCTCCCACCTTGATGAGGCCGATCCGCGCTGGCTGATGCTGGCCGGCCTGCTCTATGGCCTGGTGACCTGGGTACTCGGCCGGATACTGGCCGCACGGCGACCGGCCTTCGAGCCCCAGTTGTTGCTGCACGTAGTCACGGACGTGGTCTTCATCACCTGCCTGATGGGCTTGTCGGGCGGAAATGCGAGCGGGATCGGGCTGCTGCTCATCGTCTCCATGGCTGCTGCGGGTATGCATCCGCAGGCGCGCATAGTCTTGCTGCTTGCCGCCCTGGGGACCCTGGCGATGCTGGTGGAACAGACTTTGCAGACCGCGCTCTGGCAGGGGGGGGGTGACGGCTTCATGCGTGCCGGGCTGCTGGCCGTCGGTTTTTTCACGGTCTCCGGGTTTTCGCACGTGCTCGCCAAGGGCGCCCTCAGCTCGGCCCAGCTTGCCGGCGAGAAGGCCGCCCAGGCGGAGAGCCTGGCGCGCATCAACGATTGGGTCATCCAGGAACTGCAGGACGGCATCCTGGTGGTGGATGCCAGGGGCGAGATCCTGCAGTACAACGCTCGCGCCGAACAGTTGCTAAACAGCCGTATCTTTCCCCGCGCAGGACTGACCCATTGTTCTCCCGCCCTGGCCCTGCTCTGGCAATCCTGGCGCACCAGCGGCACCAATCCCGAGGCCCCGTTCGCAACTGGCGGCGAGGGGCGCAGGCTGCGCGCCCGCTTCACCGAACTGGAACCGACGCGGACCGCCGGTGCCATGATCCTGCTGCAGGACATGACCGAGCTGGAACGCGAGGCGCAGAACATGAAGCTGGCCGCCCTGGGCCGGCTCACCGCCAATCTGGCGCACGAGATCCGCAACCCCCTGGCGGCCATCCAGCAGGCGGCAGCCCTGCTCGAGGAGGAGCCCTCGACGCCGACCATGGCCAGGCTCACACGCATCATCGATGACAACTCCAAGCGGCTGAACGGACTGGTGGAGGACGTGTTGTCACTCAACCGGCGCGACCGCATGCAGCAGGAGTCCATCCCGGTCGAGATGTTCCTGCGTGATTTCCTCGCCCAATGCGCGCAGGCCGAACGGCTGCCGCCGGGCGTCATCAGGCTCTCCGCCCCAGCCCACTTGCGCGTGCGTTTCGACCGTCTGCACCTGACCCAGATCCTCTGGAACCTGATCCGCAACGCCTGGCGCTACTGCACGCGCGAGCCGGGCAGTATCGAGCTGCGCGTCTACGCCGTGGAAGGCGCGGTGCTGATCGACGTGTTCAACAACGGTGAACCGGTCTCGCCCGAGATGCAGCAGCGCCTGTTCGAGCCCTTCTACACCACCGATTCACGCGGCACGGGGCTGGGGTTGTATATTGCACGTGAGCTCGCCGAGGCCAACGGCGGCACGCTGCGCTACGTGGACAAGGCAGGTGGGGCGCTGTTCCGGGTGAGCTGTGTGCCCGACACTGAAGAGACTGCCGAGCTGCCCCCGGAGGGCCAAAGCCGATCCCAGGACGGCCCGGCGAGCGGCTTCATCATGCCGAGGAGGCAAGCAGACAGCCATGACGACCCCCTGCATCCTGATCGTCGATGACGAGCCCGACCTGCGCGAGGTGCTCGAGCTGGCGCTGCTGCGCATGGGTCTTGCGACCGTCACCGCCGAGGACGTGGCCACGGCCCGCGCCCAGCTCGCGCGCCGGCGTTTCGATCTGGTGCTCACCGACATGCGCCTGCCGGACGGCGATGGGCTGGAGGTGGTGCGCTGGGTGGCCGAGAGGAGCCCGGCCACGCCGGTGGCGGTGATCACCGCCTACGGCAGCACCGAGAATGCCATCCAGGCCCTCAAGGCGGGCGCCTTCGACTACCTCATGAAGCCGGTGCAGCTGGATGTGCTGCGCACCCTGGTGAAAACCGCACTCAAGGTGCCGGAGGGGCCGAAGGCGGGCAAGGACGCGCCGCTTCTCATCGGGGAATCGCCCCCCATGCAGCAGATCCGCGCCCGCATCGACAAACTCGCCCGCAGCCAGGCGCCGGTGTTCATCACCGGCGAGTCGGGCACCGGCAAGGAGGTGGCCGCGCGCCTCATCCACGCCCTCGGGCCGCGCGCCGGCAAGCCCTTCGTGGCGGTGAACTGCGGCGCGATTCCCGAGAACCTGATGGAAAGTGAGTTTTTCGGCTACCGCAAGGGCGCCTTCACCGGTGCCGAGAGCGACCGGGAGGGCTTCTTCCAGGCCGCCAGCGGCGGCACCCTGTTCCTGGACGAGGTGGCCGAGCTGCCCACGCCCATGCAGGTGAAGCTGCTGCGCGCCCTGCAGGAACGGCGCGTGCGTCGTGTCGGCGGCGTCGAGGAGGAGGCGGTGGACGTGCGCCTGATCAGCGCCTCGCATCAGGACCTGGGCCAAGCCGTCGAGGCCGGCCGCTTCCGCCATGACCTCTATTACCGGCTCAACGTCATCGAGTTGCGCATGCCTGCGCTGCGCGAACGGCCGGAGGACATCCCGCCGCTGGCCGAACACATCGCCCGGCGTCTGGCCGGCGCCGGCCAGACGCAGCCCCGGCTGACCGAGGCCGCCCTGGCCGCCCTCAAACGCCACGCCTTCCCCGGCAACGTGCGCGAACTGGAGAACATCCTGGAGCGTGCCTATGCCCTGAGCGAGGGGGGGCACATCGACGCCGCGGACCTCCACCTCGCCCCTGACACGCAAGAGGCGGTGGCGGACCAGGTCGGCCGCACGGAGCTGCCCCTGCAGGACTACTTAGACCGCGTCGAGCGCGAGGCCATCCAGGCCGCGCTGGCCCGTACCGGCGGCAACAAGACCGCAGCCGCGCGGCTGCTGGGTGTGACCTTCCGCAGCCTGCGCTACCGCCTGGAGCGGCTGGGGCTAGACTGATTTGCCATGCTTCTCGGCCACCATGCGGTCGAGCACCTGCATGACCTCCTGGCTGCCGGCCTCCATCTGCTCCAGGCTAGCGAGGATACGGCTCTGGAGCTCGGGGTCCGACTGCCAGTTCTGGCCGACCAGGTGCAGCACGGTGTGTCCGCCGGCATGTACCTGGCGATGTGGAGGCTCGAGCGCGGCGTAGGCTGACACGTGCGCGAACTGCTCCCGGCCCTCGGTCTCATACCAGCGTCCCAGACGGCAGCCGTGGTGATCCACGGCCACCGCTCTGGCGTGCTCAGGGTCACCTTTGGGGTCGTTGAGCACCATGTACGTCTTCTGCTTGTAGATGACGTGGTCGGCCTTGACCAGAGACGTATAGCTCTTGTCCAGGGCGCGGCCCAGCCGCTCGAGGGTGTTGCGTGAGGCCTGGGAGAACTGACTGAAGCGCTCGGTCATCTGGGCCACCGTTTCGCCCGCTTGTCCTGTCATCTCGCGCATGTCGCGGGAGTCGGCCTCGACGTGTGCGGTCTGGGTGAGCAGGTCCTCCATGGTGCGGCCGATGGAGACGGACGCATTCTTGGTGTTCTCGGCCAGTTTCCGCACCTCGTCCGCCACCACGGCGAAGCCGCGCCCCTGCTCGCCGGCACGTGCCGCCTCGATGGCGGCATTGAGCGCCAGCAGATTGGTCTGGTCGGCGATGCCGTTGATCAGGGCCACGGCCTGTTGGATCTCGGCGCCGCGCGCGTTGAGCTGGGCCACGGTGGCGGCCGCCGCCTGCATGCGCTGGCGCATCTCGGTGAGATTCTGCAGAACCCGTTCCACGGTGGCCTGGCTGGCCTCGGCGTCGGCGTGCGTGCGGCGTGCCTCCTCCACGACCGAGCGCATGGCCTCGGTGATGCTCAGCAGATCGGCCTGTGTGGACGCCAGGTTGGTGAGCAGGTTGCAGGCGTTGAGCCTCTGTGCGCTGGCCAGGAGCTGGTTGCGCATCTTGTAGCGCATGTTCTCCTCAAGGGCGTCGAGCGCGCGGTTGTGGGCCTCCAGCCCTTTGCGGAAGCCGCCCTTGAGGCCAGACGGCAGGGCTTTGCGGCTGAAGCGGGCCTCTAGATGCCGCCGGAAGGAGGTGGCCTGCTCGCGCATGAAGGCCTCCATCTGGTCCAACATCTCGTTGATCTCCCAACAGAGCAACCCGATCTCGTTGCTGTCGTCGATACCGGTGACCCGCTGCTGAAACTCGCCTTGGCCAACCTTGCGGATCAGGTCGCGCAGGCTCACCAGGGGCTCTAGCCAGCGCCGGGCCATCACTTGCAGATAGGCCGAGAGGGCGAAGCCCAGGGCGAGCAGCCCCACCGGCAGCCACTCCCAGCCGTGCAGCCAGACGTGTAGGACGATGTTCAGGGCCAGCAGCAGGTTGAAGCCGGTGGCGATGAGAACGAAGCGGCGGCGCAATGTCATGCGATTCATGCCCTGCCCTCCTGTAGGCCGATGACAAGATCCTCGTAACGCACCCCCTTGTCCCGGAGCAGGCCGGTCAGATAGGACAAAGAAGCCTCACAGGCATCTTTGGGGCCGGCGCGGCGCTCGACGGCCAGCATTTCCTGGTAGACGGTTTGCATCAGCCGCACCCCTGCAGCATGCGGCTTGCGTCGCACGGAGTAATAGCCGATATGGTTGCCCTGGGTGTCGAAGGCGGGGCTGACCAGGGCGAAGACCCAGTAGAAGCTGCCATCCTTGGCCATGTTCTTGACGAAGGCCATGCACTCCTGCTTCTGGGAGATGGTGTCCCAGAGAAATTTGAACACCCCGCGTGGCATGTCCGGGTGACGGATGATGTTGTGCTGGCTGCCCAGCAACTCTGTCTCCGAGTAGCCGGAAAACTCGATGAAGATGCGGTTGCCGTAGGTGATTCGACCCGTGAGGTCGGTCTTGGAGACGATGAAGTCGTCTTCCCGCATCACCCGTTCCGCCGTCGTGGGCTGTATCGGATTTTTCATGCTGCGTCCTCTGTGCGGCCTTAAGGCCATGGCGACCGTAGTGGATATCGGCAGGCAGGTGCGAAACTTGAGGCTTGCTCTCGGCATGGCAGAATGGGCAGCCATGCAAGAGCTGGACGTATTCCGTTTTCATGCCTTGTTGACGGCACGAGGGGTGAGGAGTGAGGGGTGAGGAGTGAGGGGTGGGTGGTGGATGCGGGGGGGTGGTTGCCGGCCGCGCAGCGCATCCCCTCGCCCAACTGCGATGACCGGCCCGAGGGGGAGGCGGTCAGCCTGGTGGTGATCCATGGCATCAGCCTGCCCCCCGGTGAATACGGCGGGCCGGGGGTGATCGAGCTCTTCACCAACCGGCTCGACCCGGCGGGCCATCCCTATTACGAGACCATCAAGGGCCTGCGTGTATCGGCCCATTTCCTCATCCGCCGCGACGGCGGGCTGATCCAGTTCGTGTCCTGTTCGATGCGCGCCTGGCACGCCGGCGCTTCGAGCTGGCAGGGGCGGGCGCGCTGCAATGACTACTCGGTTGGCATCGAGCTGGAAGGCAGCGATTGGGAGCCCTTCACGGACGCCCAGTACACAGCCCTCAACCGCCTGCTGGCAGCGTTACGCAAGGCCTACCCCATCGCCGGGGTGGTGGGGCATGCGGACATCGCCCCCGGTCGCAAGACCGATCCGGGGCCTTGTTTCGACTGGGGACGGGTGGGGTGACCGTGCCGAGGCTCAGGCCGCCTGGGCCGGGATCTCGGCGCCGATGCGGACGATGCGGTTGCGGCCGTCGACGTAGACCAGCCGGGGCTGGTAGGTCTTGAGCTCCACCTCGTTGTAGGTGGCGTAGCTGGCGATGATCAGCACATCGCCGACCGCGGCCTTGCGCGCGGCGGCGCCGTTGACCGAGATCATGCCGCTGCCGCGCTGGCCGCGGATGGCGTAGGTGGCGAAGCGCTCGCCGTTGTTGACGTTGTAGACCTCGATGCGCTCGTACTCGCGGATGTCGGCGGCCTCCAGCAGCACTTCGTCGATGGCGCAGGAGCCCTCGTAGTCCAGTTCGGACGCGGTCACGCTCACCCGGTGCAACTTGGATTTGAGCATGGATCGATGCATGGCGGATCGAGATCGGTATCGACGGACCCTGCATTATAACGCCGACGACGGCAGCATCACCTCCACGTTGTCGATCAGCCGTGTCTCGCCGAGGCGCGCAGCGCCCAGCGCGACGAGTGTGCGCTCTTCGGCCGCAGGTGGCAGCAGCGTCGCCCGGCTGCGTACCGAGACATAGTCCACCTGCCAGCCGTGCGCTTCGAGTTCTGCTCGGGCCGCGGTCTCCAGGGCTGGCAGGTCGCCCGACCCGGACTCGATGCGCTGCCGCAGGCGTTCGAGCACCGCATACAGGCGCGGTGCCTCAGCGCGCTGGGCAGCACTGAGATAGGCGTTGCGTGAGGACAGTGCCAGCCCGTCGTCATCGCGCACCGTCTCCCCCTCCAGGATTTCCAACGGCAGGTTGAGCTGGCGCACCATGGCCTTGATCAGGAACAGCTGCTGATAGTCCTTGCGGCCGAAGACGGCCACCCGCGGCTGCACGATGTTGAACAGCTTCAGCACCACCGTGCACACCCCTGCGAAGTGGCCGGGCCGACAGGCCCCGCACAGTTCATCGGCCAGAGGCGGCTGCACGAGGAAGCGCTGCGGCTCCGGGTAGATCTCGGCCGCCTCGGGTGCGAAGACGATGTCCGCGCCAACCGCTTCCAGCAGGGCACAGTCCGCCTCCAGGGTGCGGGGGTAGCGGCCGTAGTCCTCGCCGGCGCCGAATTGCAGGGGGTTGACGAAGATGCTCACCACCGCCGGTCGGCCCGCCTGCATGCCCTGGCGGACGAGGGCGAGGTGGCCGGCGTGCAGGTTGCCCATGGTGGGCACGAAGGCGGTCGCGCCCGCGCCGGCAAGCGCGCGGCGCAGGCTCTCGACCGTGCGGATCAGCTGCATCGCATACACGCCTCGTGCCCGGGGCGCATCAGACACAGTGCTCCGGGCCGGGGAACTCACCCTTGCGCACCGCCCGCGCATAGCTCAGCACGGCCTCCTCCAGGGACAGGGCGCCGGCCATGAAGTCCTTGGCGAAGCGCGGCGGCTTGGGGGTGAGGCCCAGCATGTCCTGCAGCACCAGCACCTGGCCGTTGCAATAGGGACCGGCGCCGATGCCGATGGTGGGGACGGCCAGGCGCTGGGTGACCTCCTCCGCGAGTACGGAGGGGATGGATTCCAGCACCATAAGTTTGACGCCGGCGCCCATCAGATCCTCCGCGTCGCGCAGCAGCTGGGTCGCACTGGCGCCGTCGCATCCCTGGGCGGCGTAGCCGGTCTGGTTCACCGATTGGGGTAGCAGGCCTAGATGGCCGCAGACCGGTACGCCGCGCTGGGTGAGGAAGGAGACGGTGGGCGCCATCACGCTGCCGCCTTCCAGCTTGACCATGTTCGCGCCGGCGGCCAGGAGTCGTGCAGCGGCGGCGAAGGCCTGCTCCCGCGCCTGCTGGTAGCTGCCGAAGGGCAGGTCGGTCAGGATGAGGGCGCCACCCTCCGCGCCCCGCGCCACCGCCTCGGTGTGATAGACCATCTGCTCCAGCGTGACGGGCAGGGTGGTGGCATGTCCCTGTACCGTCATGCCCAGGGAATCCCCCACCAGCAGGATGTCGATGCCGCAGCGCACCATGAGCCGGGCGAAGCTGGCGTCGTAGCAGGTGAGGGCCACCAACTTCTCGCCCTGGGCGGACTTTTTCAGCAGTTGCGGCAGGTACATCAGCTTCCCCGATTGAAGAATTCGCGCGTCCCGCGCATGTCGTGGATGCGGCGCATGAGCAGTTCGAAATCCTCCTGCCGGTCGACGAAATTGAGATGTTCGCTGTTGACGATCAGCAGGGGCGCGGCCTCGTAATGGTAGAAGAATTTCGCGTAAGCGTTGACCAGTTCCGACAGGTAGGCCTCGTCGATCTGGCGCTCATAACCGCGACCGCGGCGACGCACCCGCTCCATCAGGGTGGCCGGGGTGGCCTGCAGGTAGATCACCAGGTCGGGCGTGGGGGCGAGCGGTCGCAGATCGGCGTAGATCTTCTGGTAGAGCTGGAACTCCGCCTCGTCCAGGTTCAAGCGGGCGAACAAGGCGTCCTTGTCCAACAGGAAATCGGCCACCCGCGCCCGGCCGAACAGGTCACCCTGCACCAGCTGCCGGCACTGATCGTGGCGAGAGAGCAGGAAGGCGAGCTGGGTGGGCAGCGCGTAGCGCCTGCGATTTTCATAGAACCGGGGCAGGAAGGGGTTGGCATCGGCCTGTTCCAGCATCAGTTCGGCATCGAGCAGGTGGGCCAGTTTTTCGGCCAGGCTGGTCTTGCCCACGCCTATGGCACCTTCCACGACGATGTATTGAAAGCGCTCGATCGACATCAGGTCGCGGCAGCACGCAGGTTGGGCTCGCTCAGGCGCACGAGGTCGCCGACATCCGTGGCGGCCAGCAAACGACGCACGTCCCCGCGGCCCGGAACGATCACATCAGGCGCGATCTCGGCCAGCGGCTGCAGCACGAAGCCGCGTTCGTGCATGCGTGGGTGGGGCAGGGTGAGTCCGGGCTCGTGCATGACCAGGCCGTCGTAGAGGAGCAGGTCCAGGTCCAGGGTGCGCGGGGTGTTCTTGCCATCGCGCCGGCGACCATGGCGGGCCTCTATGGCCAGACAGCGTCGCAACAGTTCCCGTGGCGGCAAGTCCGTGGCGAGCCGGGCCACGGCGTTGATGTAATCCGGTTGCGCGGGTCCGCCGAGCGCCCGGCTGCGGTAGAGGGATGAGCGGACGTGCAGGCGGGTGGCGGGCAGCCGGGCCAACTCCTCGACGGCACACAGGACCTGCCCGACGGGATCGCCCAGGTTGGCGCCCAAGGCGATGAAGACATCCACGGCGGGGGGCGCCATCGGTTCAGCCAGCCTGAGCCTCGAGCATGCCGGTCTCGCGCGGGCGACGCTTGCGCCGGCGGCGCTTGCGTGCGCCCTCGCCGGTGGCGGGCAGCAGCATCCGGGCGCGCGCGTGCTCGTCCGCATCCTGGAACGCGGTCCACCAGTCGGCCAGTTCCTGCGGCGCATCGCCGCCGCGGGCCCGGATGAGCAGGAAATCGTAGCCGGCACGATAGCGGGGGTGGCTGAGCAGACGATAGGGGCGGGCGCCGCTGCGCTGTTCGAAACGCGGCTGCAGCGACCAGATCTCCTTGATCATGCCGTCAAAGCGGCGCGGGAAGGCCAGCGCCTCCCGCTGGCGCTCCAGGGTCTCGTCCATGGCGGCATGCAGGGCCGTCTGCGCCGGCTGACCGGCCTGTCGATGGCGCTGCCAGAGGGCTTGCATGTCGAACCAGAGCAGGCCGGCCAGCACGAAGGCGGGGGAGGCGGACTGGCCCTGGCGCACCCGCTCGTCGGTGTCATGCAGGGCCGCATGCAGGAAGGCCTGGCGGGCGGGGTCGTCGAGGATGGCGTCCAGCATCGGCAAGATGCCGTGATGCAGGCCCTCGGCCCGCAACTGACGCACGCCGCGCTCGGCATGGCCGGAGAGCAGCAGCTTCATCATCTCGTCGAACAGGCGCGCTGCGGGGATGCGCGCGAGCAGCGGGGCGAGCTGGGCGATCGGCGCGCGGGTGGCCGGGTCGATGTGGAAGTCCAGCTTGGCCGCGAAACGCGCGGCCCGCAGCATGCGCACGGGGTCTTCCTTGTAGCGCGTGGACGGGTCGCCGATCATGCGCAGGACGCGTTTTCTGGCATCGGCCACCCCGCCGTGCCAGTCCCACACCTCCTGCCTTTCCGGGTCGTAGTAAAGGGCGTTGACCGTGAAGTCACGGCGAGCGGCATCGTCCTCCTGGCTGCCGAAGGCATTGTCGCGCAGGATCAGGCCGTCCTCCGCCGTGACCCGGTCCTCGTCCTCCTCCTCGCCCTGAGGGTTGCCGGCGCGGAAGGTGGTGATCTCGATGGTCTCGGCGCCACAGTAGGCATGGACGATGCGAAAGCGCCGGCCGATGATGCGCGCACGCCTGAACAGGGCCCTGGCCTGCTCGGGCGTGGCATCGGTGGCCACGTCGAAGTCCTTGGGCTCGCGGCCGAGCAGCAGGTCGCGCACCGCGCCGCCCACCACGAAGGCCGAGTAGCCGCCCTCACGCAGGCTACGGGTGACCTTCAAGGCACAGGGGGCGATGCGCGCGCGCGTGATGCCATGCTCGGCCAGGGGCAGGATGCGCGGGCCGCTGCGCTTGTCGCCCAGACCCAGCACTTTGCGAATCAGGCGCTTGATCATGGCGGGGCTGTCCGGACGGCAGCGTTCGAGGGCAGATCCATCAGGCCTCGGGCGGATTATTCCCGGTCGGTCTCATGCGCGCATTATCCCAGATTGTCCATTAGGACGCGGGAAGGCGCGAAGCCCATGATCGAGGCAGGTTGCGCGTGACGGTCGCAGGCAGGCCTGAACACCTCGCCGAGAAGTAACGCGCAAGCTGGCCGATCAGGGGCGAGCGAGGCCCGCGTAGGCCGGGAAGCTGCA
>OGCL01001603.1_pt1 | contig 18500 bp, 18 predicted proteins | sample 1570041 | NCBI WGS metagenome assembly OGCL01 (sample SAMN06266162, study PRJEB24511) | hot springs metagenome | isolation source: Hot spring water | place: South Africa: Limpopo | collected 2015-06-22
CAAGACACCGAATGATTGGAGTAAGGCGTGGGCCATGGAATTTTTCCAAGGTCCCTCAATCCATCTAATACCGGTTTTTCTATCCCTTTGTGTTGGATCAATACCTTAAAGACCTCTCCCATTCCGACTTCGGGTTCAATCAGATGCATCAGCGAAAGTCTCGTTCTTAGCGCATCGAACTCTGAAGCATCTCGATTCAAAAACTCCACTTCCTGCAGAATACCCAACGCCAGGAGAAAACGGTATTGGGAGACCAGTCCAGTCAATTGAAGACCTACTTTCTCTCCCTGTTTGATCAATGCGGTGAAGTTGACATGGGAGGTGATATCCTGCTCGCCCAATCGCTCATAGGGATTCGTCGAGGTTTGATGACGAAAGTAACAGAGAAGCGTTCCATCACGACGAGGGGGAGCGTAAAGCTCCTTCGCAAGGTAACCATAATCAATGGTCAGGACAAAACCCTTTTTCAAAAGACGTTCCACGTTCTCTATCCAGTCTAAGGCCTTGAGATTGATTTCTGCCCGCTGTCCTTCTTGAAGCGCTATGTCCATTGAGTCGAAGTAGGAGATGAGCCGTGGATCCGAAGGTTCGCCCATCACTTCTCTCAATTGGCCATGATCTTGGGTCACATAGAATTCTCTTAATTTTCCGTTGGCAAGGACGACCGAATGGACAGGGAAAGCATCCACCAATTCGTTGGAGAGGATGCAACCTGTGAAGGAGGCTTCTCCCTTCTCAAAGATTTCCGGGTTCATCCAACTGACTTTGCCCTCCTCTTCATAGGAGCGAAGCCTCTCTCTCTGTTCCTTCAGGAAGTGAGGATTCGTTTCGAGAAGGGTGTATTGAAGACGTCTAAAGAATTGTGGGAGTTTCTTTTTTGCCCTATCTAAAATATCCTTGCAAAGGAATCCCCTTCCACCGCCCATTTCGACGATATCGAATCTTTCTTTACCTTCCTCATCTAAGATGTCTGCCATCTGAGAAAGCTGTTTGGCGACCATTCCTCCAAAGAGGGGATTGACACAGGAACTGGTATAATAGTCGCCTTCCTTCCCGATGGTCGAACCTCCAGATCGGTAGTAGCCGTATTGGGGATGATAGAGGCACCATTCCATAAATTGCGAGAAAGGAACAGGTCCCTTCTCCTCAATTTGGGAAAGAATCCATTCTTTCAGCGCTTCGCTCCGGTTGGGTATATCTGTTTCTATGGCATCCATATCTGTTTGTATTCTCACCATTCATTTAAACTCAGGGCGTATTTATTCTCCATATGGTGAGGGAAGTAGGATTCTTTTGCTTTACGTAAACCTTCTTCTCCAAGATCCTGTTCCCGATTGACAAAGGCGTATGTTGACCAGTGATTCTCAAGGAAGGCTTGATTGATCGTGGGATAGAGACCGTCAATTTCAGGATTGGCCTTCTCGATATGGATGACAACGGTATCCCGATTGAGCGGCTCTCCCAGAGTGAAGGCCTCGACTTTGCCATCGATGAGGATCACCCCACCGTTCAGTTGTAGCGCCTCGAAATGGATTAATGCCTCTTTGATGGCGGTGGATTCATTACGGAGTCCTAAAATTGCATCGCATTGACGAAGATCACACCACTGGGTCTGCAGCCGGAGGCAGTCGGAAATCAACTCCGACGTGAGCGTAAGGTATTGATAGGCGTATTTCTCTTTGAACTGTTTGATATGGTTTCGCTTTCGATGATACTTTCTCCCCCGAAGATGAATCAGATCCTCTATTCGGTAGACATAATCGGATTGATTGCGATCGGACATCACCATAATCCCTTCCGCCTTCCAATCGAACTGAGAAATAAGATGTTCAGGGACACGTCCAATTTTTGCAGAGACCCCCTTCTCCTTCATCGCATGAAGCAATGTCTGACAACATTCTACCATATCTCCTTCTCCAACAGGAGGGAAGAAGAAAGGGTGCTCCCTATTTTCTGCAAAGAAGCAGAGGAAGTTCTTCAGCCGGAAGATTTTTATCTGGTAGGCATGTCGCCAGATGAAGAGGTTCGTAAAAGTGAATTCAGAGATGGTGGGCGGGAATCGGGAAAACGCTAAATCAACAAGAGGTTTGTCCTCCAAAGATAGGTTTTTCGAGTGAGGGAATTCTGGTAGGTTTTTCCTTAAGGCCTCCCTGTCTGCAACAGGCGTCCATACTAAACAGACTTCTTCCATTGCCATCCTTTATCGGACCAAATGACTGACCATGGTGCAGATCTCGGTGGGATTAAAGGGCTTGTAGATAAAGCCATAAACGCCCAGGTCAATAGCCTCCTTGAGAAAGCCATTTCCTCTCTCTGAAACGATAAGAAGAATTCGTGAAGGCTCTGCTTTTTTCAATTCACAAAGAAGGCTTTTCTCGCGGACTCCGGGCGTGTCAATATTGAGGATAAATATATGAACCTTTACCCCATCGAGGAGAGGTTTCACCTGGAAACCACTGTCTAAGATAATGACTTCGTATCCTTCTCTCTCGAGGCATTCCCTTAAAAAACCCCGGCTAGCTAAGTCATGGTCTACAATACAGATTCTTCCCCTCACTCCAACCCCCTTTTTAGGAGAGACATTTTGATTTATCCTCTCAAAGGGAGTTAGCGGTTTCTCTGCTCAAGACGATTCTCTACGATGACGCTATCGATGATCTCGCCGCAGAATATGCATCTCCAGCCAAAAAAATCTTCAGAGATACCAAAGAACTTCTCATAGACCATCACGCCACCGCAACGATAACATTTCATTTTCGTCCTCCCTTATAAATTATAAAGCAAATTTCATACCAAGAATATAATCAATTCGATGGGTTATTGAGCGGTTTCTAAATCTATCCTCTCCCTTTATGGAATAATAAGGCTGTAAAGTCATCTACACTTCAGATGTAAGCTATTTGGGATTCAAATATAACTATTTGATTTATAAAGATTTAATTAATTTTTTGGATGGGCATAATGGGTAGATTAAACCAGAAACAGACTTGCTGTGGGTTAAAAATCTTTAAATAAATGATGTGATTTTTTCAATAAATTTGTTGGGATAAAGACAGTCTCTTAAGGAGGGCAGTGGAAGGGAAGTGTATAATTTTAAACATTCAAAGTCTTTAGCTAAGTTGTTTTTAGAAATTTGTATTTTTAATTCAAATAGTTAGATGTGCGTCTAAATTTAGACACTTTCTTGTTTAAAACTATTCTTTAAAAGGCCGTATCGCTTCATCTTCCCGTAGAGAGTTGAGCGATTAATCTTCAGTTTCTTTGCAGCCCTGTGCTTATTCCAATTCGTTTCCTTTAAGGTCTTCAGGATGAGGTTCTTTTCAAAATCGTAAAGGGTTGAAAATTCTTCTTTTTCAAGAGATTTCTGGAGGAGGTTTGGAGGAAGGTCTTTTGGATAGATGAGATCCTTTTTTGCAATAATGACCGCATGTTCAATCACATTTTCAAGCTCACGGATATTCCCAGGCCAGGAATGGGCCAAGAAGATTTCCATCACTTCGGGGGAAAAATTGACAATATTTTTCCCTTTTTCCTGGCTAAATTTTTCAAGGAAATGCATCGCAAGAAGTGAGATATCATCCTTTCTCTCTCGGAGCGGAGGAACAAAGATTGGGATGACATTGAGGCGGTAATAGAGATCTTCTCGGAAATGACCCTTCTTTATCTCCTCCATCAGGTTCTTGTTCGTGGCCGCAATCACCCTCACATCAACCTCCAAGGTCTCCTCTCCTCCAACCCTTTCAAATCGGTGATCCTGTAAGACTCGCAATAGCAGAATTTGGGTCGGTGGGGAAACCTCGCCGATCTCATCGAGAAAGATCGTTCCTCCATGGGCGAGTTCGAATCGGCCGATCTTTCTTCGGATGGCACCAGTAAAAGCGCCTTTTTCATGGCCAAAAAGTTCACTTTCAAGAAGGTTCTGGGAGTAGGCAGAACAGTTGGCAACCACAAAGGGTTTGTTCTTCCTTGGACTGTTAAAGTGGATCGCCTTAGCGATCAGTTCTTTTCCTGTTCCACTCTCCCCCTGGATGAGAACGGTCGAATCCGTATTGGAGATATCGGCGATCAATTCATAAATCTCCTGCATCCTCTCATTTTTACCAATGATGTTTCCAAAACTGTATCGCTTTTCCAGGGCTTTAGAGAGGAGGATATTCTTATTTCTTTCCTGTCTCAATTCATCATGGATGTCTTTGATCCGAAGCATCACCCTCACTTTGGCAAGGAGTTCCTCGTTGACAAAAGGTTTGGTGAGATAGTCGTCCGCTCCAAGATCGAGGCCGCTAATCTTATCTTGAAGGCTGGAGCGGACGGTCAGGATGATGATCGGTATGAATTTCAATTGGTCGTCTTCTTTGATCCGGCGGCAGACATTTCTTCCATCCTCATCGCCAAGCATCACGTCGAGAAGGATTAAGTCCACCGGAGCCTCGCCCTCGGGAGATTTCCGTCTTTCACCCTCAAGGAAATTCACGGCTTCTGCTCCCGAGTAGGCTTGAATGGCCTGATAACCTTCCAGCTCAAGGAGGGCAGTGATCATCTCCACCGTATCCGGCTCATCATCAACAATGAGTATTCTTTTTTGCCCTTTTTCTTCCATCCACCCATCCTTTTTCGATAGGTAATATGGCTGAATCGCGCTCTGCTGTCAATTCATCATTCCGCTTTGGTTGGCGATTTTCGATCCACCATCTCCAATCATGATACATCACAGGGCGGTATTTTCTCAGACAGTTTTTTCTTTTTTGCAGGCGTCAGTTCTTCTTTGGTCACCCAGTCTTTTCTGGCAAAGGGATCCTGTGCTTTAATTAGAAGCCACTCTTTTCCGCTTCCCCTTCCTCTCATCAAGATGAGCGAGAAACCTCCTTTTAATTTCTTTCCATTGAGCGAGAATCGGAGCTTACCTGCTTTTAAGGCAGTCTCAGGATTGCCTTCTACTTCGAACTCTCCAGAATCCCAGATTAGGACAGGCCCGGCTCCATAGAGACCCTGAGGAATGATGCCCTCAAACTCGCCATAGTCAAGAGGGTGATCTTCTACCATTACGGCGAGCCTTTTATCGGCAGGATTCATCGAAGGTCCCTTGGGGATGGCCCAGGATTTTAAAACACCGGCTATCTCCAGACGGAAGTCGTAATGGAGCCGGCTGGCATGGTGTTCATGGACGACAAATCGCCTTATCATTTTTGCCCGGATGAATCAGGAGAAGAATTATCTTCCATCTCTTCATAGATTTCAGGATAGAGCTTTTTGGCACACTCAGGGCAGATGCCATGGCTGAAGGCAGCGGTTGAATGTTTCTCGATATACGATTCGATCCGATTCCAGTACCCCATGTCATCGCGTATTTTCTTGCAAGAGGCACAGATGGGTATCAGACCGCTTAGGGTCTTAATGTTGGCAAGGGCCTCCTGGAGTTCTTGAATCAGTTTCTCTCGTTCTGCTTCTGCCCGCTTCCGTTCGGTGATGTCCTGAATGGTGGAACGGATTCCCTTGATCTTCCCTTCTTCGTCTTTCAGGAAATTTTCTTCGATCAAAACAGGAAACGAACTCCCATCCTTTCGACGAAAGTGACGCTCAAGTCCACGGGAAAGAGGCTTTGTACCAGCCAGCTTGCCTAAAACAGATTCTCTGGCAGCTTCCTCTTCGACGATAAATTTCCAGACAAATTGGCCGATCATCTCTTCAGGAGAATACCCCATCATCTCCAGTTCCGTGCGATTGACGCTGGTGATGCGTCCTTCCGAGTCGAACTCATGGTAACCTACAGGAGCCTCATGAAAAAGCACTCTGAATCGTTCCTCACTTCTCCGTAAAGCCTCTTCTGCCATTTTCCGCTTGGTAATATCACGGATGATGCTCTGATAGATTTTTTTTCCCTTCCACTTCGATGAGGCGAAGGCTTGCCTCCACTGGAAATGTAGAGCCGTCCTTTCTCTGGTGGATGGTCTGGAGAATTAAACCCTTCTTCTCATCTAATTGCTTAAACTGTCCATCCAATAACGGTCTCTCCTCAGGAGATCGCAGGTTTCGCACATCCATTCCGATCAGTTCATCCCGGGAATATCCGTAGGTTTCCACAGCTCGATCATTTGCCTCAATAATCTTGAAGTTTCGGTCTGCCATGAGGATAATATCGTTGGCATATTTGGTTAGATATTCGAAGTGTTTCAGAAGGGCTTGCCGTTCGATCTCATATTCATACTGTTTGCGATAAAATCGAGTGGTCTGATTTCGCCATAAGAACCCGAGACATCCTCCGATCAAGAGCATAGAGGATACTACCAGAATGATGATCCATACCGCTTGCTTACGGATGGGTGCATAAATTTCATCCTGGTCAACTTTTGCAATAAGATACCAGGGTGAGGCCGGAATCTTTCGGACCGCTGAGAGAACCTTGACCCCACGATAATCGACTTCCTCCATGACTCCTTCCTCTCCATGAATTGCCCTGATTGACACAATCTCTTTTCCGACGACAGGATAACGGAGGGAAAGGGCTGTATTTTTCTGATGGCGGAGCTCGTTAAGATAGAGAACGTCTGTGCCCTCACGCCGGATCAAAAGAGTTTCAGCCGTTTGGCTGGGCGTGGGCCAGGATTGAATAAGAGGATAGAGGAATTGATAGGGATTGATCCGGAGCAACAGGGCACCCGAAGGGAGTCCATCGGAATCTCTGGGAACGAGAGGGACCAGGACATCGATATGGATGTGATGGGTTTTTTCTTCGCGATAAAGATCAATCCATAGGACTTCTCTCTTTAGAATCGCATCCCTAACAAATGACTGGGTATAAGCACTGACGTCATCAAATGCCTCTGCAGTATAGAGGCAAACTTCCCCTTTCTCATCGAGAAGAAATATACTGCTAAAATCGTAGCGGCCTCGGAAGGAGGACATCCAGCCCAGAATCTCCTCCATGACACTGGTTCTGTCCCTGGATTTCAGCCATTTTCGAAGATGTTGTACCAATGGGTAATTTTCAAAAAGGGTTTGTCCGTCACCCAGGCGAGCCTGGCGCCAGCTGACAATTTGATTGACTTTCAGATCGCAGATGGCAAGGAGTTCGCGTTCCCTCTCTTTCTTAATCTGTTCCTTTTGATTTTCGAAGTAGAGGTATCCTCCTGTTCCAATAACCAGAACCAGAAGGAGATAGATGAGGATGAGATTTCTTGGAATTCTGGGTGACTTAATCAGCGTTGCGATGAGAATCACCCCCTTGGGATTGCTTAAAGTCTAATGAAAACTAACCCATCCGTCAATAAAAATTTATGGGTCCCTGAATTGGTTGATTTTCTTGAATTTTCTTGTACCGCAACCCTTTAGGATTGCTTCTAATGCTTGTTACGGAGGGGTATGGGGCGAAGGGCAATCAGAATTCCTCCGAAGATCAGAATTCCTCCAATGATCTTCAGAGGAGTTAACCCCTCTCCAAGGACGAAGAAAGCCAATATCGTTGAACCCACCGGTTCCCCTAAGATGGCAATGGCAACCATTGAGGCGGGGAGGTATCTTAAGGCCCAGTTGAAGGTGGTGTGGCCGATCAACTGAGGGAGAAGGGCGAGCAGAAAGAGATAGAGATAGGTGGATGATCCGTATCCGAAGAAAGGCTTTTGATAAGCAAGAGAGAGGGCGATCAAAACTATTGCCGCAACCGAATAGACCGGGAAGATATAAGAGAAAAGATCCTGATTTTTTCGCAACTTCCTTCCCACCAGAAGATATCCCGAGGCCGTGATGGCACCCAGCAGAGCCAATCCATCGCCCATCAAGGCTTTTTCGGTTAATGTCATATCTCCAAAACTGATCAATCCACTTCCTGCAACAGAGAGGATGATTCCCAGGATTAAGTTCCGTCCAACAGGCTCTTTAAAGAAGAGCCATGCCCCTATTCCCACAAAAATGGGGTTTGTGGAAACGAGGACAACAGAACTGGCTACAGAGGTGTACTTCAGAGAGGCAATCCAGAAGGCAAAATGGAGGGCGAGAAAGAAGCCGGAGAGCATTAACCATCTCAACTCAGATCCCTTCCAGCCCTGCCAGATCTTTTTATAACTAGCGAGAGGAAGAAGAAAGAGAGAGGCAAGGGATAAGCGGTAGGCGGCAATAATCAGAGCAGGCGCATCACAGAGTTTAATGAAAATGGAAGCGGTGGAGATCGCAATAATGCCAACCGGAAGAAGGAGGTAGAGACGGATCATGGAGATTACCTTATCTCAATCTGGACTTCTCTTCAAGTTATAAAAACCTTGTTCGATTGACAGAGGGGGAAAAAATGGATAGGGTATTATTGAGAGCCCCAAAATAGTCTATCCATTAGAGTATCGAGACAGTAACTTATAACCCCTCCTATCCTCCCCTTATCTTAAGGGGAGAGATAACCCCCTCTTAATTTAAGAGGGGCAGAGGGCGTTAAGGGTGATTGGGATTTAATAGAAAGGGGGGATGCAGATGAATATCTTTGAACTCATGAAGAAAGAGGGGCATGAGCAGATCATCTTCAACTACGATAAAGAGACAGGGATGAAGGCGATCATCGCCATCCACAATACCACATTAGGTCCGGCCTGTGGAGGGACAAGAATGGTCAACTATGCCTCTATGGAAGATGCGCTTAAGGATGCAATGCGACTTTCCAGAGCAATGACTTACAAATGTGCGGCCGCAGACGAGGACAGAGGAGGTGGAAAAGGGGTGATCTGGGGCGATCCGAAGAAAGATAAGAACGAGGCCTTTCTCAGAGCCTATGGGAGATTCATTGAGATTTTGAAGGGGCGTTTCGTCACCGGAGCCGCTGATCTAAACCTGAACGAGAGAGACAGCTCCATCATGGGCAAGGAGAGCCGGTATATTATGGCAAGGCCAAAAGAGGAAGGAAGCTCCGGCAACACAGGAGCCATTACGGCCTATGGCATCTTTGTGGGGTTGAAGGCATGTGCCAAGTTCGTCTGGGGGGATGAAGATCTGCGTGGAAAGAGGATTGCCGTGCAGGGACTGGGGGCAGTTGGAGAGCCCTTATTAGGATATTTAAGAGAAGGGGGCATGGAAATCATTGCCACGGACATCAATGAGAGGACCCTTCGGAGCCTTCAAACGAAGTATAGGTATAAGGCAGTCGAACCCGAAGAGATCTATGAGGTCGATTGCGACATCTTCTCTCCAAGTGCTATTGGTGGTATCCTGAACGACCGGACCATTCCAAAATTAAAATGCAAGATTGTGGCAGGATGTGCAAATAATCAGTTAGAAGATGAGGAACGGCACGGTCGGATGCTCCATGAGCGTGGGATTCTCTATGCGCCGGACTATGTCATTAACGCAGGCGGAGTTATTCAGGCGATTGATGAAGAACAGGGCTACAACCCTGAACGGGTAAAGATGAAGACGGAGAGAATTTATGATCGCCTCCTTCTTATCTTTGAGACGGCCAAAAGAGAGAACATTTTGCCTCTGGAGGCGGCCAACCGTTATGTCGAGATGCGAATCCGTGAAATCCACAAGATGAAACGGATCTACGTGCCGGAGTAGCAGCGAGCAAAGGCATTTAAAAGGACAGTCCCTTTAGATATAGAGGGACTGTCCCCTTAATGACTGCATCCTTGTTCTGGTATTAACCTAGAGACATTATTTTTTTAACAGGACACGATGCAACGAGAAGTTTCACTCACCATTACGGATGCCTATCGTCAGAGATTTCCAGATTTACCTTTTGGAATCGGGACGATTCAGGACTGCACCTATTTTGAAAAGAGCGAGCCCTTCAAACTTTACAAAAGGGAACTCCTGAGAAAGATGAAAAGAAGGGCCTATCTTACTGAGATTGAAGGACGGATCAACCTCTATGATCATTTTTTTCAGGAGTGGGGATATGCCTGTCCACTTCCAGGTCACTTGAAACGAACCGTGGATATGGGCTTCCCCATCCACAATCTCTATATTGATGCCCATATCATGGCAGAGATGAATTACGGAATTCTAATGGCCATTCAGGATCTGGACCGTTTTGAGGGAGCCTGGAGGCTTGACCTGGCTATTGAAGGAGAGACCTTTGATGCCGTTTCAGGCAAGACAATGATCTGTAAGAGAGATGAAATCGTCCTTCGCGATGAGAAGGAGATTGTCTGCTCTCTCTTTCAGGGGCCTGATTTTAAAACCAGGATTGATTCGTCAAGTAGGAATATCGTCGTCTATGTCTTCACCGCGCCTGGCATTGGTGAGGAACATGTTTCAAATGGTATTCGATTAGCCCTCGAGACTTTAGAAAAATTTGGTGGAGGAAGAGATTTGTGGTGGAAAGTGTTTAAAACGTGAGAAAGGAGAAACCTATGCCAACTGTTCAGATCAGTTTACTACCAGGAAGAACTCAAGAAAAGAAGGAGATCCTCATTAAGAAGGTGACAGATGCCGTTGCTGATGCACTTCAAATTCCACAGGACCGGGTTCATATTATTCTCTATGAAGTCCCCAAAGAAAATATCGCTCATGGAGGGGTCCCGCTCTCGAAAATGGAGCTATAGAAAAAGAATTTCTCGACTCCATCCAGAGCCCTCCCAATGACCAGATTATCTTCGACCGCTACAACAGCACGGCCATCTCCGTCAGCTATAAAAGATCGAGTTTGTTTCAATCCACGCGCCCACGCGGGGCGCGACCCAACAAATTCTCTATGGTATAGACGAAATTTTCTCTGTTTCAATCCACGCGCCCACGCGGGGCGCGACCACATTAAGGTTTTGCTTGATGGAGTTGTTTGGCAGTTTCAATCCACGCGCCCACGCGGGGCGCGACCCGATTATGTCGAATCAGAATTGATCCAGATCAACGTTTCAATCCACGCGCCCACGCGGGGCGCGACCTGCTTCTTTTAGTCAGCTGATAGAAATAGGATTGTTTCAATCCACGCGCCCACGCGGGGCGCGACTCCTTTCAAACAAGTTTTTAATTTATAAGTATTTTTCTCCTTGTTTCCGCATACCCCCCACAAAATCATTGGGGATTATATTTAATTGCCAAAGAACATTTCGGATTAATCCTTTAATTTCTTTTAGTTACCTTCCCTGCGAACCTCTCAGAAAAAACATGTCCACTTCAGGTTCGCACGACATCTTTACACGATCAACGGGCCTTCCTGATCAACGGTCTCTTTTGCTCCAACATGCTCAACCCGACGACGCCAGTTAGAACCGAGATAATAAAACCGCAAACTGTCCTTTTCATGATCAATTTCGTCAATTAATCGCTGTTTTAAGATAGCCCATTGAGCAGGGTCTACAATGCATTCGAAAACGGATTTTTGAACACGCTGTCCATAGTCCTTACATGCTTTGGACACGCGGTTCAACCGCCGTGGACCCTTTGGGTCTGATGTTGAAACATCATAACTGACCAATACAAACATAGGACTTCTCCCTATTTCCAAATAAAAGGCGGGTAACCGTCTAAGTCTCCCCGAAGGTAACGCGCCATCAGCATTGCTTGAATGTGAAACAACATTCCAATCATCACCTTCTCATCAAGAAATGGGTGTGTGATCTCCTCCCGTTTTCGTTCTTGATAAGAGACGAGAACGGTCTTTCGTGATTCATCATTCATAACCACAGCGCCTGATTCCGTCTTTTTGAACCCCTTATCCTGGACCTGCTGCAAATTAATTAAAGAGAGCGTCAGGCGATCAGCAATATACGGCCTGAATTCCTCCATCAGATCGAGCGCAAGCCCGGGTCTTCCAGGTCTATCGCGGTGGAGGAATCCTACTGCAGGGTCTAACCCCACTGACTCCAAAGCTCCTCTGACATCGTGCATAAGAAGTGTGTAAATAAAAGAGAGCAAGCAATTCACATTATCAAGAGGTGGTCTGCGGGTTCGCTCATCAAAACGGAATGATTCTTTCTGGGCAACGATCAGATGGTCAAAGACGCTGAAGTAAATATGAGCAGCATCGCCCTCGATCCCGCGCAAAACATCCAGTGACTGATCCTGATTCAAAGACTCGATCAGGCGATTCAACCGCATCACGGCTGTACGAACTTCTTGCTCCTCAATTTTTTCTGCATGGTCCCGAAGTGCTCTCTGCAAAACAGCCCTGCAATTTGTGAGTTTTCCTGTCAGAATAAACTTCGTCACCTCTGCTGAAAATTTGAGATCGTCCGCCCGGCGATATTGTTCCCGACGGAGAAGCACATTTCCCGAAACAGGACCCTGGACTTTGGCTAAAAATCTGCCATGTTCCGATAAAAAACTGATAGCCACATCATTCTCAGCACAAAACCCCATCAGATAGGGACTGCAGGAGACATTGCCGAAACAGACAATTCCAGCAATGGTATGAACCGGTATGCGAAGTTTGATTTCTCCGTCTACTTTAACAACAATAGTTTCCCCTTCCTTTGAAAGATAAGCTCCCTGTGTTGTCACAAAAAGGGTGTTGAGATGTTTTTTCATGGCATACTCACCATGCGTTTTAAATAACGGCTAACAGAGGTTCCTTTTTCGATGGTTTTAGGCAAACATTCATGAATCAGCGAACAGTTCTCGCAACGTTTTTCATAGACCGGAAGAGGGGTTTTGCCTGATTTTATCAATTGATGGGCTCCTTTTGCTGCCTCCTCTGTCTCCACACGAAGTTTTTCGTCAAACATCACATCAAGACGCCGGCGGATTCGGCCATAAAAAATGGCTCCCCTTGGAACAGGAATAGACAGCATTTCCTCAAGACAGATGGCTTGAGCACAGAGCTGGATTACGTCACAGTGGTCAAGTTTTGGTTTTCCACGCTTATATTCCACCGGAAAAGGTTGCCAGACTTCCTTACTGATGCGATGAAACTCCACCACATCGGCCTTACCTGACAGACCAAGTCTCAATGAGCGAAGGGGAAGGCCGTATTCAATACGAACGTCTCCTCTTGATTCACGGTCTTGCTCATGAACTTTCTCGTGCATGATCCGACCCTCAACAGTTGCACGGTTTTCATCCCAGAGCTGCTCAATGTGGATGAGGGCGCACTGTCGCTGACAGAAAACATAGTGTTGCAGGGCAGAAAGCTGAACGAAATCTTCTTCTGGATAGGTCTTATTGGTCATATAAGTATATAAGTCATAAAGGTCAAATAGGACCTATTTTCTTACTTTTAAGCGAGTTCGATAGAGCCTTTCTGTAAACCCACCTTCTTTTAAAAACATCTTTTCCAAAGCTCTTAATTGCTGGTCAAGTAGGTAGTTGGTCTGATGAATCAAACAGATTGCCGCATTAGCGGCCACCTCCGAAGGCGAATTTTCAAAATAGGTCTTATAAGTTGAATAAGACCTATTTTCAGCCCAAGCCAGCTTGCGGACGGCTTGGGCTTTAGCGTCATTTTTGCCCCAGAGGGGCAGGTTTTGTTGCCGCAGAAAGTCCTGAAAATCAATCAGCAGCTCCTCCAAACTCGCTCTTGCCACGCCAATAAGCTTGAGCTCGGTCTTCTTGGAGGTGCCCGAAGCCATACTGCCCTCGGCAATGTTTTGCTTGCCGCTACGAGCCGCTTGCACCATCTGGTCATGGGTGCGTGACCTTTTATTAATAAAGCGGTCACAAAAAGCCACGGTCGCATCAAACACAATCTCCGCCATCTGGTAAGATTGCAGCTCACGATATCCACCGTGGGGCGGAATGAGCCGGAGAAGATCGTTCAAGGTGGTCATTTATAATTTCTCCTCCAACGTGATTCCCATCGGGATAGCTCCTCTGTCAATTTCAACAATATAATCAGAGAAAGCTCTTGCTGGCTTTGTTTCGTCTGAGCTTCTTTTCACCTTTACCAATTCAAAGAGTTTATGAGCGGGGGCATTTCCGAGGATTGAATCGTGTTTAAAGACGATCAACTTACGGGCATTCATCTTCCCACGCGCAGCAGAATGATCATGGTCAAACATATTTTTTAAGGCTTCCCATAATAGATCGAGATCATCTAAAGAAAATCCTGTCTGCGATGCTAAGTGTGCAGAGACGTATCCTTCGGACTGATAGAGACCATATGGCACAACATTTTTACGTCCCATCATCCTTTCCTTTTCCCTCTCCGCCTCGGTTTCCACAGCCATTCGCGTAATGGTCATTTCCATGGGGACGATAGGATCAACGCTACGTGCAAAATTGAATTGAACGGGACCTCGGACCTGACCGCAATTATTTTCTTTCGTTGACATTACTGCTCCGAAGGTTCGTACATCAAAGTAGTTTTTACACATAAAGGCTCTCCCCAAATCTGCTGCTTTCTGTTTATCCTTTTTTTCTTCTTCAGTTAGCACTTGGTAAGCACCTCCCCTTTCAGTAGTCAACACTGCTTTCTCTCTGACATAAATTTTATAGGGTGATTCATTTTTCTTAACTATTTCTACGTAGTTTCTAACTTTTCTCTTTAGACAAACATCCGTTACTATTCCAAAGCTTGTTTCAGGGTCAATCCGAGGCATATTTCCTGCGTCGGGATCGCCATTAGGGTTTCCATTTTCAACATCAAAAAGATATACAAATTCGTAGCGGTTCGTGATCGAATTGGTCATTTTGTGTCCTCCTTTTCATCTTTGGATTTAGTGTAAAAAGCTTGTCTTTGGTGATAGTAACCGATGGCAAACATTCCCTGGTCATCCAGGCTAAGATGGGCAGGAAATTCTGTGATACCGGACATGATGTCTTCAATCATTTTGTCTGTCCATCTTCCGTATTCTGCCTTCTGGATGTGATGCTGGGCCAACCGAAGTAATTGCGGGAATACAACTCGGGGTGTAGTTGATGCAGAACCATAATATCGGTCTTTGATGGTAGTGTTTGCACCAGGAACAGCGTCTAATTGGGCTTTTTCTAAGGTAGCAAAAAGCCGCCCCAATCTATAAGCAACATTTGTTGATTCTTTATCTAATGACATCTTAACCTCCTTTCCAATGCGATTGATACGAAATTTCCTGACAAGACAGGCTTTGATGATTGCCGCTCTTAAATAATTGATATCTTGTTCTGCCCTAATACGCCCAATTACGCTTGCCAATAACACTTGAGGGTAAGTATTGCCTGTTAGAATAGACCTCATCACGGCACCAGCAAGTAGTGGGTGGATATTTTCCGTTTTTCCTTGAACTGCGGTCTGCCTGAGTAGTTGCCACATGCCGGGAAATTCAGGGTTGTTCTCATACTGTTTGACAATGGTAAGATCCCTGAAGTGTTGACCAATTTTTTCTGCAATGTCAGCAACAGTACTGGTATGCCAGAATCGAACGGATAAACGAGAGGCATTGGGGGACAAACCGAGGATATAAAATTTGATGTCGGGATCACCCAATTCGGGATACATCTTCCCATCTCTTACGGCCTCAAGAAACAACCGGATATTTGATAAATCACCAGCCTCGTCTGTAGGATTAAGAATTACTCCCATGAAGCCTTCAATTGGAGATTCTCTCTCTGTCCAAAATACAGTTGTTGTATCACTGAGTTGGACCTTCTGGCGGCTTTCAAAACGAAGAAGATGGTTCAAAACAGTGGTGTATGTAAAAGCAATTGTTTCACTAATGGGGGCATTGTAATTTTGAGTTTTTCCATACGACTCAAAGGCATCGAGGTTAAAAGAAACAATACTTGCGCCGCTGGGTTGGGCGCCTCTAACCCCTTTTATTGGGGGATGCAAACGAGCGATAGGTGCCGTTTCCCCACTTACGAGACATGAGGCAATAAAACCTTTTCTTTCCGCTGAGATAAACCGAGCCCAGGCTGCCTGTATTGCTGAACGATCATGGAGATACCGTCGATCGCCATCGAGTTGAAAGACAAGATTCTGGCCAGCCATCTCTTCCCATTTTTCAAGTTTGGTTGCTTTTTTTGGAGTCCAGGAATCGAGGAATTTTAATAACGCCTTTAAACCATCATCCTCTATTTGATCACCAATCTTATGCTGGAAGTCCTTGAAGCTTTTAAAACATTCCATAGAACGTTCAGATTTCCCTTTGTTGTCTACTCCGAGAACATAACCCGTATTGTCCCAAACAAAATTTGGATCAATACCCGAAGATCTTTTTTTATTAAGCTGAGGAACTGTAAGACTAATTGGAATTGGTTTCTTTCCAGAGATCTCTCGAAGGTCTTTAACCTGCAATAATTCCCCATCTTTGTTAATAACCAGACAGAAGTGAATCTTTTGCTTTCCAAAACCCTGAAGTGGCATATCCAAATCAGGGTTTTCTCGGAGACGCTGATAGTAGTTATTTAATGCTTGTAGGATCACGTCCTCACCTCCTTTCCGTTGAAGCGAGGAATATCAATCGCTCCATCCCGCATTACCGCACGAAAGAACTTGCCTTCCATGTCTTTCTCGAAATCAATGTCAAAAAGCATCCAGCCAAGGTCTTTCTCACCCTTGTGAACGGATGGCGGGACATCAACGACTGGCTCAAAATGGGCTGGAAATTCCCGACAACCCAAATAAGGGTGTTGGAAGTATTGACCTTTAGATGCCCTGCGTTCAAATATTTCTTTGTGTTTGGCAGGATTATTGTCTTCGACACCAACAAATTCAAAATGGGCTTCAATGACATAGGCTACATTACGGAGAACCATGGCGGCTCGCTGTTGTCGATCTTCTTCAATGAAGATCTCAAGAGGTGAATGCCTATCCTTCATGGCTACCGTTATATTGCGAACAGGAATTTTCTTTGACAGTTCGTTTCGACGAATGTTATCGAACAAAATCGGGTTGAGAACATGGATTCGATCGATTACCCAACGGATAGCTGGCTTCCAATAAATTGCCTCTAATATGCCTCTTGCGGCTGATGGTGTCATCACATCATAACTAACACGCTCAACTTTCATTTCGGGCCTAGTAAAACAGGCATAATCTCCCCAAACTTTCAATTTAACCCCGTGCGCCATAACCACACCTCCCTTCTTTTAATTTGTTTTAAGCTCTTCAGGATCATCACCTCCTATAAAATGAGATTATCCGGATCGTGGAATGTTGGGTCTTCCGGACAGAGCCCCAAATCCTCCAGGTAAATATCCTTGTTGATGAGAATGTTATACTGATCATGGACGCGCTCAACAGCCCCAGCAAGTAATAGGTTGCTAAGAACATAAGGGGGAACCTGGATGGTGAACCGCTGTGCTTTTCTGGCCGCCGAATAAGGAAATTCGGTGTAACGGAGTTCATTGATAATTTTCTCCGCATCCTCATTCCATGGAATAATGATGGAAACCCTTCCATCTTTGATGATTTTGAATTTTTCGTCAATTCTTCGGAAAGGATAATCTCCACTTCTTAATCCCTCCAAGAGATCATCAAGGATTTGGTTTTCATCAAGTCTATCTCCTTTCAACCAGTATAAGGTTCGAAAATATTCTTCAACTGCATTTAGAGTCAAAGGGTCACTAAAGTGGCGTATGACTTCTTCTGCTGTCTCTGCTGTTTGGCGTAAATATCCTGGTGGCAATCCCTCTTCTGGCAAAAACACAAAGACCTGACCGTTTTGGGGTAACAGTCCTTCCCGATTACATCGGCCAGCTGCCTGGGCAATAGAATCAATCCCGGCAAGAGATCGAAATACAACTGGAAAGTCAATATCAACACCTGCTTCAATCAGCTGGGTCGTCACTACCCTACAGGATCTATTCTCTTTAAGAGCTACACGAATCTTTTGGATAACCATTGTACGATGCGCTGGACACATGAGTGCACTTAGATGAAAACATCCTTGTCCATCTTGGATAAGCTCATAAACCTTCCGGGCATGTTTGCGAGTATTCACAATGCAAAGAACCTGCTCCCTACTCATCAGTTTTTTTGCGAGTTCCCCATCAGCCAAAGTTGAAAGATAAGTTATGTCCACTTTTTTAAAAGTTTTATAGAGCGCCATGGGATCGGGAATGATTTCTCTGACACCCTCCAGACCTTCTTTGAATTCTGAGGATTTAGACAAAGCTGGTTGTGTTGCCGTGCATAAGACAATTGTCGTTCCGTATGAAGAGGATAATTCCTTTAATGCTTCAATTGAAGGTTTTAAAAGTGGCACAGGGAGCATCTGCGCTTCATCGAGAATGACAACACTTCGGGCAATATTATGAATTTTCCGACACCGGGAGGAACGGTTGCTGAATAAGGATTCGAAGAATTGAACGTTCGTTGTAACGATCAGTGGAGCATCCCAGTTTTCGGAAGCTAACCGGGATCTATGGTCCTCCTCTTGTGGTTCGAAGTTAGAATGATGTTCCAGGACGGCTTCCTCACCGAGGACCTGGCGGAAAACATCTGCATTCTGCTCGATGATGCTGGTATAGGGAATTACATAAATGATCCTTTTTAAGTTGTTTTTGATCGCGTGCTTTATGGCGAATGAAAGTGAAGAAAGAGTTTTGCCCCCACCTGTAGGTACCGTAAGAGAGAAAAGACCTGGTTTTAACCTAAATTGAGCGATTTTTTCTTTTAAAAAATGGAGAAAACTTACTTACAGGGCCATGGTTATTTGTTATAATGC
>OGCL01001604.1_pt1 | contig 18466 bp, 17 predicted proteins | sample 1570041 | NCBI WGS metagenome assembly OGCL01 (sample SAMN06266162, study PRJEB24511) | hot springs metagenome | isolation source: Hot spring water | place: South Africa: Limpopo | collected 2015-06-22
CTCTCTCGGTTCCTTGCTCGGCATACATGCTCCTTTGGGTCATGGTATACCTCGCACACAAAAATCAGGACAGGCTCTCCCGGATTGCTACGGTGTTGCGCTCACGCCACACGGGATCGGTTAGTATCTGGCCTGCTGGGGCTTTACGCCGCAAAGACCGATCAAGTGCGCCTACCAGCAGCGCCCGGAGGCGGTCATCTCCAGCGGCGACACGCCGTCCGCTTCCACGGTAGAAATCCCTCCGTTTCGGTCAGCATCCCATCGGTTCGCGCCGTGACGGTGAAACCACTTGACAGCAAAGCCGTGCTCGGTCGTCTCGAGCCTCGGTCGTCCCGCCCCTCGACAGGTGGCGGCGAGCAGGCGATCTGGCGCCGAGGCTCGCAATGACAGGGAGAGTCGCTCGCGACCTGACTGGATTACTGCGTTGCGCGTTGTTGGCTTCGCGACGCCCGATATTGGAAGGCCTGAAATAGGCCTCGCGCCGGTTGGACGGTGCCGCATCCGTGCGGTTGCTCGCGCCAGTTCGTGGTTGCGTCTTGCCCCCACGCTGCACGCGCCGTGTGCCTTGCAACTCGCGACGGTCGCCCAGCCCTTCCTATGGCAGATCATGCCGCTGCGGCATGCGCAACACCACAACCTTCGACAACCCCAGCCAATTGGCCGTTTCCACCGACTCGACGGTCCAGGGATGCGCGAGGATGTTTTCCTCGAATGAGAAATCGGAGCGAAAGCCGATCTTCGCCGCCAGCGGCGCATAGAGCTTTTCCAGCAGTGCCCAGGATTTGCTGCCGTTGAAATGATTAGCCACGATGATGCGACCGTTCGGCGCGCAGACACGAATCGCCTCCCGGACGAGACGTGCCGGGTCCGGGGTCACGGACAGGACATACGGGATGACCACACAGTCGAACTCGCCACCGCCGAAGTTCATGTGCTCGCAGTCACCGGCGCGCAGATCAACATTCTCGAGTCCTTCGGCCTCGACACGCTTGCGCGCGATCGCCAGCATGTCCTCGGAAATGTCGATACCAACGATCCGGGTCGCGCGCGGATAGCGTGGCAGCAGCAGGCCGGTGCCGACGCCAATCTCCAGCATGCGCCCTGGCCGAAGTCGCTCGACGTGCGCGATCAGCTTGTTCCGGCCATCCTGCAGGGAAGCTCCGAACATCCAGTCATACACCGGCGCCCAGCGACGGTAACTCGTCTTGACGTCCTGCGGCGTCACTGTCGCCGCCGGGGCCGAGGTCGGCATGCCTTCATCGGCGACGCATGATGAACGGTCGCGCGTCACCGGGGCGCTGGCTTTGCTGGTCACGAGGGAACTCCGGCAGATGTTGACGCCCAAGCCCATCCCTCCGGCTGCCGAGAGATGACGGCACGTCATCATCGAATTGTCACAATCGTCATTTATAGGCGATTGCTCGACTCGGCACGCGCCTTCCATGCATTCGGTTGGTTTCGGTGGGTGAACCGCACCCGACGTGGCATCACGCCATATACGCTCGGGCGTTTTCCAAACTGCTGAAAACGTGGCGAGAATGGCCAGATGCGAGGCGCGCGGAGCGCAGCAACCGAAGTTGTATCAAGCAGATCGGCGAGGGGGCCAGCGCCGCACAACGCAGCGATTCGTCCGCACCGCGATTCATTCAGCGCTTCCGTGGTGCGAATCGACACGCCGCCGAGACATTCGACGTGCAATCTCGGCGACCAGGCGACGGGCGAGAGCGAGCTTCGCCATACGGGGTAACACAACCGCCCCGTCCGCGTCGATCAAGGTGACGGCGTTGTCCTCGGCGCCGAACGCGCTTTCCGCATGATTGGCAACGATCAACGGAATGCCTTTGCGAACGCGCTTCTCAGCGGCGTATTTCTCGACCTGTTCGCTCTCGGCGGCAAATCCGACGCAGTACGGCACGCCGCCCCGCAGCGTCGCATGTGCGGCCACCGTCGCCAGGATGTCCTCGGTGGGCTCGAGCGTCAGCGTAAGCGGCTGCGCCGACTTCTTGACCTTCTGCGCTTGCGGATTCACCGGGCGGTAATCGGCCACGGCGGCGACCGCGATGAAAACGTCGGCCGCCTCGGCTTTGGCAACCGCGGCTGCAAGCATGCCGGCGGCGTCGATGACGTCGATGCGATCCACCCCCGCCGGCGTGGGCAGTGCAACCCGTCCGGTCACCAGTGTCACGTTGCCCCCCGCCTCTGCGGCGGCCCGGGCAAGCGCAAAACCCATCTTTCCGGAGGAGTGATTGGTCAGCACGCGAACCGGATCGATCGCCTCCTGGGTTGGTCCTGCCGTGACAACGACGCGGCGCCCGGCGAGCAGCTTCGGTTGTGCCCACGCGTCGAGCGCCTCGATGATTTGCTCCGGCTCGAGCATCCGCCCGTCGCCGACTTCGCCGCAGGCCTGCTCACCCGCGCCGGGGCCGAAGATTTCGACCCCATCGGCGATCAACTGCTGAACATTCCTTCCCGTCGCGGGGTTCTGCCACATCTGCAAATTCATCGCGGGACATACGATCAGCGGAATCGAGCGCGCGAGCACGGTGGTCGTCAGCAGATCGTCGCTGCGTCCATGCACGAGACGGGCGATGAAATCGGCCGAGGCTGGCGCGACCAGCATCACATCAGCATTCCGGCTGAGTTCGATGTGCGCCATGCCGTTGGCAGGCCGCGTGTCCCACAGGTCGGTGTAGACGGGTCGGCCGGACAGCGCCTGGAACGTCGCCGCGCCGACGAACTCAGTGGCGGCGCGAGTCATCACCACGGTGACTTCGCGGCCGGACTTCACCAGGAGCCGCGTCAACTCGGCACACTTGTAAGCGGCAATGCCTCCCGTGACGCCCAACAGCACCCTCGCCGTCGGGCGCGCGGCGCAGGAGGCGTCATCAAGCGAAGTCGCGATCGCCACCGGCGACCGCGCTCTTGGATCGTTCATTGCAACAGTGTAGGCAAACGCGAGCAATCGGGGCCTCGCCACCCATTCCATCCTGACCAGCGCACCAAAACGAAAGGCCCGCCGGCATCGCCGGGCGGGCCCTCGTCTGGTCACGTCGCGGATTACAGCTTCGCCGCCTGCATGTAGCTGTCGAAGCTCATCTCGGTAAAGCGGAACCAGAGGTTCGCATCACGACGGAAGTTGGCGTAGTCGTCGTAGATCTTCTTCCACTGCGGATTCCTTGCGGAGAGCTCCGAATAGAGCGCCATCGACTCCTGGAACGCCTTGTCCATCAGGTCCTTCGGGAAGCGATGCAGCTTCGTGCCGGCCGCCACCAGTTGTTTCAACGCGCCCGGGTTACGCGCGTCATAGCGCGCCTGCATTTCCACGTGCGCATGCGAAGCCGCCGACTCGACCATCGCCTTGTAGTCGGCCGGCAGGCTCTCCCAGGCTTTTTTGTTGACGTACAGGTCGAGACCCGCGCCGCCTTCCCACCAACCGGGATAGTAGTAGTAGGGCGCGACCTTGTTGAAACCGAGCTTTTGGTCATCGTACGGGCCGACCCACTCGCATGCGTCGATCGTGCCCTTCTCGAGTGCCTGATAGATCTCGCCGCCCGGGATGTTCTGCGGCACGGCGCCCAGGCGCTGGCAGACGCGACCAGCAAAGCCTCCAACGCGGAACTTGAGGCCTTCAAAGTCCTTGGCCGACTTGATCTCCTTGCGGTACCAACCGCCCATCTGAGCACCGGTGTTGCCCATCGGGAAATTGACGATGGAATAGCCGTCGAAGAATTCGCGCATCAGCTTGAGGCCATTCCCCTCGTAGAACCAGGCCGACATTTGCCGGCTGTTGAGGCCGAACGGGATCGCGGTGCCGAGGGCGAACGCATCGTTCTTGCCGAAGTAGTAGTAGGACGCCGTATGGCCGCACTCGACGGTGCCATTGGTGACGGCGTCCGCGAGCCCCGGCATTGGCACCAGTTCACCGGCGGCATGCACCGAGATCTGGAACCGGCCGCCGCTCATCTTGTTGATTTGTTGGGCAAAGACTTCGGCCGAACCGTAGATGGTATCGAGGGCCTTCGGAAAGGCGGACGAGAGACGCCAGCGCACCGACGGCGACTGACCGATGACGGCCGGGGCCCCAAGAATCGCACCACCCGCGACGGCGCCGGCGGCCGACTTTGCGAGGAAATCACGACGTTGCATACGCACTCCTTTGAGTTTCGTGAGGACAGTGGACTTGACTGCGACAGGGCCAAGGTCGATCGGACGCTGGCCGCGTGATGCGCAATGCCCTGGGATTCTAGGATTGAGGCCGCAGCCCGCCAGAGGGGTTTCCCCTGCGGCCTTGGCCGGGCCCGTCGGCGGGTCTACCTAAAATGTCTGACGGTTCGCCAGCCTCGACTTCCTCGGCCCACCAGACCGTGTAACGCGGCGCACGCTCCCGCCTGTCCGGGCGCTGTCCGGGCCGCGCTCGGGCCGAATGCGCTCGCTCTTGCCAACTCCCCTACCGCTTTGCGTCCATGCTGACGATACTCGCCGCGTTGCTGCCGTTTGCCGTCGCCCTCCTCGTCGCGGCACTCGCTGAACACCGGCGAGGCCTGGCGGTGGTTCTGGCCGGGGCGGTGACCATCACGGGCCTTGGCACCACGCTCGCCCTTGCCCCGGCCGTGTTCTCCGGTCAGGTCGTCACTGCATCGGTGGAGTGGCTGCCAGCGCTCGGCCTGTCCCTCGGATTCCGCGTCGACGGCCTTGCCTGGCTCTTCATGCTGTTGATCTATGGCATCGGCTGCCTGATCGTCCTCTACGGCGCCTACTACCTCGCTCCCTCGGATCCGGCGCCGCGCTTCTTCGCCTTCCTGCTCGCCTTCATGGGTGCAATGCTGGGCGTGGTGATGGCGGCGAATGTCATCGTGCTGGTGGTGTTCTGGGAGCTGACCAGCCTGTCGTCATTCCTGCTGATCGGCTATTGGCACCACCGGGGCGATGCGCGCGAGGGCGCGCGGATGGCGCTGACCATCACTGGAGCGGGTGGGCTCTGCTTGCTCGGCGGCATGCTGATGCTCGGATCGATCGTCGGCAGTTACGAACTCGACCGCATCCTCGCGGCGGGCGATGCGATACGCGCGCATCCGCTCTACGTGCCCGCGCTGGTGCTGATCCTGCTCGGGGCACTCACCAAGAGTGCGCAGTTCCCGTTCCACTTCTGGTTGCCGCAGGCGATGGCGGCGCCGACGCCGGTTTCCGCCTATCTTCACTCCGCAACGATGGTAAAGGCCGGTGTGTTCCTGCTGGCGCGGATGTTCCCGGCGATCGGCGGCACCCCGGAGTGGTTCTGGATCGTCTCCGTCACCGGCATGGCTACGCTGCTGGTTGGCGCCTGGTTTGCGATCTTCCAGCATGACCTGAAGGGGCTGCTCGCCTACTCGACGATCAGCCATCTGGGGCTGATCACGTTGCTATTCGGCTTGAACACCCCGATGGCCGTCGTCGCAGGCGTTTTTCACATCATCAATCACGCGACCTTCAAGGCCAGCCTCTTCATGGCGGCGGGCATCGTCGATCACGAGACCCACACGCGCGACATCCGCAAGCTGGGCGGGCTGATGCGGCTGATGCCGATCACCGGCGCGCTCGCCATCATCGCCACTGCCGCCATGGCGGGTGTGCCGCTTGCGAACGGCTTCCTGTCGAAAGAGATGTTCTTCACCGAGGCGGCGGCGAATCTCGCCACGCAGTGGTGGCTGCCGCTCGGTGCCACCATCGCCGGCGTGCTGTCCGTGGCCTATAGCGCACGCTTCATCTACGAAGCCTGGTTCAGCGGCCCTCCCCGCGGCCTCGAAGTCACGCCGCACGAGCCACCGCGGCTGATGCGCGTCCCGGTCGAAATGCTGGTCGTCCTCTGCCTGGTGGTCGGCATCGTTCCGCAGTGGGCGGTTGGACCAACCCTGGCCGTTGCGGCGCAGGCCGCGGTCTTCGGCGGACCGACTGCGGCCTTGCCGCCCTACACGCTCGCGATCTGGCACGGATTCAACCTGCCGCTCTTGATGAGCGTGGTCGCCCTCGCCGGCGGCGTGGCCCTGTACTGGGCCATGCATCGCGGAGTCAATCTGCATGCCCTCAACCCCTGGCCGCATGGGGGCAAGCGAATCTTCCAGCAGTTGCTCTGGCACGTCCTCGACGGCGCGCACCGGCTGACGGCGCGCTTGCAGAACGGCAGCCTGCAACGCTACCTGCTGCTTTTCTTCGTCGCGACCATCGTCGCCGGCGCGCTTCCCGTACTGCCGAACGTCGGCTCGTCACCGATCGATCTGCCGGCGACCGCGCCGTGGCCGATCGCTGACCTGAACCTGCCGACGATCGCGGTCTTCGTGATCGGCACGGCCGGCACGCTCGCCACCGTCTTCTTCCATCGCCAACGCTTCATCGCACTGGTGGCGCTCGGCATCGTCGGCCTTGCCGTCAGTCTCGCCTTCATCTACCTGTCGGCACCGGACCTCGCCCTGACGCAACTGATGGTCGAGGTGGTGACGATCATCCTCTTCATGCTGGCGCTTGCCCACCTGCCAGCCGAAAGCCGGCCCGAGCGCAAGGCCGGCCGCCGCCTGCGCGACGGCACGATTGCACTTCTCGCCGGCGGCGGGCTGACCACTTTGACCTTCGTCGTGCTGTCAATTCCGTTCGAATCGATTGCCCCCTACTTTCTCGAGCAATCGGTGCCGCTTGGCGGCGGCTCGAACGTCGTCAACGTGATCCTCGTCGACTTTCGCGGCTTCGACACGCTGGGCGAAATCACCGTGCTCGGCATCGCCGGTGTCGTGATCTTCGCCATCATCGCAAGCCTCGATGGCCGCTCGCCTGCGACACCGGCAGGCGACCAGGCAGACGGACGCACACTGCTGCCGCTCGCCCTCGTGGCGCGCCTGCTGCTTCCGCTCGCCGCGGTGATCTCCGTCTACATCTTTCTGCGCGGCCACAACGAGCCCGGCGGCGGGTTCATCGCCGGGCTCGTCTTCGCCGTCGCGCTCTTGATGCAGTTCATTGCGAACGGCCAGCGCTGGGTCGAAGCGCGCATGGCAACGGACTTTCGCCTTTGGATCGCGGCTGGCCTGCTGGTCGCCGGTCTCACCGGTGTCGCGGCATGGTGGTTCGGTTCGCCCTTCCTGACCAGCACCTACGACTACCCGTGGCTGCCCGGGGTTGGCGGCATCCCGCTGGCAAGCGCAGCCCTGTTCGATTTGGGCGTGTTCCTCGTCGTCGTTGGGGCAACGATGGTGGCGCTGATCTCGCTCGCACGGATGCGGCACGCGGAAGCCGGCAAAGAGGCCGCCGGCAACGACAAGAAAGGTCCGCCGGGCGCAGCGTCCGGCTCCAGAAAGGTGAGCGCATGATCCTGCTGTTTTCACTCGCCGTTGGCCTCCTTGCCGGCGCCGGCGTGTATCTGATGCTGCGGGCGCGGACGTTCGATCTGATCCTCGGCCTCTCGCTGCTCGCCCATGCGGTGAATCTGTTCATCGTGCTGATGGGGCGCATCCGCACCGCAGCACCCCCGATCATCGATCCACAAAAGGCGCCGACGCTGGCGCAGTACGCCGACCCACTGCCACAGGCCCTGGTGCTGACGGCAATCGTGATCGGCTTTGCGATGACGGCGCTGATCATCGTGATCGCGATGGCCGCCCACCGCAAGACGAACTCCGATCACGTCGACGGCGGCGGCGATCGCGACGAGGACAGCGCATGAGCCGCAGGGTAGTCCAGTGAGCCTGCTTACCGACCATCTGATCATCGCTCCGGTGGCGCTGCCGCTCCTGGCCGGCGCCGTGGCGCTGCTGCTCGACCGTGCCGACGGCCACGCGTCAGCGCGGGTTCGCGCGCTCGGCTTGGCGGCGACGTTCGCTGGCGTCGTGCAGGCCGTCGTGCTCCTGGCTCATGCCGACACCGGTGCCGTCGAGACCTATCTGCTCGGCAACTGGCCGGCGCCGTTTGGCATCGTGTTCGTTCTCGATCGCCTGTCGGCGATGATGGTGGCGCTGACTTCCGTCATCGCGCTCGCTGCATTGCTCTGGGCCGTCGCCGGGGAAGACCGCACCGGAGCGCACTTCCATGCGCTCTTCCAATTCCAGCTCGCCGGTCTGAACGGCGCCTTCCTGACCGGGGACCTGTTCAACCTCTTCGTCTTCTTCGAGGTTCTGCTGATCGCCTCTTACGGACTCTTGCTGCACGGCGGCGGTCGCGCCCGCCTGCGCGCGGCCGTCCACTACGTCGCCTTCAACCTTGCTGGCTCGGCCCTCTTCCTGATCGCTGTCGCCCTCCTCTACAGCGTGACTGGCACGCTCAACATGGCCGACCTCGCCGGCAAGGTGTCGGCGCTCGCCGGCACACATGCCGTCGTTGCCCAGATCGCCGGGGCGCTGCTGATGGTGGTGTTCGCGATCAAAGCGGCGCTGCTGCCGCTCTACTTCTGGCTGCCGGCGACCTATGGTTCTGCCTCGACATCCGTCGCCGCGCTGTTTGCCATCATGACCAAGGTCGGCATCTACGCCATGCTGCGCGTGACCACCCTCATCTTCGGTGACGGCGGGGGTGAGGCGGCACGACTCGCCGAACCGCTGCTGCCGGTGCTCGCCATGCTGACCCTGATCGTCGCCACATTCGGTGCGCTCGGGGCCGAGCGACTGCGCGTCATGATCGCCTACGCCATCATCGCATCGGCCGGAACGCTGCTGACCGCCTTCGGCATCGGTCAGCCCAGCACCATCGCCGCTGGAGCGTTCTATCTGGTCAACACCACCGTGGTGACGGCCGCGCTGTTTCTTCTCGCTCACTGGATTCGCCTTCGCCGGCAGCAGGCCGACGACCGCTGTACAGGCCAGCCCGACTACCCGGGACGGCTCGGTCTCGGCACGCTGTACTTCGTGCTCGCCATCGCGGCGGCCGGACTGCCGCCGCTCGCTGGCTTCCTCGGCAAGGCGCTGGTGCTTCAGGCCGCGTGGCCGACCGCGCTCGGCGGGTGGGTGTTCGCGGCCATCCTCGGCTCGGGGCTGCTGATGGTCGTGGCATTCGCACGCTTTGGCATCACGCTGTTCTGGGAGTGCCACGGCGAGGCCCATCGCGCCGCCGATGCCTCGTCCGACGGCTCGATCACCGCCGCACCGCCGACCGGCGAACGAGCCGGCTTCACGCTCTTGCTGTTGCTCGCTTTCGCCGCGGCCGTGTTCGCCGGCCGGATTGGCGAATACGCCCAGGCACTCGCGGCCCAGCTCGTAGCGCGCCAGCCCTATATCGACTCGGTGCGGCAAAAGCAGCCGGCGCCGCCCGCCTGGGACGTGCGCAAGGAAATGCGCGAACGCGGAGGCAAATGACGATGCAGAACCGCTTGCTACCCTACCCTGTGCTGTCGGCGCTGATCTTCGTCGTCTGGCTGGTGGCCAATCAATCGATCTCGGCAGGACACGTGCTTCTGGCGCTCGTAGTGGCGGTCGCCGTACCGTGGATGGTACGGCCGTTTCGCGAGCCGGTAGCGCGCATCCGCTCCTGGACAGCCGTCCTCCGGCTCGGTCTGATCGTCCTTTGGGACATCGTGCTGTCGAACATCCAGCTGGCGCGCCTGATCCTCGGCAGCGAGGCACGGCTGCGTCCGCGCTTTGTATGGATCGCGCTCGATGCGCGCGACGAGCACGCCATCGTCGCCCTTGCGGGCATCATCACGATGACGCCCGGCACGCTGTCGTGCGATCTCTCTGACGACCGTCGGCATCTGCTCGTCCACGCCTTCAGCAACGACGATCCGGCGGCGCTGGCGGCAGGAATCAAGACACGCTACGAGAAGCCTCTGCGGGAGATCTTCGAATGATCACAGCCCACGTGTTGCCGTATGTCATCGCCGCCTTCACGCTGGCGATGATGCTGAATCTCTGGCGGGCTCTGCGCGGGCCGAGCCTGCTCGATCGCATCCTCGCCCTCGACACGCTCTACATCAATGCGCTTGCAGTGCTGGTGCTGACCGGCCTGTACGTAGGCACCTCGCATTACTTTGAAGCCGCCTTGCTGATCGCCATGCTGGGCTTCGTCGGGACGGTCGTGATGTGCAAGTTCCTGCTGCGCACGGAGGTGTTCCGGTGAATCCGACACTGCAAGCGCTGCCGATCTGGCTCGATGCACTGATCGCCGGACTGCTGGCGATCGGCGCTTTCTTCGCGTTGGTCGGATCCTGGGGACTCGCAAAACTCCGTCGCTTCATGTTGCGTGTTCACGCCCCGACCAAGGCGACGACGCTCGGCGTCGGCAGCGTCCTGCTCGCCTCGATGCTCGCGAGCGCGACGGCTGGCGCGGCCAGCGGGCACGAGCTTCTGATCACGCTGTTCCTGTTTCTGACGGCGCCGGTCTCCGCCTTCCTGTTGGCGCAGAACGTCGCGCAGCGGATACCTGAGGAGGCTCCGCCGCCACCACCCAGCGGCTCGGCGGGAGCAACCGACGCGTCGCCGCCGGCGCGCTCGGTCAATGCATCATCAGCACCGGAAGGGTCATCGACCTGAGCACGGTGTGCGTCGCGCCGCCGACGATCAGTTCCCACGCGCGCGGCCGTCCGTAGGCACCCATCACCAGCAGATCGGCTCCGGTGTCGGCGGCGTGGGATAGCAGCATCTCCGCCACCGGCACCTCTTCACCGTAGTCGCCCACCAACCGCGCCGCCAAAGAACTGGTCCGCCGCGGAAGAACGCGGGGCTCGGCGGCGATCCCGTGGCGCTTCAAGTAGGCCACGACCGCTGCCAGACGGGCGCCGACCGCAGCCTCGGCGTCGGTCACCGTCACCAACTCGACCTTCTGCGCCCGTGTCAGCAGAGGCAAGGCCGCCTTCAGCGCAAGACTCGCCTCGCGCCGCTCGCTCCACGCGATCAGGGCATGCCCAAACTGCCGCGGCGTGACCTGGCTCGGCGGCCAGTCGGCTGGCCGGTGGGTATACGGAATGACCAGGACCGGGGCGTGACTCGACACGATCAATCGATCCTGTGCCGCGCGCATCTCGCTTGCGCCGTGCTCGGGATCATGCTGCACCGTCACGAGCAAGTCGGCGAGCGCAGAGGCCGCAGTCACCTCGTGCAAGAAATCACCGCTCGCCTCGATGACGTCGGCCGGGCGGCCCAGCGCGATGCGCGCCTCGTCCATCCGCTCGCGGACCCGGCCGCGAATCACGTCCTGCGTTTCCCGAATGCGATCCAACGCATAGGCCGCCGCTTCGGCGTCCAGGATGCTCAAGGCTCGCAAGCTTTCGTCGACGTAGATCGCCGCAAGGTCGGCGTCGAAAGCCTTGCAGATGGCGACACCTTCGGCGACGGCGATCTCGTCACTCGGCCCACCCGACAGGGTGACAAGCACACGGGTTAGCGGTTTCATTGCACGTACCTCCGTATCGGTCTTTGATCTATGAAGTGTGCCCCGGACGACCTGGCTGGCGTGATGACGACGAGGTGACAGCGCGCGGAGGAATCAATGCATCATCAACACCGGCAACGTCATCGAGCGCAAGATGGTGTGGGTAACGCCGCCGACCGCGATCTCCCACGCGCGCGAGTGACCGTAGGCGCCCATCACGAGCAGATCAGCGGCGCAATCCGCTGCCAGCGACAGCAGCGATTCGGCCACTGGGGCATCGACGTCGTCGGCACCGATCAGCCGCGCGGCGATGGAGGGTTCGCGCCAGGCGATCGCGCGCGCTTCGGCCGCGATGCCATGGCTGCGAAGGTAGTCGGCGACGCGTTCGAGCCGTTGGCTGGCGAGGGCGGTATCGCGGGCATAGGTAACGATCTGGACAGCCTCGGCGTCCGCGATGAGGGGCAGGGCGGCGCGCAACGCGACGCTCGCCTCACGGGCCGTCGTCCAGGCCACCAGCACGCGCCGGAAGACTGCCTCCGCAGGCGGTGCCGCCGCTGGGATCGACTGTGTTCGCGCGATGAACGGCACGAAGTAGACGGGCGCGCACGCCTGCATCAGCAGGCGTTCTTGCGCGTCCAGCGTCCAGCGCGCGCTGCGATCCGGGTCGTGTTGACCCGTCACCACGAGATCGAAGGCCGTGCTGAGGTTCGCCACCGCGCCTGCAAAGTCCCCCTGCTCGACATAGAGCGGCACCGCCCGTGTGGTCGATGACCGCAGCGGGGTAAGCAGCGCCTCCACGCGGGCGAGCGCCGCTTCCTCGCTGGCCCGAATCTGTTCGATGGCATACGCTGCCGCATCGGCCGTCATCATCACCTCGACCGGAAAGGTTTCGCGGACATGCACGGCCGCCAGCTCAGCCGCCTGAGCCGAGGCGATTCGCAAGGCCTCGGCGAGGACGGACGGGTCGGCAGCGCCACCGCCGAGCGTGACCAGAATGCGCTTGATGCCGGACATGCGTGTTTCCTCCCGCGGACCACGGACGTCATACTAGACGACGTGCGTGTCCGGGGACACGGCCCGCCGACGTTCCCTTGACCCGTATCAGAACTTCGTCATGATGACGTTTCTCGCATTGCTGGGTGGGCTCGGGCTGTTCCTGATTGGAATGGCGCTGATGACCGATGGCTTGAAACTGGCGGCCGGCAACACGCTTCACAGCCTGCTCTCGCGGGCGACGCGCACCCGCTGGCATGGCCTGGTCTCCGGCATGCTGGTCACTGCCCTCGTGCAATCGTCCTCCGCGGTGACGGTCGCCACCATCGGTTTCGTCAACGCGGGGCTGCTGACGCTCGGTGGTGCGCTCTGGGTGCTGTTCGGAAGCAACGTCGGCACCACCATGACCTCCTGGATCGTGGCCCTGGTCGGCCTCAAGCTGAAGATCGACGTGTTGGCGCTCCCGCTGGTCGGCGTCGGCGCCTTGCTGCGCGTCACCGGGGAGGGTCGACGTCGCGGCCATGTCGGCACAGCGCTCGCGGGGTTCGGGTTGCTGTTCGTCGGTATCGCCACACTGCAATCGGCGCTGACCGGCGCGGCTGCCCGCATCGAACTGCCGGCGGGCAGCGGAGCGCTCGCAGTGCTCGCGCAGATGGGCGCCGGCGTGGTGATGACCATTGCGATGCAATCATCAAGCGCGTCGATCGCCGTCGCGCTGACGGCTGCGCAGACCGGGCTTCTGACGCTCGAGTCGGCCGCCGCGGTCGTCATCGGCGCCAACATCGGGACCACGGTCACGGCCGTCATCGCCGGCATCGGCGCGACCGCGAGCGCAAAGCGCGTCGCGCTTGCGCACGTGGTATTCAACGTGCTGACGGCCTGCGTGGCGCTGCTGCTACTGCCTTGGCTGATTGCCGGACTACGTCAGACAGCCGAAGCGCTCGGCCTCGGCGCGGAAACCGCCACCTTGCTTGCTCTGTTCCACACCGCTTTCAACATCCTCGGCGTCGCGTTGATGTTCCCGCTCGCAGAACGGCTGGCGCGCTGGCTGGCCGGTCGCTTCGCCGATGGGCACGCTGCACTCACGCCGTTCCATCTCGACGACAACGTGCGCGCGGTGCCTGCGCTTGCGCTCTCGGCGCTCAGGGCCGAGATCCGGCGTCTGGCCCTGCTCGCCCAGCCCGCTTTCGCAGCGATAGTCCGCGCCGATGATCCCGCAACGATGCGCGGCCAGCTCGCGTCATTGCAACCGCTCGCCGAAGCGATCGACCGCTTCGCCGAATCGGTCCATCGCGGTGCGATGAGTTCCGAATCGGCCAAGCAACTGGCCCGACTGCTCAGGGCCGAGCGCCATGTCGAAGCCGCCGTCGAAGCGCTTTCGCAGTTGCCGGCGCGACCCTCCGCTTTGCTAAATGCCGGAGGCGCGGAGGCGCAGGTCCCTGCGTCATTGACGGCTCTGGCCGAAGCCGAACGGCAGTTTCTCGATACCGCCCTCCCGGTGGCGCCTGCCGATGCCCGCGCTATCGATCCGGCCGCGATCGATGCCGATTACAAGCCTTTCAAGACGGCGTTGCTCGAAGCCGGCGCGCTCGGGCTGGTGCCAGTTGGACAGATGGATGCAGCCCTGATCCGGGCGAGCCTGACACGAAGGGCGGCCAAGGAGTGGCGCAAGGCCATGGTCATCGTCGAGGAACCGCTTGAAGCACCGATGGACCGCCCTTGAGCACACCAACCCGGTCGGTTAGGGAAACACGCCCGACCTCGCCATCCGTCATCCGTGTCATGCGGTCGTTCGATGAAGTGGTCGGGCACGTGCCCGAGGCACTTCGCCAGGTCGCCCGCGACGCCGCAACGCGGTGGTGGCGCGTGTCACCGAACCGTCATGCGCATCGCGTAAATTCGACTCAACTGGAAATATGGAAACGTCGACTGCCGTCGTCATGCTTGCTGCACTCGCCCAGCCCTGTCGGCTCGACGCCTTCCGTCTGCTCGTACAGGCCGGCGAAACCGGCATCACGGCCGGCGAACTCGCGCGCGCCTGCGCTGTCCCGCCCTCCACGCTCTCGTTTCATCTCAGGGCGCTCACGCGGGCCGGCCTCGTCCGCGCTGACAACCAAGGCCGGCACATCGTCTATCGCGCCGAACTTGCGATCGTGCAGGCCCTGCTCGATTTTTTGACCGAAAACTGCTGCCGGGGCGCCGCGTGCGCCGTGGAGCAGCGAACCAACCCGACCATCCTTAGGGAAACGCTGAATAAAGCAGCGAGCGGGATGAAGCGCAAGGCGCACGGAGCGCAGCGACCGAGACATAACAATGAGTTAGGCGAGGGAGCGAGCACCGCGCAACGCAGCGATTCGCCCGCGCAGCCATTTATTCAGCGTTTCCTTAGCCCATCACGCGCCCTGTCGCGCGTCCGCTGCACATGAATGAGAAAGTCTGGAACATCCTGATCCTCTGTACCGGCAACTCGGCGCGCTCCATCATGGCCGAAGGCCTGTTGAACGTCCTCGGCGGCGGCCGCTTCCGCGCCTACAGTGCCGGCAGCCATCCGACCGGCCGGGTCAATCCGTTTGCGCTGGAGCAGTTGGCATCCATCGGCTACCCACGACCCGACGATCCGCCGCTGCGCTCCAAGTCCTGGGATGAGTTCGCCGCGCCCGACGCACCGCAGATGGACTTCGTGATCACCGTCTGCGACAACGCCGCCGGCGAAGTCTGCCCGGTGTGGCCGGGTTCCCCGATGACGGCGCACTGGGGCTTCGCCGACCCGGCTGCGGTCGAAGGAAGCGACGACGAAAAGCGCGCCGCGTTCACACGCATCTTCCACCAGATCCGCCACCGCGTGCAATTGTTCGCCGCCCTGCCGCTCTCGGCCCTCGATTCGTTGGCGATTCGCCGCGAAGTGACGGCCATTGGGGATGCGCGGAACCTGATCTGATGGCGTCGTCACTCGCGACCCGTCGGCTGCTCGCCGAGTTTCTTGGCACCGCGCTTCTGCTCGCAACGGTCGTAGGCTCGGGCATCATGGCCGAGCGGCTTGCCGCGGGCAACGTCGCCGTCGCCTTGCTGGCCAATGCGGTGGCAACCGGCGGTACCCTGTACATGCTGATCTCGGTGCTCGGACCAATCTCGGGTGCCCACTTCAACCCCGCCGTTTCGCTCGCCATGGCGATCCGGCGCGAACTGCCGTGGCCCGCCCTCGGCCCTTACCTGCTCGCGCAGGTCGCGGGCGCCGTCGTCGGCGTTGCCATCGCGCACCTGATGTTCGAACTGCCTGCCCTGACGACCGGCATCAAGACACGCACCGGCGCGGCCCAGTGGCTGGCCGAAACCGTGGCGACGTTCGGCCTGCTTCTGACCATCCTTGGCGGCGTCCGCTTCATGCCGAAGGCAGTGCCGGCGCTGGTGGCGTGCTACATCGTCGCCGCCTACTGGTTCACCGCCTCCACCTCGTTTGCCAATCCGGCGGTCACCGTTGCCCGATCGCTGACCGATACGTTCTCCGGCATTCGCCCGGTGGACGTACCCGGCTTCATCGGCGCGCAACTGGTCGGCATGGCCTTGGCACTCGTCGCCGCCCGCGCGCTCTTTTCGGACGACGCCCCGACGCCGCCGGAGTCCACGCCGCACTGACACCGCCGCGCCGACCGGCGCGGATCGGTGCGACCGATACAATTTCATGCGTGTGTAACTGGCGTCTGCATGCCGCGCGACCTGCGCACGGCGTGCGAGAGGGAGCCACCCTCAGGGAGCACACACGGCGCACATGAGCGAATGCAGTCCCGAGCGAATGCAGTCCCGACTCGAGTCGCCGTCTCAGCCGTCCGCCTGGGCCATCCACCGTCGAGCCGATCTGCCGCCGCACGACCGGGGGATGCCATGGCCCATCCCAAGGAGTCCCCATGAACGCCCGCCCCGAGTTTTTCGTCTCGAACCTGGCGCAGGTCGATGCCGACCTGTTTGCCGTGATCCAGCGCGAGAACCAGCGCCAGGAAGACCACATCGAGCTGATCGCCAGCGAGAACTACACCAGCCGCGCCGTCATGGAAGCGCAGGGCTCGCAACTGACCAACAAATACGCCGAGGGCTACCCCGGCCGCCGCTACTACGGCGGTTGTGAGTACGTCGATGAGGCCGAAACGCTCGCCATCGAGCGGGTGAAGCAGCTATTTGGCGCGAAGTTCGCCAACGTTCAGCCGCACTCGGGTGCGCAGGCCAACGCCGCCGTCTACTTCGTGTTGATGCAGCCGGGCGATGGCTTTCTCGGGCTATCGCTCGCCGAAGGTGGCCACCTGACGCACGGCATGGCGCTCAACATGAGCGGCAAGTGGTTCCGTCCCACCGCCTATGGTCTGACCGCCGACGAAAGAATCGACTACGACGGCATGCGCACACGTGCGCTCGAAACGCGACCCAAGATGATCATCGGCGGCGGATCGGCCTATTCCCTTGCCTGGGACTGGGCTCGCATGCGCCAGATCGCCGATGAAGTCGGTGCCTACCTCTGGGTCGACATGGCCCACTACGCCGGCCTGATCGCCGCTGGGCTCTATCCGAACCCGATGCCGCACGCCCACGTCGTGACCTCCACCACACACAAGACGCTGCGCGGCCCGCGTGGCGGCATCATCCTGACCAACGACGAGGAACTCGCGAAGAAGCTCAACAGCGCGGTCTTCCCCGGACTTCAGGGCGGGCCGCTGATGCACGTCATCGCCGCCAAGGCAGTTGCCTTCGGCGAGGCCCTGAAGCCCGACTTCAAGCTCTATCAGGCGCAAGTGCTTGCGAATGCGCGCACGCTGGCCGCCACCCTGACCGAGCGCGGGCTGCGCATCGTCTCGGGCGGCACCGAAAGCCACCTGATGCTGGTCGACCTGCGCAGCAAGCGCATCACCGGCAAAGACGCCGAGGCCGTGCTGCATCGCGCTCACATGACCTGCAACAAGAACGCCATCCCGAACGATCCGGAGAAGCCGATGATCACCTCAGGCATCCGCTTGGGCTCGCCAGCGTTCACCACGCGCGGCTTCGGCGAGGACGAGACCCGCCGCGTCGGCCATCTGATCGCCGACGTGCTCGACGCACCGCATGACGACCACACGATCGAGCGCGTCAAGCGCGAAGTGATCGACCTCTGCGCCCGCTTTCCCGTCTACCGCTGAGCAAGGTTTGCCATGGAATTCACTGCCTTTCTGCTCGCAGCCCTGGTGCTCGCGCTGACGCCCGGGCCGGGCTTGACCTATGTCGTCGCCCGAACCGTGGCCGGTGGCCGAGCCGAAGGCCTCGCCTCCTGCGCTGGCACCGCCCTCGGCGGTCTGGTCCATGTCCTCGCCGCAGCGTTTGGACTGTCCTTCGTGATCGCCCAGTCGGCGACCGTCTTCAACACCATCAAGTGGCTTGGCGTGCTCTATCTGGTCTACCTCGGCATCCGCATGCTGCGTGCCGAGCCGGCGGCACCGACCCTGCCCTCGGTGCCCGCACAGGGCGTCCGACGCGCCTTTCGCGATGGCGCCGTCGTCGAAGCCCTGAATGTCAAGACGGCGCTGTTCTTCCTCGCCTTCCTGCCGCAATTCATCGACCCGACGGCGCCCGTCGCGGCGCAGCTTCTGCTGCTCGGCGTCATCGTCGTCACGCTGAACACGACCGTCGACGTCGCGGCCGTGCTGGCCACTGCGCGCCTGATCCAGCGCGGCCGGCAGACCGCCCGCGCCCGCTGGATGCAGCGAATCTCCGGCACGACGATGCTTGCCCTCGCCGCCTGGATCGCCGCGGCGCGGCGGCAGGCTGGAGCGGCCTGAACAGCGCATCGCCACCCGGGCGACGGGATCGTGGCCGAGGGTCAACCGCCATCTCGAATCTTTCGGAAACTAAAACAAGGCGCCCGGCTTCTTTCTTGTTAAAGACTGTCTATCATATGGAGCCATTTCGGCCCCATACGAAAGGCAGCCATCTGGATGGCGACCGTCGGCGAAGCCCCGACCCGAGCAGGACGCTACATCACCCAGCCCACGGGCTACCGGGCGTTCATGCCGGCACCCCTGCCGCCACAGCCCGCACTGGCGCTGGGCGGCGAGCTTCAGGGCCTGCTCTCCGCCGCCGACCGCGCGCTGGGTCGGCTCGACGGCTCGGTGCTCACCCTGCCGAACCCGGACCTCTT
>OGCL01001605.1_pt1 | contig 18459 bp, 14 predicted proteins | sample 1570041 | NCBI WGS metagenome assembly OGCL01 (sample SAMN06266162, study PRJEB24511) | hot springs metagenome | isolation source: Hot spring water | place: South Africa: Limpopo | collected 2015-06-22
AAAAATTCCTCACCAACCCTTCCTATCTTACTTGCTGATTTTATTAAGCTTTTTAGTTCTATCGCCGATTTTGGGAACTCTTCCTACTTGATTTTGTTAAGTTCTCAGTGCTATCGCTGATTTTGGGTTTATACCCTCTTGTTAAAGCTAAAACCCCTTGCTTTTATAAAGGGTAAATCTATAACTTTCTGTAGTTTAATCATTTTCTAAGCATTTTGAATTTCTGATGCTTGTTGCTTTCTATAAAGAATCATATACTCATTTTCAAGGTCTTCGTATTGAGTTTGTGCCTCTTGCAGTTGTTTGGTTTTTTCTTTAATCTTTTCCTCAAATTCCTTTATCTTTTCCATCATCTCTTCTTTTTCTGTCATCAATGTCGCAATATCAACTGTTTCAGATTCAATGCTATCACTTTCATTCCAAATATCTTTTAGTTGACCTTCCCAAGAGTTAAATTTTTCAAGCAATTGCTCATTTTCTTTTTGTAATGTATCTATAAAATCTTGCAGTTCCTTTGTATTATCTCCAAACATATTGAGTGCAAGTTCATACTCCTTATTTTCTGCCATTTCACTTTGTATTGCAATAAATCTTTGCTCAAGATCAGTATAATCATCATGAATACTCATCAATTTTTTTTGTGCAGACTCAAGTATATCTTTATAACACATGAGATTTATTATCTTCTCTTTTTGGAAATCAACAACCTTTTTTAACTGATTAACACTCTCATTTTTGATAGGTCTAAATGAAAAGGGATCTTCTTCTTGGGATGATTGTTTATTCTCTGAACTATCATCTTCAGCCTCAGTTTTATTATATGATGTTATTTCTTCATAGATATCTTGTTTTTGTTCTAATACCTTAGAAGTCTCTTCTTGGTTCTTATTGGAAGGTAATTCATCTTTGTCTTTGACTTTATAATCTGGGGCAAGTTTTGTTACTTTTTGTTTATTTAATAACTTATTATATAAATTTTTATATTTTTGCCTCCCAATTGCCATAACAATAGCAAATATAATGATTAATATAATTGCCTCAATCCCAAAGAGGATATATAAAGGACTAAGAGTTATAGTCATTTTTTCTTCCTTGACCTTTTTTTGAGTAGTTTTAAGACTAAAAATACCAAACCACCAATGAGCAAGACAGTTCCATTTGCTACACCAAAGATTATTAAGGAACTTTTCCATTCTTTTGAAGGATCATTGACCTCAGTTTTTTGCTCTGTCTTATCTGGCTTTTCTCGTTTGATAGGTTGAACCTTTTCTGGGGGCATCTCTTCTGACCGAAATTCAAGTATCTTTTCTCGTTTAAAGGTGCTTCCTTCTGCAATTATCTTAACTGTATAGTCTCCCACATGCTCTATTAACAATTCAGCCATATATTTACCTTGAGTAGGCACTGTCCCAGAAACTAATGAATCAAGCACCATATTGATCTTTTTTGGGGTCTTTGATGGATCTGAAGACTCTGCAATAATTGTAATCTTGTCAAGCACATCCATTTCTTTGATGATACCACCATCTCTTTCAAGCCATGCATCAAGAGTAAGTTTTTCTCCAATGTAAACAAGATTTTTGTCAAAGCTACTCTTTAGTCTTAAATTTGTCAATACATATACACGATTGCCTTCCTTTGTGCTTAGATTGACCTTCCATTGACCAATTTGAGGTGATGTTATAGTAATCATATCGAACAAATCAGTGCTGTGCCATAAGATATTTTTACCATGTTTGCCATAATTAATCTTTGTACCAGAAGGCGTTACAAGGGTTGTCTTTGTCTTTGGTTGTTTTGTAATAATCAAAATAGCCTCTTTTATCTCTGCATCGATGGAAAATCCATCATCTCTGATTGGAATGGAATCAGGTGATTTAATCTTTTCAAAGATACTTGCAAAGAGCATGTGGATGTCCTTATCAGTCTTTGCAAGACGAGAAAAGCCGCCAGTTTCATTTGCTATCGTGTTTAAAAGGGCGATGTCTGATTCCTCTGTAAAGGGTATTGTGTAAATCTTAATTCCTGCCTTGGCAATCTCTGGAAGCATCTTCAAAAGTTCTTCCTTTGCTAATTTATCCTTTGACTCACTGCCTAAGGTCAATTTTCCATCAGACATGAGGATGATGATACCAGTACCTTCTTTTGTCTTTTTGAGTATCTCAAAACCTTCTTTTACTGCAAGATGAATGTGAGTTGAAAACTCTTTAGAGCTTATCTTATCTATTGCCTTGTCAATAGCTGGTTTTAGAGATTTTTTATTGTCAGAAAGAGGCAACAAAGTCTTGACCGTATCACCAAAACTCAATATGGATATTTTTACATCTTCACCTATTAAGGATGTAAATAATTTTGCAGCAACTTTTCTATAATTTTTTGGGTCAGTCTTTCTCATACTTCCAGAGCTGTCCATTAGTAAGACTATATTTTTAGAAGAACCTATTTGCTTGGTTGATGATTGTTTATTCTCCATCTGTTTACTCTCTGTAAGTAAAGCAGTTGGTTTCTCTTTTTTATCATCTCCAGCAAAGACGGTTGATGTAAAAAGCAGAATTAATATTAGAGTGAGTAACCTTCTTATCAACATAGGTATTAAACTATATCATAACTTGAAAAAGTATAAAAGTTTTTTTTGAAAATTTCGCAAGGTATTTGTAAAATGATACATTAAACTTAAATAACATAATGGATACTAAAACGATAATAATAGAATAACAAGACTTATTATGCTAAAAGACTCTTACAAAAATAATAGCATAACAAGACTTGTTATGCTAAAAGTTTACAAATTACCCTTAAGATTGCTACTTACCTTTCCTGTAATAGTAGTACTTATAATTACCGTATCAATAATGTCCGTAATCCTGATCAACAACAGCCTAAATAATGTAAAACAGTCAACAGAGACTCTCTTGGAGGAAATTTCCTCAAGGGTTCAGATTAATCTTATGAATTTGATGAAATATCCCCTTATGTTAAACGAGATTCATCATAATTCTCTAAAAAATGGTTACCTCAATATCAGGGATAAAAGGGCAAGAGAGATATATTTTTATACACAATTGAGACTATTTAATGAGGTAGCCTACACCTTCATAGGAACACCTGATGGACAATTTTATGGCACAAGGAAAAATTTGATTGGAGAGATTGAGCATATAATGCGTAACGACTCTACAGATGGGGCATCACAGTATTACACCGTCAAGCCTGATGGCACCGCAGGGGATTTTGTTGAGAGATTTCCTCATTTTGACCCACGGAAGAGACCTTGGTATATAAAGGCAGTTGAAGAGGGTAAGCCAATTTGGAGCCCTGTTTATAAACATTTTGTCATGCCAAGCCTTGCAATCACATCATCATATCCAGTATATGCCAAAAGTGGTAATCTTGTCGGTGTATTTGGCACAAATATGTTGCTTTCAAATATAAATAGCTTTCTCAAGAAATTGACTATTGGTAAAAATGGGTGGGTTTTTATATCAGATAATGATGGATATATGGTAGCTACCTCTATAGGTGATAAACTCTATGAACAGGAGGGCAATGTAGTAAAGAGGATCAAGGTATCTGATTATCCTGATGAAATTATAAGGGCTACCTCTGAAAGGCTATTAACCCTCCCTAACAATAGCATCTTTCGTTTGAAGACTAAGAATGAAACATACCTGACAAAGATTAAATTTTTTACTGATAACTATGGAATAGATTGGAAGATTGTTGTTGGTATACCTGAGTCAGATTTCCTTGATTCAATCAAAAAAAGCATAAATAATACCATTATTATATGTCTCATCTTCATAATCTGTTCTATTATCCTAACAATAACAATAGCTAACAGGATTACACTCCCTATTTCAAATCTTTCAAAAAAGACAACAGAAATAGCCTCAGGTAAATGGGAGATTTCCATTGAACCAAGTGATTATTCCTATCAAGAGGTTTCAACATTGGCACAATCCTTTGAAAGCATGGCAGATCAGTTGAAGTCATCTTTTATAGATCTTGAAGGAAAAGTAAAAATGAGGACACAGGATTTAGAACAAACAAATAGACAACTCCATGAAGAGATAAGGCAGAGGTTACTTATAGAGCAGGAGTTACTGATTGCAAAAGATAAAGCAGAAGAGGCAAACAAGGCAAAAAGTAACTTTGTGGCGATGATTAGTCATGAGATAAGAACCCCTCTAAATGGTGTCTTAGGTATGGCTTCATTGTTACTCCATTCAGATTTAACAAAAGAGCAGGAAGACAGCATAAAGACGATTATATATTCTGGTAATTTTCTACTTTCAATAATCAATCAGATTTTGGATCTTTCTAAGATTGAAGCAGGCAAAATGGAGATAAGTTCCAACCCCTTTAATCTTACAGAGATTTGCAATCAAACAGTAGAATTACTTAAGGTGCAGGCTCAAGTAAAGGGTATTTATCTTAACATGGAATTATCAAAAGATTTGTCTGATTGTTATATTGGTGATGGGCAAAAGTTTAAACAAATACTTATGAATCTTATGGGTAATTCCATAAAATTTACTGATACAGGTGGTGTCAATGTTAAGGTTGAAAGGATAAGTGAAGATTTAGGAATAGATAATATCAAGGTTACCGTTACTGATACAGGTATAGGTATTCCAGAAGATAAGGTTGATAGATTGTTTAAAAAATTTGAACAGATTAATGAAACCTCTCAAGTAATTAAACATGGCACAGGTTTAGGGCTTTCTATTTCAAAGACAATTGTAGAAATGATGGGAGGTCAAATAGGCTTTACAAGTGAATATAAAAAGGGTTCATCCTTTTGGTTTGAATTGCCACTTAAGACTTGCACTAAGGAAAATATAAATTCTATGAAAGATACGGAAGAACTTTTTAAACATAGATATGATGGTTTAAAGGTGCTTGTTGCAGAAGATGATTTGATAAATCAAAAGGTTATTTCAGGGATTTTAAGTAAGGTGGGTTGTGTGATTGAAATAGCTCAAAATGGTCAAGAGGTTATTGATAAGGTCAAAATGGGAGACTACGACTTAATCCTGATGGATTGCCTAATGCCTGTTCTAAATGGATATGATGCTACAACTTTTATTAGAAATACCTTGAAGTCAAATATACCAATTATTGCCCTTACTGGCAATGTTACAAATGAAGATAGACAAAGGTGTATGTTAGTTGGAATGAATTATTTTGTATCAAAACCCATTAATATACAGGAACTTTTAAAAGCTATTGAAATTTCGTATAAAACTATTGGGTGAATCAGTCAACTTCCCAAAATCAGCGATAGAACTGAGAACTTAACAAAATCAACAAGTAGGAAGGGTTGGTGAAAATTTAATGCAACATCTTATAAAAGAAATCTTGAGAAGCTTTAGCAAAAGGCACTGCATTATAAAGAATAACCGATATCCAGCGATAAGGATAAGTCTCTTTCATTCGTTTTGACAGTTCTATTGCTCCTTTCGCTGCAGCCGCAAAACTCAACTACCACCCCAAAAAGTCTTGCAACTTTTTTGGGACCCCATTTCTTCGGGTTCAAACAGTTGCGGCTGTTTAGCGCTACAGTCGCAAAGAACTGTTGCCAAAACATCGCTATTCACTTCAGAGCCTCATCCTTATTGCTGTATTTGAGAATAAAGCAAAATTAAACTGAAATCAAAATTTTATTTATAATTTTGATTTATACATTTAAAACAATGCCTTATGACAAAGCCCTAGGAACTTTTTTTATAAGGTGTCTTATAAAAATCCTTCACCAGGTCTTCCTATCTTACTTGCTGATTTTATTAAGCCTTTTAGTTATATCGCCAATTTTGGGTCAAAATAGTCCTTCACATGCCTCTGAATCCTGAAAAGGATATTTAAGAATTCGTCAAAAAGACGATGGTTATGAAATATACTCATTAAAAGGTGTGTTATAGGCTCATTATATAGATAATTATGAAAAACATATAAACCAGCTATTGAACTCTTGAGAAACGCAAAGACAAGCAAAAATACCTTGATGCTGGAATGGATGACTTTGTTTGAAAACCTATCTCAATAGATACACTCAATGAATTTATAACGCGAGTGTATTTATCAAAATGTAAAGACAAACAAAATAACCTTTATAAAAGACCAACCTCTTTTGCAATAGATAGGACTTCATCATACTCATTTTTTGTAAACCTCCTATTAAGATCAGACATGGCACGGGCTTTGTAACAGGGGTAGTATTGATCCATAATGTTGACATAACTTTTAGGGGATAGTTCACTTGAGATAAAGGTTAATACATCCCTTGAACCTGCCATATTATTTGGCAAAACAAGGTGTCTGATAAGTAACCCTCTATAGGCAATATGGTTTTTAATTTTTAAATCTCCTACCTGTCTGTGCATCTCCTTTATGGCTTCTTTCGCTTTTGTGAAATAATCTGAAGCACCTGCAAGTTTATGGGCTATATGAGAATCAGAAAATTTAAAATCTGGCATGTATATGTCAACAATCCCTTCAAGGATCTTTATTGATTCAATAGACTCGTATCCACCACAATTATAGACAATCGGTATTGAAAGACCCTTTTGGATGGCAATTATAAGAGAGTCAACAATCATAGGCATCTGATGGGTTGGTGTGACAAGGTTGATGTTATGACAGCCATTATTTTGAAGTTTTATCATCACATCGGCAAGTGTATTTTCAGTCATTGTCATTCCTTCTCCTTCATGGCTTATTGAGTAATTTTGGCAAAAGACACAGCCAAGATTACAATTACCAAAAAATATAGTCCCTGAGCCACTAAATCCAGAAATTGGTCTTTCTTCACCAAAATGAGGTCCCCAACTTGATACGAATAATCTGTTATCAGTCTTGCAAAACCCTTTTTCCCCCTTTGTCCTGTCTATTCCACAGGCACGAGGACAAAGATTACAACTCCTTAGCATCTCTCTTGCAGTCTTTGCCTTATCTGATAATTCAGCCATTGAAAGGTTAAGATATGAGGGATACTTATTCATTTCACTACACTTCTTTAAAATATAACCCTTACATTTCAACCTCTACATTTTTACAGAGGTAATTTTTACTGGTATTCCTTTGTAACGGGGGGTTTTTGAATAGGGATCAAGGACATTGTCTTCTGATAGTAAATTTACTGCCTCTTTACAATAATGCATTGGGATAAAGACCTCGCCCTTTTTAACTCTATCTGAGCTTATGGCTTTTATCTCTAAAGACCCACTTCTTGAAGAGACAAACACTGTCTGCCCGTCTGTAAGGTTAAATTCTTCTAAATCTTCAGGGTTTATCTCAATATGAGCAGAGCCTGAAACCTGATTTATTGCATCACTTTTACCTGTCATTGAGGCATAGTGATAATGGAAAAGCCTTCTCCCTGTTATCAAGCGAAGGGGATAGGAGCCATCTTCTATGCTAGGTATAAATTCTACTGGTGTGAAAGCCACTTTGCCTTTTGGAAAGCCTGATTTATAGAGATACTCTGTGCCGGGGTGTTCCTTTGTAGGACATGGCCATTGGATACCAGTCTTTTCAAGCTTAGTATAATTTACACCAGCAATAGCAGTCCATAAAGAAGCCATTTCATCAAATATGTCTTCAATGTTGTTATAACGCATATCGTAGCCGAGTTTTGTGGCAAGTTGAGATATTATCCATGAATCTTCTTTTGCCTCATCAGGGGGGATTAGGGCTTTTCTTATCCTCTGTATTCTCCTCTCTGTGTTAGTAAATGTCCCATCTTTTTCTGCAAAGGTTGCAGAAGGGAATACAACATGAGCAAGTCTTGCTGTTTCTGTAAGAAAGATGTCTTGAACTATAAGCAAGTCAAGTTTTTCAAAGGCATTAATGGTATGTCTAACATTCGGATCACCAAGAATTGGGTTTTCACCCATTACATAAAGTGCCTTTAACGAACCATCTAATATCGCCTTTGAATATTGTGAAGACATAAGACCCGGTTTTCCAGATAAAGAGACATCCCATTGTGTTTCAATTTTTTTTCTAATTTCAGGTATATCAACCCTCTGATAGCCAATGAACACATTAGGTAAACAACCAGAGTCACAAGCACCTTGAACATTATTTTGTCCCCTTAAAGGATTTATTCCAGTAAATTTCCTTCCAATGTTTCCAGTCAATATGGCAAGATTGGCGATGGCATTAACATTCATGGTTCCACAACTGTGTTGTGTAATCCCCATTGTATAGTAAATGGCTGATTTTCTTGAACTGCCATAGGTTTTTGCCGATTTTATTATGTCATTTTTATTTACCCCTGTGATCTTTTCAGCAGCCTCAGGAGTGTATTGCATGACCGATTCAAGCCATTTTTCATAGTCAGTAGTGTTCTTTTTGATAAATTCATGGTCTTGTAATCCCTCTTTAACTATTACATGAGCCATTGCATTTAATAAAGCTATATCAGTGCCAACTCTTTGATTGAGCCAGAGATAAGAAAACCTTGCCATCTCTGTCCAACGGGGATCTGCCACAATTATCTTTGCACCATTTCTAGATGCCTTAATCATTTCAGTGGCAAGGACTGGATGAGCCTCTTTTGTATTTGAACCAATGATAAAAATAACCTCATTGCCTTGTATCTCGGCAATGGAATTACTCATTGCTCCCGAACCAAATATTGTAGCCAAACTGGCTACTGTGGGAGCATGTCAAAGACGGGCACAGTGGTCAACATTATTGGTCCCGATGACTGCCCTCATAAACTTCTGAAAAAGATAATTCTCTTCAGTAGTGCATCTTGCAGAGGCAAGCCCAGCGATGGAATCACTGCCGTGTTTTTCTTTTATCTCTTTTAATCTCTTGGCAGTAAAATCTAAGGCATCCTCCCATGAAACTTCTTTGAATTCACCGTTTACCTTTATAAGTGGTTTCTTTAATCTCTCTGGACTTGATACGAAGTCATAGGCAAATCTACCTTTTGCACATAATAATCCATTGTTTACAGGGCTGTCTTCTTTACCCGTTATTCTCACTATTGAGTTGTCCTTTACATGAAGAGTGATTCCACAGCCCACTCCGCAGTATGGGCATATAGTATCTACCTTTTTTATCTTCCAATATCTACCCTTGCCCATCCATTTTTTTGCAACTAATGCACCAGTAGGACAAAGCATTACACATTGACCACAAAACTCACAATCAAGGTCTTTTTCAAAGGCAGGACATACGGTTGTGTAAAAACCCTTGTGAGCAAAATCAATTGCACCAACCCCTTGAATTTTTTCACATATACTTACACACCTACCACATAAGATACACTTTTCCATATCCCTTTCAATAAAGGGATTTTTATCAATTTTACTGTATCGTCTCCTTTCTCCCCTAAAGATTGGAAAGCGGATATTGTATCTATAAGCTAGTTCTTGTAATTCGCAGTCACCTGTTTTTTGACAAACCATACAATCAAAGGGATGGTCACTCAAGATTAAATCGATAAGGTCTATCCTAATCTTCTCCACATAAGGAGACTTGGTAAATACCTCCATGCCTTCTTCAACAGGTGTAGTGCATGATGTAACAAGGTTGCCATCAACCTCAACAAGGCAAACCCTACAACTTCCTGAAATATGAATCTTTGGATGATAGCAGAGTGATGGTATCTCAATTCCAACAGATTTAGCTGCGTTTAAAATTGTAGTACCCTCGCCAACCTTTATTGGCAGGCCATCAATGGAGAGGGTAATTATTTTGTTTTTATTTAGGGGAAGTCGTCCCATTCATTCCCTCCTTATTGCCTTAAATTTACATTTTCCAAAACATACCCCACATTTAATACACTTAATCTTATCAATAATGTGTGGCTTTTTGACCTCACCGCTGATTGCACCTGTTGGACATACTTTTTTACAAAGACCACAACCCTTACACTTTTCTTCAATAACAGAGAAACTTATTAGACTCTTGCAAACTCCTGCTGGACATGTTTTATGTAAGATATGATTCAGGTATTCGTCTTTGAAATGGTTAAGGCTTGTAATGACTGGATTGGGCGCAGTTCTACCAAGCCCACAAAGAGAAGAATTGGTCATAAGGGCATTGAGTCTTTCAAGAACAGTAAGGTCATTTAAATCACTCCGTCCTTCAACTATCTTAGTCAGTAGTTCATACATCCTTTTTGTGCCTATTCTACATGGTAAACACTTCCCACAGGATTCTTTCATCAAAAACTCTATAAAAAACCTTGTTACCGATACAATGCAATCATCCTCATCAAACACTATCATCCCACCAGAGCCTACTATGCTGCCAACTTTAAAAAGTGTTTCATAATCAAGGGTCAAATCAATCATGTTCTTTGGGATGATACCACCAGAGGGACCTCCAATTTGAATTGCCTTTAATTCTTTGTTGTCTTTTATGCCACCACCAATTCCATAAACAATCTCTCTAAAAGACATACCCATAGGGATTTCAACAAGCCCGCTGTTATTAACCTTGCCTGAAAGGGTGAATACCTTTGTTCCTTTACTGTCTTTTGTTCCAATAGATGAAAACCATTTTGCGCCCTTGCCGATAATTATGGGAATGTTTGAGATTGTCTCAGCATTGTTGATTATAGTTGGCTTGCCCCACAATCCCTTTTGTGCAGGATAGGGCGGTCTATATCGTGGCATAGCCCTTTTGCCCTCAATGGATTCTAATAGAGCTGTCTCTTCACCACATATAAAAGCCTCTGTGCCAAAACTGAATTCAATGTCAAAATCAAAATCTGTTCCAAATATTCCCTTTCCTAAAAACCCCTTTTCCCTTGATTGTAAAATTGCTAATTGTAATCGTTCAACAGAAAGCTGATATCTCTCTCTTATGTAAATGTAGCCCTTACTTGCGCCAATTGCATAACCACCTATTATCAAGCCCTCAATGATTGCATGAGGATTGCCTTCTGCAAGTGCCCTGTTGACCTCTCCGACATTACAAATAATATATTTTTCTTTTGCAATTTCATTTTTACATATTTCCCATTTCAAGCCCGTGCTAAAGCCACCTCCACCTCTGCCTCTTAGTCCAGACATCTTTATTTTTTCTATCACTTCCTGTTGTGATAGTTTATTTAATGCCCTTTTTGCAGATTTATAACCATTCATGTCGAGATAGTCATCAATGTCTTCAGGGTCAATCTTGCCACAAGGTTCGAGGACAATTTTATGTTGCTTACCATTATATTGATTATACTCAGGACCGATAAGCCACTCCTTAACGGGATTACCTTCAATGATGTGTTCAATGACGATCCTATTGACCATATGTCTGTTAATATTTTTATATGTGTAGCTTTGATCTTCAACGATGACATCAACAAGGACATCCTTTGAACAAAAACCCCTGCAACCAACCTTTTTGTATTGACATTTACGAACTACATTTATTTCAAGACACTTTGCCTCAATGACCGCCTTAAAGGCATCAATGACCTCTTTTGCACCAGAGGCAACGCCTGATGTGCCCATACAGATTTTAATTTGAATATTTTTGAATTGATTATTATTCATCATCTTTGAGGTGTGCACTTAGTATGTCAATGACTTTTTCTTTGTTCATATTGCCATAAACATCGTTATTTAAAATAATCAGTGGGGCGATACTACAAGCACCAATACATGTAGCCTTTTGAACAGTGAAGGAGAGATCTTTAGTAGTATCCTCATCATTAGTAAGTTTTAATTTATCTTTTACGCTATTATATAAATCCTCTCCTCCCTTGATATGACAGGCAGCACCGCAACAGACAGTAATAGTGTTTTTGCCAATAGGTTTTAATCTAAACTTTGGATAAAAAGTAATTATCCCATAAAACTTGCTTGCAGGTATTTTTAACTTTTTAGAGCACCAATATACAACTTCCTCTGGAATATAGCCAAACGAATCTTGTATATTTTGTAACAAAATAATGAGATTGTTTGAATTATCTTTTTTTAATATTTCTTCGCACTTTTCAAACATAGCTGTAATTCTATCAATAATTTGACCGAAATAGGGAACTACTTAAATCTTTTCGATTTAGATAGGTAGTATAAACTTTTTTTGTATAAAAATGAAATAGGGCAAAAAAAGTTTCGCCTCCAATTTTGTTTAGCCAATAACAAGAGCGCCCAATGGGAATAAAGATTAGCCTAGCAGTAGTTGTAAGTTTAATCAAGGAATTACAGGAACCCAAAATCAGCGATAGAACTAAAAAGGCTTAGCAAAATCAGCAAGTAAGATAGTAAGGGCTGGTGTGGAATTTTTATACGACACCTTATAAAAAAAAGTTCCTTGGGCTTTGTCATAAGGCATTGTTTTAAATGTATAAATCAAAATTATAAATAAAATTTGTCGATTATAAAAATCCTGAAACAGCCCTTCCTAAGCGCTATTTTATAGGGGCCTATTACATTATTTATCAAAAATATGGCAATATTGTATGCTCTTAAATTATATTGAGTTTTGCACAGAGGGGATACATGGTGAAGAAGGGCTTTCTTAAGAGATTTTTTTTATTTATTTTAATCATAGGCCTAGTAGCAGGGGGTATTTATCTTTACATTAGTAAAGGGGAATCAAAGCCTCAATTTAAGACAGAGAAGGTCAGTAAGGGCGATATTTCAGCCACTGTTACAGCAACAGGGACATTAAGTGCAGTTACAACGGTAATTGTTGGTACTCAAGTATCAGGGACTATCAAGGAGATATTTGTTGATTACAACTCACCTGTCAAAAATGGTCAATTAGTTGCCCTTATAGACCCAGAGACCTTTCAGGCACAGGTAAATCAAGCAAGGGCAAATCTTAATCAAGCAAAGGCAAATCTACTTAAGGCAGAGGTATCACTTATTGATGCAGAAAGGAATTTTAATAGATACAAAATGCTTATTGAAAAAGAACTCATTGCAAGGAGTGAATTTGACACAGTCAGCACAAATTATGAAACTGCAAAGGCACAAGTAGAGGTGTCAAAGGCGCAGGTATCACAGGCAGAGGCTTTGTTGAATGTAGCTGAGGTCAATCTTAAACACACAAGGATTATCTCGCCTGTTGATGGTGTGGTAATTTCAAGGAATGTAGATGTAGGGCAAACTGTTGCAGCCAGTTTTCAGACACCTACACTTTTTAGCATTGCAAAAGATTTGACAAAAATGCAGGTAGTAAGCTCCGTGGCAGAGGCAGATATAGGCATGGTAAAAAAGGGACAAAAAGTTGAGTTTACAGTTGATGCCCATAGAGAGATTATTTTTAAGGGTAAAGTTTCAGAGGTTAGGATAGCCCCTAAAACTGTCCAAAATGTTGTAACCTATGAAGTGATAATACTTGTTGACAATCATGAACACAAGTTAAAGCCGGGAATGACTGCTAATGTATCAATCATTGTAGAGCAAAAAGAAGGTGTTATTAAGATTCCAAATTCTGCACTCCGCTTTAGGATGCCTGATGGACAACAACAGAGGCAACAAAGGGGCGTAAAAACTTCATCTTCACCTTCCATATGGTTACTTAATGGAGATACTCCAAAAAGGGTACAGATAAAAACAGGCATTAGTGATGGACAGTTTACAGAACTTTTATCTGGTGAAGTAAAAGAAGGCGATAATGTAATTGTTCAGCTTATTGGTCCTAACAAGTCAAAAGGCACTACTACTTCACAACAGATCGGTCCACGGCTCTTCTAAATGTCTTTAATAGAAGTCATTGATATTTGTAAGACCTATCAGATGGGTGATTTGCAATTAAATGCCTTATGTGGTATTAACATTACTATTAATAAGGGTGAATTTATTGCAATCATGGGTCCATCTGGGTCAGGGAAATCAACATTTATGAACATACTCGGTTGCCTTGATGTGCCTACAACGGGAATTTATAAACTTGATGGTATTGATGTGAGTAATATGTCAAGGGATGAACTTGCAGAGATTAGGAACAGAAAGATTGGTTTTGTCTTTCAAGGTTTTAATCTCTTGCCGAGGACATCAGCCATTGATAATGTAGCCCTACCGTTGATTTACAGTGGTGTAAGTGCAGAAGAGCGAAAGAAATTGGTTATTGAGGCGTTAAGTATTGTAGGTTTACAAGATAGAGGGCATCATATGCCTAACCAATTATCAGGTGGCCAGCAACAAAGGGTTGCCATTGCCCGTGCCCTTGTAAACAAAGCACCTATTATCCTTGCAGATGAACCAACGGGTAATCTTGATACAAGGACAAGTGAGGAGATTATGAGGCTCTTTTTAGCTTTGAATGAAAAGTCAGGGATTACAATCATAATTGTTACCCATGAACCTAACATTGCACAATATTGTAAAAGAAAGATAAGGTTTCTTGACGGTGCTATTGTCAGTGACAATTAAAAGATGATTAATATACCTTCTACTTTTAATATTGCCTTAAAGGCTATATTGGTAAATAAGATGCGTTCTGCACTTACGATGCTTGGGATTATCATAGGAGTAGGTGCAGTTATCACTATGATTGCTGTTGGTTCAGGGGCGAGGCAGAGGATTTCTGAGCAAATATCAAGTATGGGTAGTAATTTAATTATGATCCTTTCTGGTGCGACAACCCAAGGCGGTATAAGGATGGGACACGGAACTCAACCAACATTGACATTTGCAGATGCACAGGCTATCCAAAGAGAATGTCCTGCAGTAAAATATACCGCACCAACCCATGGTGGGACTGCCCAAGTTATCTATGGGAATCAAAACTGGTCAACTGCCATTACAGGGACTACACCAGAGATGCTCTATGTAAGGGACTGGAATTTAGAAGACGGAAGGAATTTCAATGAAGATGACATAAAGGGGGCTGGCAAAGTCTGTTTGATAGGAAAAACAGTAGTGGAAAACCTCTTTGGTGGCATCAATCCAATGGGGCAGATTGTAAAGATTAAAAAGGTTCCTTTTACAATAATTGGAGTTTTAGAAAGAAAAGGACAGTCTCCTACAGGGCAGGATCAGGATGATGTTATTTACATACCAATCACTACATCACAAAAAAAGATCTTTGGAACACAATTTCCTGGCAGTGTAAGGATAATAATGGTAAAGACATGGTCTTCAGATTTATTACATGATGCAGAGGTGCAGATAACTAATCTTTTAAGGCAAAGACATCGTCTTGGACCCCATCAGGAGAATGATTTTACTTTAAGGAACCTTACCCAAATGATGGAGGCTCAAGAGCAGTCTGCAAAGGTAATGACCTTATTACTTGGTGCTATCGCATCGGTTTCACTATTAGTTGGAGGGATAGGTATTATGAATATAATGCTTGTATCTGTGACTGAACGAACAAGGGAGATTGGTATTAGGATGGCAGTAGGTGCTAAAACATGGGATATAAGGCTTCAATTTATCATAGAAGCCCTGACCCTTTCATTGATTGGTGGTATCGTAGGGATAATAGTTGGTGTAACAAGTTCTGAATTACTGACATACACTGCAGGCTGGAAGACCTCTCTTTCACTATATTCAATAATTTTTGCCTTTGGATTTTCAGCACTTGTAGGGGTCTTTTTTGGATTTTATCCTGCTTATAAGGCATCAATGCTAAAGCCAATAGATGCCTTGCGATATGAGTAATGAGGGAACCAGTATGAAGATTGTTATTTTCGTAATGTTTACAGTATTGTTTTTTGTTTCTAATGGACATAGTATTGAAATAAATAAAGATGAGGTGCTGACACTAAATAAGGCTATTTCTATAGCCCTCTTAAAACATCCAGATATCAAGTCTGCAGAAGGCACTGTGAAGGTCTATGAAAGCAGAGTAGGTCAAAGCAAATCTGATTATTACCCTGATATTAATCTCACATCGGCAATTACAAGACATTCAACAGGTAGTAATGACCTAAATTTTAATTCCTCAATTAATCTAAGCCAAAATATCTATGACTTTGGGAAAAGAGAGGCAAGACTTGACATTAATTTAATTAATCTGAATTCCTCAAAGGAGGATTTACAATTTACAAGGCTACAAGTCATTTATAATGTAAAAAAGGCTTATTATTTTGCTATTCAGGCAAAGAGCGCCTTAGAAGTTGCAAGATATGTTGTCAAACAATACTTACAGCATCTTTCAAGGGCAAAGGGATTTTATGAGGCAGGGACAAAGCCTAAATATGAGGTAACGAAGGCTGAGGTAGATTTGGCAAGTAGCAGGGTCAATTTAATAAAGGCAGAGAACAATTTTAAACTTGCCATAACAAATCTTAAAAATGCCATAGGCATTTATAATGCAGATGATTTTATGATTCACGATGAAGCAATAATAGTCTATGACATGGAGTCTTTAGATGATTTGATCAATAAGGCATTTTTAAACAGACAAGACTACCGTTCTATTGAATTAAAGGAAAGGTCTCAACAAAAGAGGATAGAATTTGAAAAATCTGGTTACTATCCATCTATAAGTGCAAATGCAAAATATGGTTACTCGGGCGATAGGTTTCCCCTTGAAAAAAACTGGCTTGTAGGGGCAAATCTGACATTTCCTATCTTTACGGGGTTTCAGACAAAGTATCAGGTAGATGAGGCTGTATCTTCACTTTCAGTTATTCAGTCTCAAAAGGAAGCCTTAAGGCAAAGGATAGTCCTTGAGGTAAGGCAAGCTTATCTTAATGCAAAGGATGCGAGGGAGAGATTAGATTCTTCAGAGATAACCTTAAGGTATGCAGAAGAGAATTTTCAACTTGCCACAGGGAGATATGAGGCAGGTGTTGGAAGTCCTATTGAAGTTACAGATGCAATAACTGTTTATTCAAATGCACGAAATTCATATATAGATGCAAAATATGATTTATTAACAGCCATAGCAGATATCATGCGGGCTACAGGATTAGAACCACTTGGCAGATAGGAAAAATGACAGAACAAGACTTGAGACTACTTTTAGGGTTTTATAAATCCCTTGACTTTCACGAATTAATTGTGAGTAATCAAGGTCAAAATGAAGGAATGCCATCAATGGGCGAGGATGAGTTTATTTTTCACAACACTGAATCAATAGAGGGAATCTCTTACATAAAAAATTCTATTGGAGATTGCAAACTTTGTAAACTACACTCAACAAGAAAGAATATAGTTTTTGGAGAAGGCAGTGACAGGGCAGAGATTATGTTTATTGGCGAGGGACCTGGTGCAGATGAAGACATTCAGGGGAGACCCTTTGTAGGCAAGGCAGGACAATTATTAACTAACCTTATAATAAAACTTGGCTTAACTCGTGAGGCTGTTTATATAGCCAATATCGTAAAATGCAGACCCCCAGAAAATCGTGACCCTGAACCTGATGAGATTAGTGCTTGTATTGGTTTTCTGAAAGAACAGATAAGATTTATCAACCCAAAAGTAATAGTAGCCCTTGGAAAGGTTGCCACTCATAGTTTATTGAATATTGCAGAGCCTTTGGCAAAGTATTCCATCATGAGAGAGAGGGGAAGGCTTAAAGAATATGTAGACAAGGACCTGAAGATACCACTAATGCCAACATATCATCCATCTTATTTATTAAGAAATAGGCAAGCAAAATGGGATGTCTGGGAGGATATGCAAATAGTTATGAGAAAAATCAAAAATGAATGACAACATAGTCCTTTGGATAACAGGGTTACCTGGTAGTGGTAAGAGCACAATTACAGAGGCTTTAAAGAAAAAGCTAAATAATTCAGTCGTATTAAAGGTTGACGAAATAAGAAACTTTCTGACCCATGAGCCAACTTACTCAGAAATGGAGAGAGACATGGTTTATAAAGCTCTCAGCTATACCGCCCTGAAACTTTATGAGAATGGTCATAATGTTATTATTGATGCCACTTCAAATTTATTAAAATGGCGTGATTTTGCAAGACAAAGGATTAAAGATTTTGAAGAAATCTATATCAGATGTCCTATTGAAATATGTATTCAAAGAGAGGAATCAAGGCAACAATCCTATGGCGCACCATCAGGTATTTACAAAAAGGCAAAAATGGGTTGGCCTGTCCCTGGTGTCAATGTCCCTTATGAAGAACCTATAAAGCCCTTAGTTATTATAGATAGTGATAAAACATCTATTGAAGATTCTGTAAATTTAATCATCAATTCAATAAAAAAACTTAAAAAAGGAGGGAATAAAAATGGATAAGATTCTTAGGATCAATATGTCAGGTGATGGCGGCCCAGCTTTTAAAGAAGAACCTCTTGGTGATTATGCCAGTTTTGGTGGTAGGGCTCTTACATCAGCCATAATATCAAAGGAGGTGCCTCCTCTATGTCATCCTCTTGGGGCAGAAAACAAATTGGTTATTGCTCCAGGCTTACTCAGCGGCACAACAGGAGTCATGTCTGGAAGGCTATCAGTGGGCTGCAAGAGTCCTCTAACAGGAACTATTAAAGAGGCAAATGCAGGCGGTCAGGCATCCCAGGTTCTTGCAAGATTAGGCTATGCAGCGATAGTTCTTGAAGGAAAGCCAAAGACGGATGA